>Ga0209426_1000172_pt1 | contig 97426 bp, 100 predicted proteins | sample Deesub1362B_J571_FD_187697 | JGI IMG/M metagenome (GOLD analysis project Ga0209426, IMG submission 187697) | Deep oceanic, basalt-hosted subsurface ecosystem from Juan de Fuca Ridge flank, Pacific Ocean, CORK Borehole 1362B_J2.571 (SPAdes)... ... | reverse complement strand
CCGGGTGGACCGGTCGAGGGGGGGACAAAACATAACGAGCTTCTTCACCCACAGTGAGCCTCTTTTCCGATGGTTCAAACACGATAACCGGTACCCAGACGGAGACACGCTATCCTTTCCCCCTACCACCGGGAATTTAGATCGGTCGAGGCCGAGGGGAAGGGCACCGAGGCCCAGGTGGCCCGGCCCAGCCAGGGGTGAGGAGGGCTCTTGAGAAAACTGGCGGCCCTGGCCCCCTTTGGACCGAATTAATACGCTTTCCCTATTCCCCCCGGCGGGAACACTGGCGTAGCGTGTGGCGGTATGCCGGATTTGATCCTAATCGGGGCCCACTTGGGATACGATCCCGCCGCCGTCCCCATTGGGGGAGGGGCCCAAGTGGCCTCCCAGCTCGCCCGCCATTGGGCCCAAGCCCCTGGCTTTCGCCTGACGGTCGTCGGCTCCGGCCCTCGTCCCCCGGCTGCGGGGGTACACTACCTCCCCCTCCCCTGGCGGGTGCCTGGCCAGGACGGCCGTCCAACCGAGCTCTCGGTCCGGGGCTACGCCCGGTTCTCACGCCAGTTTGAGCAGCGGGCAACCGAGCTCTTGGAGGAACTGGCCCGCCGGCAAGACCCCAGCAACACTTGTATCGTCCACAACGACATCTGCGAGGCGGCGGACTTCGCCCGGGTGCACGAGCTCGGCTTCCGGCAGGTGGCCATCTTTCACGTGGACGTGGTGGACTATACGGCGCGGGTTTACCTGCGGGGCAAATGTTCCGGGGCCGCTCTGGCCCGCGCCTATCGCCGGCTGGAGGCGCTGGGCGTGCACCGATGGCTGCCGGAGGTGGCGAAGCTGATCTTGAAAAAACAGCAGGATTGCGCCCGCCACTGCGACCTGCTGGTGGTCCCCTCCCAAGAGATGGCCCTCCGACTGCGAAGAGCATACCCCTGGCTCGACGCCGACCGGGTGTTGGTCACCCCCTGGGGGGTGGCCGGGGAGGCCCCCTCGCCCGGGGTGGCGGCCCAGGTTGCGGCCATCAGGGAGGAATACGGACTCGACAACCGAGGGCCGGTGCTGCTTACTTTAAGCAGGATTTCCCCGGAGAAGGGGCAAGACATCCTGCTGGGGGCCTTGCGGTTGTGGGAGCGGCGAGGTGGGGAACCCTTGACGCTGTTCATCTGCGGCGCGCCGGCCTTCATGCACGGGCAGGCCTACTTCGCCAAACTGCAGCGGCTGGCCCGCCGGCTGAGGAGGAGCAGGGTGTTTTTCGTCGGGCATGTGGGCGGGGCCCGCAAGGCGGCCTTCTTCGAAATCGCTGATCTCTACGTGTTCCCTTCTCGACACGAGTCTTACGGGCTCACCCTGGTGGAGGCCATGGCCGCCGGGCTTCCGGTGCTCACCACCCCTCATCTCTCCGCCCGGGAGCTGGTGCGGCCTCAATGGGGGCGGGTGCGGCCCCCCACCCCGGAGGGCATCTACCAGGGGCTGGTGGAGCTGCTGAGCCTGGGCGAGGAGTTGGCCCAAATGGGGGCCCGAGCACGGAGGTTCGCAAGACAGCTTGAATTTTCCCAAGCAGCCGACCGCTTGGCCCAGGCGATCCGCCGGCTTTTCCAGGACCCCCGGCCCCCGGAACCGGGTGAGGTGGCAGAAAAAACAGGCGGGAGATGCCCCCCGCCCACTTGGTGGTCCCGAGGGGATTTGAACCCCTGTCGCCGGGATGAGAGCCCGGTATCCTAGGCCGCTAGACGACGGGACCAGATCGACGAATTATAGCTGCGGTACACCGGAGACCGCAAGGAAAGGAGGGAGGATGCCCAAGGCTCTGCTGGTGGTAATAGCTGTCCTGATGCTGGGTTTCGTTGCCCGGGGAGAACAATCCCCGGCCGAGCTCCTCGCTCAAGCCCAGGCGCTTGTGCCCCAGCGGTATGTGACCGAAACCCTGTACGCCCTGATAGACCTGTTGGAGCGAGCTTTGGCCTTGGCCGGGGAAGACCCGGCCATCCAGGCAGCGCTGGTGCAGCACTACTACGAGCTGGGGGTGATATTGGGGGAAGGGGAAGAAGCCCGGGCCGCTTTTCGACGGGGAGCGGACTTAGGCTTCGCCGCCCTGGGGCTCACCGACCTGAACACGGCGGAGGGGATGTCCAAGGAAGAGTTCCAAGCCCATATCCAAGCGGCGGACCGGGTGGCCCTCGTCTACTGGACGGCCAAGTGCTGGGGCACGTTGGTTGACCAGGCCGGTATTTTAGCCCAGCTGAACGCTATTGCCGCTGGCATGCCGGCCAAGATCCAGGCCATGTACCTCCGGGCCATTGAGCTGGACGAGGCCTACTTCGGCGGAGGGCCGCACGAGGACTACGGGGCGCTGCTCGTGAACCTGTCCGCTTTCCGCCTGCTGGGGGCGACCATGGAGCAGGCCAAATGGCACCTGGACCGGGCCGTCTCCCTGGCTGCAGAAGCGGGCTACCTGATCCCGTTCATCACCTACGCACAGGAGTACGCAGTGGCGGTGCGGGACCGGGTTTTGTTCGAGGATTTGCTCGCGTACGTCTTGGAAGCCCCCATCGGGGAGTGGCCGTTTTGGAATCGGCATGCCAAGGTGATGGCCCAGGACCTCTTGGCGAGGGTGGAGGAGCTTTTCTGAGTGAAGTGGGTAGTCTTGGTGGTGGTGCTGGGGCTGGCGAGCGGGCTGCGCCAGCCGCCTTCTGTGGTCCCCCTTCCCTTTGACTCCGCCGCCCGGGCAGTGGGGGAGGTGGCCCGGGCCCTGGGGGGGCCGGGGCGAGGGCTGTTGGACCCCTATCCCCCCCTCTCGGAACCCGTCTTGGCGGCCCTGAGGCACTTGCCCTCCGGAGTTCGGAGGGCGGTGCTGGAGTTCGGGTTAAGCTCTAGCTTGGGCAGTCCCCGCCGGTCCTTGGCCAAGTTCGACCTGGAGGCATTCTTCGGCGAGTTCTGCAAAAGGTATCCCCGCCGGCGGTATCCGGCGGTGGTGGTGGGGGCCCCGGGGGGCGGGTGGCGCACCTGGCCGGCCTGCTGGGGGCCCCCTTCCTGCCCGCCTGCGGCCTGCTGGGCCTCGCCCACTCCATCCACCCCGATGACCTGGAGGCTTACTTGGCCACCGGCCAAGAAGCAGCCCGGCTGCTTGCCCCAGACGGCCGGTTCGAAGTGCTCATCCATTACGACCCCATCCACGACCGAGACCTGGTGAAGCACACCGCCTTGGTGCGGGTACGCCTCCTCTCCCTGCCCCGGGTATACCGGGAGTTCATCCGCCAATTCCTCCCCCCGGGCGGCACCATCGTACTGGTCGAATGCTCCTTTCCCTGGCTCCAAGTCCCCCTCTCCCCGGGAGTATGGCTCCAGGTGGGGGGCTTGGGCGGGATCAGCCCGGAGGAATTTTCCTCCAACTACCCACCGCCCGGGGAGCTCGAGTGGAGGAGGGAGTCAGAGTGGGGCTGCCCGACTGCCTTTTCCGCCGCGGTGGAGGAGCTGGCGAGCGAGCAGGGCTTCCGATTGCTCAAGGTACCTCTCTCCCACCCCCATGCGTTCTCCCGCTTGGCCTACCAGGCCTACTTGGCCGCCGGGGCGCGGCAGGGCCTCCTGTTGATCGATTGCTTCACCAGCCTAGACGTGAAGCTCTGCCTGCACACCGGGCTGGCGCCATTGCACCTGGCGTTCAACACCCGGGACGCGCTGGCGTTCGCCCGGGAGTTCCTGGCAGAAGTGAGGCCGCAAAAAGCATTTCTCCTCTTGCATCCCAGCCTCTCTCCCCCTCCGGATCTGGTTTCCCTAGGCGAGTGGCGGGAAGCCCTGTCCCCACTGGTGGGCGAGCTGGTGATGTTGGTGGACGAGAGGTTCTGGCCGGAAGACCCCTATGCCGCCTTCGCCGCCGCCCGCGCCCTGAAAGGGTTGGAGCGCTCATACCGCCTGGAGCCCCCCCTCTCACTGGCCCCTGAGGAACTGGCCCGACTGCTGGACCAAGTTTTCTGACCCAACTTCACCTGGATCGGACGAGGTTAGCGTCTCCTGAGTGGCCGGGGTTAGTTGGCGGAGAGCAAGCGGGAGATGCCGCACAGGATGTGGACCTGGCGGCCGGCCCGGGCCCGCTCCAGGATCCCAGCTGCCCGGTCCCAGATCCGATCCCGCTCCTCCTTGGTACGGTAGGCCACCTGCATGCGAATGAGATACTCTCCCCCCCGGGTGAGCCGGGCCTCCAGCCGATGGGGGAGCCCGGTGGAGAGGAGGTACTTCTTTATCTCCGGCAGGGCCCGGGCCAGGACTTGGGCCAGGGGGGCATCCCGGGCAAGCAGCTCCTGAAGCGCAGGATCTATGTTGAACCCTGGTTGAGTGCTCATTTCTCCTTCCTCGGCCCGCCAGAGCCAAGAACACCAGCCAGAGTATACTCCCCAAGTTCTCCCTCGGCGTAGGCGTTCGCCACCAGGTAGTACACCCCGGGGGCAAGCTCAGCGGTGATCCTGGCATTCAAATCCCCTCCGGAATCGTCGTCGCTCGCCACCAGTTGGCGGCCGGCGTCAAACAGCCACAGAAAAGCATCGAAATCCTGTGAGGACAGAGTGATGGTCACCTGAGAAGGAGTGGAAACAGAGAAGGCGTAGAGGTCGTACTTGGAACCATCTGGCATGGTGAGGTCCTGAGGGGAGAGCTCCCCCACCAGGGAAGTACCCAGTTCCCAGTCCAAGGCCTGCGACCAGGAGAAGGCGGGCAGTTCGGTGCCATGGCCGGTGTACCAAAAGAACAGCTGCCCACCGGGAGAAATTCGGTCAAACGCCCATTCCAGTGAGGAGAGGATTTCTGAACGGTACCCGGGGCCATCCGCAAACGGGGGCACGGTGACCGTGGTTCCCTCGGGGTCTGCTAGTTCCACCTCCTGGCCCGGCCCGGGCCCGGCGAGCACCAACACGTTGTCCGGGTGAAAGCCCAGTTGCAAAAGAAGCGAATAATAGCGCTCCAGGTCGTTCCACATGGCCACCGTGTCCGCATCCCCCACTATAAGCACCCCCACCAATTGATCAGAGGACAACGGTTGGCCAGTGGGGTCCCGGCCCAGGATGAGCCCCCCTCCCCCTCCTGAGAACGTCCACTGGGGATGCTCCGGGGGGTCCACCCGGCTCTCACCGGGGCAAATTTGGGGATCGGTGGCCGGCCCACCCGGTGCAGCCGCATCCAGCACGGCCGCCTTCCGGGCCGCAGTCTCCAACGATATCCCTTTGGCCAAAAACCGAGCCAAGGCCGCCGGGTAATAGCTCTCCGGCTCGGCCAACCGGCATCCGGAGAGACATCCGGGTGGATCGGTGGAGGCAGCCATCCACGAGACCTCGTCATACCGGCAAGCGGCCAACAGCGCCACCGGCCCCAGCCCCTCCAAGGCCTCGGCGAGGTCATCCAGCATCCCTCCGCTGTGGCACTGCGTGAACACGAAGATCAGGCCTCCCCAATCCCGCGCCTGGGCCAACTGGCCGGCCAGGGAGGCGAACTCGTCGTCGTAAACAAGCAGCTCATCGGCAGCCACCAGAACGCTCAGTCGATCCGGGGGTTGGTCTGCGAACTCTTCCCCCATACAGGGGACGAGCACCACCGCCAGAGATAAGGCCACCAGCACCCTCACCGAGTTGCCCCACATACCTTGCCTCCTTCCCAAATCAAGTTCTCTTGGCTAGTTTTCCGTCCCAAGGCATCACTACTAATTCACTTGTGGCCGTCGAGTTCGTAGAGCTCCGGCCTCCGGTCGGCCAGGAGGTCGTTCAGGGGGGTGACGCGCTTGTCCAAGGAGATGGTGGGGTCTATCTCCACCACCACGGCTTCTTCTCCCTCTTGGGGGGAACTTGCCAGCACCTCCCCGCGGGGGGAGACGATCTGGGACTGACCGGTAAACCGGAGCACCTCTCCCCCCCGCCGTTCCACCCCCACCCGGTTGGCGGTCACGGTGAACACCCGGTTCTCCAGGGCCCGGGCCCGCATGGTGAGCTGGGCCAGCCCGGGGAGCACCAGGTTGGCCGGGTGGGCGATGAGCTGGGCCCCCTTCAGGGCCAAAGTCCGGGCCGCCTCGGGGAACAGGTGGTCGAAGCACACCATCAGCCCCACTACCACCCCATCCACCTCGGTCACTGGAAAGCCGGTGTCCCCCGGGGAGAAGAACTCCTTCTCCCGGTAGAAGAGGTGAGTTTTCCGGTACAGGAGGAGGAACCCCTGGGGACCGACCAGGGCGGCGGAGTTGTACACAGCGTCCCCGGCCAACTCGGCCAGCCCGTAAGCGAGGTAACAGCCCCGGGCCTCAGCCCAATCGAGCAGGGCCCTGGTGGTGGGGCCGTCCGGCACCGGCTCTGCCAGGCGCCGGACCTCCTCCCGGGAAGTGAACATGTACCCAGTGGAAAAGAGCTCCGGGAGGACCCACAAGTCAGCCTTTTCCCCTGCCATCAGCTCCAGGGCGCGCTCCAGGTTCCTCTCGACCTCCCCAAACTCCGGCTGCAACTGGACGTAACCAACGCGCACCCCTCACTATAACCACCCCGGTGGGTGGAGGCCAAGGGGGCTCTCGGAGGCCCCTGGCTCAAGCCAACCGAGGGATAATGAGGGCGGTGATCCAAGGATGAAGCACTTTGAAGCGGAAGTGGCCGGAAGGAGGCTGAAGCTCGTCCAGGGAGACATCACCGTCCAGGAGGTAGACGCGGTCGTGAACGCGGCCAACCCTCAGCTCACCCCCGGAGGCGGGGTGTCGGGGGCCATCCACCGTGCCGGGGGGCCAGAGGTAACCCGGGCCGCGGCGGAAATCCACCGGAAACGGGGACCGCTCCCCACCGGAGAGGCCGTCATCACCCCGGGAGGGAAGCTGCCCGCCAAGTGGGTGATCCACACCGTGGGGCCGGTGTGGCACGGGGGGAAGAAGGGGGAGCTGGAGCTGCTCGCCAAAGCCTACCGGTCCTGCCTGGAGCTCGCAAAAGACCGGGGAATAAGATCGGTCGCCTTCCCCAGCATCTCCACCGGGGTATACGGCTTCCCAGTGGAGGAAGCGGCCCCCATCGCCCTGGGCGCCATCCGAGATTTTTTGGAGGGAGACCCAGGTCCAGTGGAGGAAGTCCGGCTGGTGCTCTTCTCCCCAGCCGACTTCGAGGTCTACCGGCGGGCCTGGGAGGGCCTCTCCGAGGGGTGAGGGGGCTGCGGCAAGCCCTTGGGGCCAGGAGCCAATCAACCGTGGCGCCGAAGCGGGCGGCCCGGTTCTACCTGGAGATCGCCATAGGGTCCGCCGCCGGCCGCCTCTCCCTTACCCCCGGGGTAGCACAACCAACTCCTTGTCCTCTACGGCCCTCTGCGCCTCCTGGAGCCCCGGTGCCAAACTCACTGACTGCCCAGCTCCAGCGAGGGAAGGTTTTCTGGGAGGAAGTACTCGTCGGGAATTTCTGGGGCCGAGCGGGCTTGGATGTGGATCACCGCTCGACTCCCCTTCGCTAAGTCTTCTATGATCAGAGACTGAGGGCGGACGCCGAGTTCGTCCTCCACCAACTCTCCCACCTGGAGCAGGCGCTGGAGGTCCCCTGTTTCCCCATAATATTCAGCCCGCAGGACCACGAACTCCTCCCGGTGTACCCAGAGGTGGATTTCGCTCCAGCGGGTCTCCGGCTGGCTGGGAATCAGCCGGAGCAGGTAGGCGGGCTCCCCCTCCAGGATTTCTTCTACCAACGATTCCGGCTGGTATTCCTCCCGATAGGTGAAACCGGCGGCCACCTCGTGGTAGGTGATCCCGGTGCCGGGAAGGAACTCGCCGCCTTCCGCCTCTTGTCCCACCAGTTCCCGCACCACACCCAGGGCGGGCAGGTACATCCAGATCCTGGGGTCCCCCTCCGGAGGGGAGTGGGTGAGGAAGGCAGTGCCGGCCATGAGCTCCGGAGCATCATAGACGATGAGCGATTTCACGGTGCCGTCGGGAAACTCTTTGGCCCACACCCGGAATGCGTACAGGTCTTCTGTCCCCTCGCCCCGCATCACCTGGATCGAGAAGGCGGCGTGGAAGGTGGGCGTCTCTATGCCAAATAGGCCGCGTTCCTCGGCCCTGACCAGCACCTCCTCCGGGGAGGGGGCTTGTCCCCAGGCCAGAGCGCTTCCGAGGGCCAATACTGCCACAAGCAAATTAACTATCTTCATGTTCCACCTCCGAAAGATTGGTCGGCTGGGGCCTGAGTTTCCTGAGCCACTCCGGGGCGAAAAGTCGCTCCGGGGCGATCCATCCCACCACCGCCGGGAGGACCAACAGCGCCCCCACTGAACTGGTGACCATGGTCACCGCCACCAGCCAGCCGAAGGTGCGCAGGGCCCCGAAGTGGGAGAGCAGCAGGACCAGCAAGCCAGCGGTGATGGTGAGGGCGTTGTAGACGATGCCTCGCCCGGCGGTGCGGTAGGTGCCCGCCAGGGCCCGGGGGTGGTCCTCCCCCCGGGCGCGCAGTTTCCGATACCGGGTGAGGAAGTGCACCGCGTAGTCCACCCCGATCCCCACCGTGAGGCTGGCGATCATCACGGTGGCCATGTCCAGATAAGCGCCGCTGTAGCCCATGATCCCAAAGTTGCCGGCGATGGCTACTATCAGCGGCACCAGGGCACACCCCCCGGCCACCAGCGAGCCCATGAGCAAGCTGACGATGAGGAATATGCCCACCAGGCTCGTGCCCAAGCTGACGATCTGGGATTGAATCAGCTTGCGGGAAATCTGGATATAGATGCTGGGGGAGCCGGTGACGTACCCCCTCACCCCCGGGGGGAGCTCCCGGGCGAGGAACTCCTCCACCGTCCGCACTAGCCTGGAAAAGCCCACCATGCCCAGCGACCTCACCCGAGCAGTGACCTGAGCCCGGGAGAAGTCGTCCGTCACGTAGCCGGTGAGGGCCTCCCCCCCGCCCAGCTCGTATAGCAGGAGGAGCTGGGCCACCGCCTGGGCGGAATCGGGGATGGTGTAGTACTGGGGGGCGTCCCCCCGCAGGGTGAAGTGGGTTTCCTTCACCAGATCGGCCAGGGAGTCGGTATCTCCGACCCCGGTTTGGGTTTCCAAGAACGCCTGCAGGCGGGCCAAGAGTTGGAGCAAGGAAGGATCTTTGAAGGCGTCGGCGGCCTCCGCTTCCAGGATCACGCTCAGGCGCTGGCTCCCCCCGAACCTCTCCTCCACGAAGTCCATCCCCTGGATCACTGGCGAGTCGGCGGGGAAATACTTGGCCATGTCCGACTCCACGGTGAGAAATGGAACACCGCCCAAGAAAACGGCCACCACCAGCGCTGCAATGGCCAGGGTTCTGCCCCGACGCCGGCCCAAAAGCTCAGCTAGCATGGGGGCCAGTGTGCCCTGCTTCCGCCGGCCCACCTTCTTGGGCCGGGGAAGCAACACCAACAAGGCCGGGATCAGGGTCATGGTGAGGCCGAAGGCCACCAGCACCCCGAAGGCGGCAAAGGCCCCGAATTCCCGGTTCGGCCGGAAGAAAGCGGACAGCAAGGTGAGGAACCCGGCGGCGGTAGTCAGGGCAGCCCCCAACACCGGGGGGAACATCTCCCGCAAGGTGGCCTGCACCAGCTCTCTCCGGTCGCCTCCCTCGGCCGCCCGGTGCAGGTAATCGTTCACCACGTGGATGCCGTAGGCGGAGCCCACCGCCACCAGCAACATGGGCAGGAAGGTGGAGATCATGGTCAGCTTGACCCCGAGCAGGGCCATGAATCCCAAGGTCCATATCACGGCCACCAACACCACCGCCAGGGGCAAAAACACCCCCCGCCACAACCGGAAGGAGAGGAGCAACACCGTTCCCACCACCCCCACCACCACCGGCAGCAGCAGGCCCAAATCCCCTCTCATATAGCGGTTCACGTACACCAAAAGCGGCGCGTCCCCGGTGACGTAGAACTCCTCCGGCCCCGAGTAGCGAGCCTGGATGTCTTCCAAGACGGCCAAGATGGAGGAGAGCACGTCCTCCCGATCCTCGAAGTCAGGGTGCACGTTCAGCACCAGCACCACTGCCGTCCCGTCTTCCAAGAGCAAGGAGCCGGCGAGCTGGCGTTCTGCCAACGCCCGGGTTCTGAAGGCGGCCGCTTCCTCCTCGGTCTGCGGGGGTCCGGGGAGCAGGGGCCCCACCTCCAAGGCGAGCGCGGTGCCCCGGACGACCTCCACGTTGGCCGGGGAAATCACCTCTTCCAACCAGCCCTGCTCCACCAACCGTTCCAGCTCCTGAGTGATGGCGTACAGCTTTTGTAGGGAGGGGAGGTCCAGCACCGACCCCCCGGGTTCGGCCATGGCCAGCATGAACACGGATTGGGAGCCAAACAGCTCCCGGGCCCGCCGGTACTGGGCCACCACCGGGTCGTCCTGGGGCAGCATCTGGGAATAGTCGGACAGGAACTCGATTTGGGTGACGAAGGCGGCGAAGAAACCGGTGATGGCGACCAGCACCCCCAGGACCCATCCCGGGTGGCGGGTGATGAAGCGGGCCAGGTAGTTCACTTGGCCGCCTCCTTCTCCTGGGGGGGAACCAACCAGCGGGTGAGGATTTTGGTCAGCTGTTCAGGCCCTTCTTTCAAGAGCTCCTCGCCGACTGCGTCTCCGGCCAATGCCCGCTGGGTCACCCCTTCCACCAGTCCGATGAGGGCGTAGGCGGCCACGGTGCTGTTACAGGGCACGATCTGTCCGGCGGCGATGCCCTCCTCGATGAGCTGGGCCAGGGAAGCGGCCAACTGTTCGTAGAGAGCGGTGATCTTCTGGCGCAGGAGGGGGGAGGGGTCCCGCCACTGGTGGTGGAGGAGTTGAGTGATGTCTTGGTTTTCCTCGAGGCGGGCGAAGTGCATTTCCACGATGCGCCGTATCTGTTCGGGCACCGGGAGGTCCTGGCGGCGCAATTCTTCCAGGAAGCTGAGGCGAGCTTCCACCTCCTCCCGCACGATGGCAAGTAGGATCTCTTCTTTGCTCTTGAAGTAGTGGTAGATGCCACCGATGGACACCCCGGCGGCTTGGGATATGGCCCGCATGCCGGTGCGGTGGAAGCCGTGGTGGGCGAACAACCTGGCGGCCGCGGCCACGATTTTCTGCGCCAGCAACTCCTGGGTCATGGCAGAACACTCGTTCGGTCAGTATACCAGCGCCCGCGCCCCCTGGCCAGCGCTCGACAAGGGACCGACCTGGAGCGAGCTCAGGGTGGCCCGGGGCACCCTGGCCCCGCTATAATGCGCGCCATGCAACTAGCCGAACTCAAGGCCAAGGCAGAAGCCCTGCGGGAGGAGTGGCAACGGGCGCTGGCCTCGGTGCAAGATGCGGACGGACTGGAGCAGGTACGGGTCCGATTCCTGGGCCGAAGGGGGGAGCTTACCCGGCTTTTTTCCTCGCTCAAGGAGCTAGCCCCGGCTGAGCGGGCCCCCGCAGGCCAACTGCTCAACGCCCTCAAGCAGGAAATCACCGACGCCCTGGCGCAAAAGGCCCAGCTCATCGAAGAGCAAGAGCGTGCCCGGCGCCTGGCCGCGGAACGTTATGATTTCACCCTGCCGGGAAAGTGGCGCCCCCTGGGGCATCTCCATCCCCTGACCCAGGTGAGGTTGGAGATCGAAGACATCTTCATGCGTATGGGGTTCGACGTCGCCTCCGGCCCCGAGGTGGAAGACGACTACCACAACTTCGAGGCCCTGAACATCCCCGAGGACCACCCGGCCCGGGACGAATGGGACTCCTTCTACATCGATGAGCGCCTGCTTCTCCGGACCCACACCTCCCCGGTCCAGATCCGGGTGATGAAATCCAGGAAACCCCCGGTGCGCATCATCTGTCCCGGGCGCTGCTATCGCCGAGACAATCCGGATGCCACCCATTCCCCGGTGTTCCACCAAGTGGAACTTCTGTGGGTGGAGCGGGGCCTCACCATGGCCAACCTGAAATGGATCATCGAGGAGTTCGTGCGGCGGTTCTTCGGCCCGGGCTACGAGATGCGGTTCTCGGCCGACTTCTTCCCGTTCACCGAGCCCTCCGCCCAAGTGCACATCCGCCGCCCCCGGGGGGAGTGGCTGGAGATCATGGGGGCGGGGATGGTGGACCCGGCGGTCCTCGCTGAGGTGGGCTATGACCCGGAGGAAGTGACCGGGTTCGCCTTCGGCCTGGGGATCGAGCGCATGGCCATGCTCCGGTGGGGGATCGAGGACATCCGACTGTTCTACCAAAATGACATCCGCTTTTTGTCCCAGTTCTGAGGGCCCGCTGGCCCCATGAGAGGCGACCTGGCCCCGGATCTCTCCTGGCCTCTTTCTCACCTTCCTTTTCGATTACGCGAGTTTGACACCTCGAGATCGGGATTTTCCTTAGGATCAGCGTTTCAGGGGCTAGCAGGCCCACGTACCCACTACAGCTCCACCACCCGGGGCGGCACCGCCATCCCCACCGCCCGGAATCCCTGGTAGGCGTGCCCGGAAAGCTCCGTGCGAGCCAAATTGGGCTTGCCCTTGACCTCCAAGTGCACCGCCTTCACCTGCCAAAGACCCTTGTACGCCAGGGCGACCTCCTCCGCCGGAAGGTCACAGTCGGTCAACAGCACGTACTTCCCGTCGTAACGGGCCTTCCGCTTGAGCGCCCCCTCATCGATCTCCGCCTTCGCCCCCTCGATCCTCAGGTACCTCCGGTACCCTCGGTCCCCCACCAACCCTCTGAGCCCGCCCCGGGAAAGCTTTTCCACGAGCTTTCCCACCATCTCCTCCCGGGCCCTCCTCTCCCTTTCCGCCTCCTCCTCGTTCAGACACACGATGTACCTCTTCTCCCCCTGGCGGACCTCCTTGGCCTTCAAGTTCTCCGCCACCTCCCGGGAGAAAAGGTCCCTCCTTTTCCGAAACAGGTCCTCCTCAAGGCGCTCCTTGTGCTCCCAAAGCACGTCCAGCGCCCGGTAAAAGTGGTGCAGCGAAAGCCCGGAAAACGAAGGCTCCTCCACCTCCTCGATCCAGCGGGACACCCCCAGCTTGGAACAGGGACAAAGCAACCGATTGAGCACCATGGCGAAGATGGCCGCCACCACATCGAACTCGTAGCCCCGTTCGGCCACGTACTTTGCCAGGAACTCCCCCAAGCCCAGCTCCTCCCACAGCCTCTTGAACACCAACACCGGCCCGTACTCCTTGGCCGCATGCACGAAGAAGTCCTGGGCCGCATCCAGCACCTGGGTCCGGCGGGCGTAGCGGGCCAGTCCCTCCACCAGGGAGTCGATGGCCCCTTCCCGCTGGAGCTCGTCCAACCGCCCCAGATAGGCCACCACCTTCTGGCGGGGCTTCCCATTCACGCGCACGCCCTTTACGATGTAGAGGTACTCCCTGACCGAACCGTCCTTGTGGGGGAAACCTTTTCACCCGGCAGTACATAGCACAGCCACTTTAGCCTATTAGCTCCTATATGTCGAGAACAACCACTAATTTCTAGGCACTACAATTCCCCTCGGCCGAGGAGATCGATGCCATCCGTTGGGCATTTGAGGCCCTCGAAGGGATCAAATCCAAGGCCTAGGTGTCAAAGTTGGGTCTACCCTGTTCCCCAGGGGCGCAGGTCCCTGTCCTTGCCCTGCGTTCCGCTGCCCCACCCCAGCCAAGCATGAATAAGATGGGGTAAAAGTCGGGCCGGTGGGCCGCCGCGGCCCGGGGTCAGGGGGCAATCCCCAGGACGGCCTGGAAAAACGAGATCAGCCGCTGGGCGACCTCGTCCAGGCTGGGCACCGGGGTCCCTCCCGCCGGAGCCAGGCCGTGCCCGGCCCGCTCCACCAGCACCAGTTCCACTTCCACCCCGGCCTCCCGCAGGGCGGCAGCCAATACCTGGGATTGCTCCGGCGGCACTACCTGATCCTCCGTCCCGTGCACTAACAAAAAGGGCGGGTCGTCCTCGGAGACCCAGGCGACCGGACTGGCCGCCCACAGGGCTGGGTCTTGGGGGTCCTCCACCCCGAACACCCTCCTCAGGGTCCTCTGCCCGCCCTCCTGGAACAACCGCGGCAGGTCCGTGGGCCCGTAGAAGCTGGCCACCGCCCCCACCCGGGCCGGGACCTGGGGGTAGCAATCCGGGGAGAATTCCTCTTCCGGGAGGACCCCGGCCAGGGCCGCCAAGTGCCCGCCGGCGCTGGTGCCCAGCAGCCCTACCCGCTCGGGATCCAATCCCAGCTCCCCGGCCTGGGCCCGCAGGAAGCGAATGGTACACTTCACATCCTCGATCATGGCCGGGAATTGCCACTGGGGGGCAAGTCGGTAGTCCACCGAGGCCAGGGCGAACCCGGCGGCGAGGAATTGGGGGAGGAAGCGAAGCCCAGCCCCACTGCTCTTGCTCCCACTCCGCCAGCCTCCCCCGTGAATGTAAATCACCAGCGGATATGGCGGGACCCCTGAGTCCGGATAATAGATGTCCAGCTTGAGCTGGATCCCCTCTGCCTCCCGATAGACGAGGTCGCGGACCACTTGTGGGGAGCCGGGTGGGGGCTCGCCGGCGGCGTACAGGGCCGCTATCTCCGCCTCGGTGAGCGGGTCGGGAAAGAGGTAAAACTCGTCCAGCGCCCCGGCCAGATGAAGAAAGCGGGGGCTCTTCCCCCGGGCGGTCTTCCCATAGCCCAGGGCTGCGAGCTGGGGGGACTCCACATCCGCGAGAAACCGGCGCATGCCCGCGTGGCCGAAGTTGTAGTGGCGCTCCACAAGCTCCTTCCCGTCCAAAAATCCGGTGTTACCCTGCTTGCTCACCACCAATGCGAAGTGGTACCACTGACCGGGCTCTAGGTTGAAACCGGTGTCGAAACACAGCACCACCCGATCCTCCGCCACCCAGGTTACGTACAGCTTGCGGTTCCCGGGCCGGCGGTGCCCGATTTCGATCACCAGCAGGTTGTGCTCATCCCGCTCCCCGGCCATCCCGAAGTAGAACAAGGGCAGGATGGCTTGTCGGTGGAGCACGTCCTCGAATCTGAACCAAAAGGCGATCGTTCCCTGGCCCAGCTCCTTCATCGCGGCCAGGGCTTGGGGGGAGAAGATCAGCCGGTCATCCCGGCCGTCGAAGGCCACCGCCTGGCCCACCGGCCCCGGCACCGTCTCTGGATTTCCCTCCCAGCTCACCCAACCCTCCCCTCCCCCTGGCCCGGCGAAGGGGAGGTGGAGCAGGGGCTCCGGTTCGGCCCCCACGCCTCCGGCGAGCACCCACACCGCCACCAACGCCCCCAGGTATCTCAGCCGGCACCCCCTTTTTCCGGGCCACTGGCTGGCCTGGAGGTGAAGAAGGCCTGCAGGGCGAGCTGGGCGATTTCGCGGTCGATTTCAGCTGGCACCGGGTACACGCCCGGGGCCAGCTCTCCCCCGGCTCTCCCCAGGTACTCCAGAGACAGGGCCTGCAGGGCAAATGAGATGTCCATGATCTCCACCGGATGTCCGTCGGCCAGGGCCAGGTTCACCAGCTCCCCCTCCCCCAGGAGGTACAGGGTGCGCCCTTCCGGCAGCCGGTAGCCGGTGACCCCGGGCCGGGCCGGGAAGCTCTCCCGGGCCAGCCGCTCCAAGGCTTCCCGATCGATCTCATAGCCGAAGTGGCCAGCATTCGCCAGGAGCTGGCCGTCCTTGGCCACTTGCAGGGCTTCCTCCCCCACCACCCCGGGCTTTCCAGTGGCAGTGACCACGAAGTCGGCTTGCTGCATTCCCTCCAGCAAGCTCACCACGGTGAAGCCCTCCATGGCCGCTTCCACGGCCTTCACCGGGTCCAGCTCGCACACCAACACCCGGGCCCCCAACCCCTGGGCCCGCCGGGCCAGGCCCTTGCCGCACCAGCCGTAGCCCACGATCAGGACGGTCTTCCCGGCCACCAACAGGTTGGTGGCCCGCATGATGGCCTCCCAGCTGGACTGGCCCGTGCCGTAGCGGTTGTCGAACAGGTGTTTCATCTGGGCGTCGTTCACCGCGATGGCGGGGACCGCCAGTTGGCCTTCTCTTTCCAGGGCCCGCAGCCTCTCCACCCCGGTGGTGGTCTCCTCGCAGATGCCGCGCAGTGACCCCCAGGCGCCCCGCTCGTGTAGCCGCCAGGCCACGTCCCCGCCGTCCTCCACCACCAAGCTGGGGCCGAAATCGATGAGGCGGTCGATATTCCGCCTCCGTTCCTCCTCCGACTCCCCTCGGCGGGCGGCCACCGCGATCCCCTCCACCTCGGCCAGGGCTTGGGCCACCGGGTCCTGGGTGGACAAGGGGTTGGAGCCAACCACGAACAGTTCTGCCCCCCCGGCGTGCAGGGTGAGGATGAGGACCGCCGTCTTGGCCTCCAGGTGCAGCGCGGCCCCGATCCTGTGGCCGGCCAGCGGTCGCTCCTGCTCGAACCGGGCCCGGATGCGGGCGTGCAGGCACATGTGGGCCTGGGCCCACTGGATCTTCTCCCAACCTTCTTTCGCCCCCATGGCCCCACATCTTACGCGGAACCGAGCTTTTTGGCCCGATTGCGCCTCAGCGGCTAAACTGGCCCGCCATGAAGATAGGAGTGCTTGCCGATACTCACGACAACCTGAACCTCCTGCGGAAGGCGCTCGAGAGGTTCAAGGGAAGCGGGGTGGAGGTGGTCCTCCACGCCGGCGACTTCGTGTCCCCGTTCGTGGCCGTCCCCTTCCAGGAGCAGGGCCTCTCCCTGATTGGGGTGTTCGGAAACAACGATGGGGACAAGCTTTATCTCCGGGAGCGGTTCTCCGGGGTGGGAGAACTTCACTTCGGGCCCCATGAACTTGAGCTTGGGGGCAGAAAGATCCTGCTCATGCACGAGCCTCGGGCCCTGGAGGCCCTGGTGGCCTCAGGCCGCTACGACCTCGTCATCTACGGCCACACCCATGAGGTGGAACTGCGGCCGGGCCCCCCGGTGGTGCTCAACCCCGGGGAGGGAGGGGGTTGGCTGTCGGGCCGGCCTACCTGTGCGGTGGTGGACCTAGCCCGGCTGCGGGCGGAGATCTGGGAGCTTTGAGCCGGGGCTTGTGAGGCTGATCAGGTCCCCAACCTCTCCCCGGGGGCGGGACGGTAGCCGTTCAGGAAATCCCGGCCGCTGAGGCGCCGCTTCCCGGCCAGCTGGACCTCCAATAATTCCACCGCTCCTTCCCCGCAGGCCACCACTAGCCGTCCCCGCTCCGGGAGGATGCTCCCCGGGGGGGAGGTTGGGCTCCCGGCGGCGGCCAGCCGGCTGCGCAGCAGGCGCAGCTTCTTCCCCCGAAAGCTGGTGAAGGCACCGGGCCAAGGGTTGAGGCCCCGGATCCAGTTGTGCACTTTTGTGGCCGGCCAGGACCAGTCGATTTGCCCCAGGTCCTTCTTGAGCAAGGGGGCGCGGGTCCCTTCCCGGGGCTGGGGCTTGGGCACCAGCTTGCCGGCTGCATAGTCGGCCACTGCCTTCACCACCAGCTCCCCTCCCACTTCGGCCAACCGAGCTTCCAACTCCCCTCGGGTCTCCTCCGGCCGGATCTCCACTGGCCGCTGGAGGAGGATGGGGCCGGTGTCCATCCCCTCGTCCATCAGGAAGACGGTCACCCCGGTGATGCTTTCTCCGTGCAGGATGGCCCAGGCCACCGGGGCGGCACCCCGGTACTTGGGGAGGAGCGAGGCGTGGACGTTCACGCACCCCAGCCGGGGGAGCTCCAACACCCTTTTTTTTAGGATCTGGCCGTAGGCTGCCACCACCAACAGGTCTAGGTTCAGCTCTCGCAGCTTCTCCACCGAGTCGGGGGCGTTGATGGAGGCGGGCTGGAACACCGGCAGCCCCATTTCCGCGGCCGCCAGCTTCACCGGAGGGGGTTGGGATTTGAGTCCCCGGCCGGCCGGTCTGTCGGGTTGGGTGATCACCAGCACCGGGGGATACTCTTTCGCCAGGGCGGTGAGGACGGGCACCGCGAACGTGCCGGTACCGGCGAAGGCTATTCTGAGCTCCCTCACAGTGGTGAGCCCGTTTCCAGTCGGGCTCCGGCCTTCCGGTGGGCCTTGTACTCCTGTAGCACCCGGCGCCGCTCAGCCTGGGAGAGATGGTCGATGTACAGGACTCCGTCCAGGTGATCTATCTCGTGCAACAGGAGCCTGGCTTCCAGGTCCTCCAACGCGAGCTCCACGGGTTCCCCTGTCTCCTCTAGTGCCCGCACCCGGATCTGTTTTGGACGCGCAACCTCCACCGCCACCCCCGGCAGGGACAGGCACCCTTCGCTGTCCACTTCCAACTCTTCGGAGCGCCACACCACCTGGGGATCGAACAGCACCAGCTCCTCACCGCCCAACACCACCAGGATGGCCCGGGCCAGTTCCCCGATCTGGTTGGCGGCCAGCCCCAGCCCTTCCACCTGGGCGAAGGCTTCCCGCAGGTGGCGAGCCACCTGGTTGGCCGCAGGAGTTCCTGGTTTCACGGGCCGGGCGCGGCGGCGGAGTATTGGGTCAGGGTAAAGCCGAATCATTTCTCCTCCTCGGATGCCCCCCCGGAGTTACCAAATCCGCAAGGCCGGGTATTATAGATGGGTTCACCCATGCCAACAACGAAAGGGGATGCTGACGAGCGCCTGGCCCTGGTGCGCAAGGTGCTGGAGCTGGAGCGTAAGCAGGGGTTTCAAGACCGGGCGGTGATCGGGGGGTTGGAGGGGTTCATCTCCCGCCACCTCCCCGAGGGGCGGGAGCTGGTGGGGGGATACCGGGCCGCCGATCTCGCCCGCCGGGCCCAGGCGTTGGAGCGGCTGGAACAGCTGTTGGCGGAGCTGGAGGGAGGGCAAGCTCAGCCCCGGGAACTCCACCAGCCCATCGAGGAACTGCCCGGGGTGGGGGAGAAGCGAGCCCTGCTTTTGAAAAAGCTGGGCATCCACACCATCGAGGACCTGCTCACCTACTTCCCTCGCCGGCTGGAGGACCGCTCCCGCCGCAAGCGCATTGGCGAGCTGCGCCCCGGGGACGAGGTCACGGTCACCGGCACGGTGAAGGCCAAGTCCCGCATGCGGGTCCGGCCCCACTTGGAGCTGATCAAGGTAGCGGTGGACGACGGCACCGGCTTTCTATTTGCCATTTGGTACAACCAGCCTTGGGTCTGGGAGGAGCTGCGCCAAGGGGAGAGGTATGCCTTCTTCGGCAAGGTGCAGTCCCGCTACGGGGAATTGCAGATGGAGAACCCGGTGTGGGAACCGGCCGGGGCCGACTTTTACACCGGCCGCTGGGTGCCCATCTACCCCACCACCGAGGGGCTCACTCAGGCCACCCTGCAGTGGCTGATCCAGCGGGCCCTGCGGCGGTACGGCCGGGTGATCCCGGAACTTTTCCCCCAAGAGTTGAGAAGGCGCTGGGGGTTGCTGCCCCGGGCCGAGGCCATCAAGCGCATCCACTCCCCGGCCGGGCCGGAGGATTATGAGCGAGCCCGGCGCACCCTGGCCTTTGAGGAGTTGCTGCTGTTGCAGGTGGGGTTGTTGTTGCGGGAACGAGGGGAAGCGGGGCGGGCGCTGCCTGTGGACAGAAAACTGCTGGAGAAATTCCTGGCCCAGCTGCCTTTTTCCCTCACCCCCTCCCAAAAGCGGGCCCTGGCCGCCATCGAAGAGGACCTCAAGGCCCCCCGCCCTATGCTGCGGCTCCTGCAAGGGGACGTGGGCTCGGGGAAAACGGTGGTGGCCGCCGGGGCATGTGTGCTGGCCATCTCCGCCGGGGCCCAGGCAGCGGTGATGGCCCCCACTGAGATCCTGGCCCAACAACACTTCCTGGTGCTGCGGGAACTCCTCTCCCCCCTGCCGGTGCGGGTGGAACTCCTGGCCGGAGGGTTGCCCCAAAAGCAGAGGGAGAAGCTCCTCAGGGAGATAGCCACCGGGGAGGTGCAGCTGGTGGTGGGCACCCACGCCTTGATCCAAGAGGACGTGGAGTTCAGCGACCTCGGCCTGGCAGTGGTGGACGAACAACACCGATTCGGGGTCATCCAGCGGGCTGCCCTGGAGCAAAAGGGGCGGGGGACTAACATCCTGGTCATGTCGGCCACCCCCATCCCCCGCACGGTGGTGCTCACCCTGTATGGGCAGTTCGAGGTGTCGGTGTTGGAGGAGATGCCCCTGCCCCGGGAGCGGGTGCGCACCGTGTGGGTGTCGGAGTCCCGCCGGGAAGAGGTGTATCAAGAGATAGGCGAGCTCCTGGCAAAAGGGGAGAAGGGATACGTTATTTTTCCGCTGGTGGAGGAGTCCGAGGAGCTGGATCTGCGGGCAGCCACCGAAGCCTATATGGAACTTTCCCGCCGGTTCCCCGGGGTGAAGGTGGGGCTGCTGCATGGGCGCCTGTCTTCGGAGGAGAAACAATCGGTCATGGCTGCCTTCCGGGCGGGGGAGGTTCAGTTGCTTGTGGCCACCACGGTGGTGGAGGTGGGCCTGGACGTGCCGGACGCCAGCTTCCTGGTCATCGAGCACGCGGATCGGTTTGGCCTGGCCCAGCTGCACCAACTCCGGGGGCGCATCGGCCGGGGGGGGCAAGAGGCAGTTTGCTTTGCCATCGCCGATCCCAAGACCGAGGAGGCCAGGAAGCGGCTGACTGCCTTTCGGGACATCAGCGACGGGTTTAAGATCGCCGAGGCGGACTTGAGGATCCGGGGGCCGGGGGACCTTCTGGGCACCGCCCAGCATGGGTTTGTGTCCCGGTTGCGGGCAGCCAATTTGGTCCGGGATGTGGGCCTGTTGGAGAGGGCGCGGGCGGCCGCCCGGCAGTTGCTGGTCCAAGGCGTGCCCGAGAGGCTCAGACGCGAGGTGGAGCGGCGGTTTGGGGAGGAATTGGAGCTGTTGGGGGTGTGAGGATGATCGACGAGCGAACCATGGCCAACCTGGAGAGGCTGGCAGGCCTGAAGCTCTCGCCCGCGGAGCGGGAGAGGTTGAAGGCGGATCTCACCAGGATCCTTGAGTACTTTCAAAAGTTAGGGGAGCTGGACACGGACGGGGTGCCCCCCTTCGACCCCCTGCCGGGACGGGTCAATGCTTGGCGAGAGGACGAGCCCCAGCCCTCCCTGGCTCCAGAGGAGGCGTTGGCCAACGCCCCTCAAACCGAGCGCGGGCATTTCAAGGTGCCGCGGGTGTTCGGCGAGGAGTGAACATGCCCGGGGAGCTCCGGTGCCCGCTCTGTGAGCGCGCCTTGGAGTTTTCCCCTCGGCCGGAGCCCTGTCCCCGGTGCCGGGTTCCCGGCACCTTTTTCCCGACCGGGGCGGGGCTTTCCGGGAAAGCCCCTGGGGGCCAAGGGATTTGGCGCTTTCGTGAGTTTTTTCCCCCGGCCACCCCCCTCAGCCTGGGAGAGGGGGACACCCCGGTGGTGGAGTCGGAGCGCTTGGGCCCCGCCCTGGGAGTGAGGCTTCACTTCAAGCTGGAAGGGGCTAATCCAACTGGGTCGTTCAAGGACAGGGGGGCGAGCGTACTGGTGGCGGTGCTGCGGGAGTTCGGGGTGCGGAAGGTGGCTGCTGACTCCTCGGGCAACGCCGGGGCAGCCTTGGCCGCCTATGCTGCCCGGGCCGGTATCCAGGCCACCGTGTTCGTGCCCGCCCATGCTTCGGAGAAAAAGCTGCGCCAGATCGAGGCCTATGGGGGGAAGCTGGTGCGGGTCGACGGGCCCAGGCCCCGCGCCACCGTGGAGGCGAAGGCGGCTTGCGAGCGAGATCCGGAACTGGTCTATGCTTCCCACAATGAATCGCCCTATTTCTTGGCCGGGCTCCGCAGCTTGGCCTACGAGCTGGCCGAGCAGCTTGCTGGCCAGGAGCTTGAGCACGTGCTTGTCCCGGTGGGCGGCGGCGCCCTGTTTCTCGGCCTCTACTATGGATTTCGCGAACTTGAGGCGGCTGGCTTGCTGGCGAAAGCCCCCAGGCTCCACCTGGTGCAAGCCCGGGTCTGCGCCCCGCTGGCCAGCGCGTGGGAGGCAGGGGAAAGGGAGCCCAAGCCGGTGGACGTGGGCACCACCGTGGCAGAGGGCGTATGTATCCCGGCCCCGCCGCGGGGTCAGGAGATCTTGGCCGCCCTGCGGACCATCGGGGGCACGGCGGTGGTGGTGGAGGATGCGGAGATCCTGTCCGCTTGGTCCCGACTGGCTAGGGAAGAAGGGCTATATGTCGAGCCCACCTCGGCAGTGGCGGTGGCCGGGTTGTTCTCCCTGGTCAGGCGGGGTGAGGTGCGGCCCGGGGAATCAGTGGTGATTCCCCTCACCGGCAGCGGGCTCAAGGCCAGCTGAGCCAGGAGATCTTCGGGCTCCACCTGCCACTTGCTCGAGCTGTCTTTCGCCCCAGTTCTGCCCGCAAGCCCCCTTCGTCGTTGGAACCTCCGGCTGGCAAATAAAAACTCCCTTCCGCCCGGGCTGGGAGGTGAGGCGTGCGGCGGGATGGGTGGGCACACGGGCGGAAGGGAGACGCCGTATTTTAGCATCTGGGCCCGGGGAGATCCAGGGTAAGGGGGGCATCGTGGGCTCCCCTACCCCCAGTTGGGAGTTGGGGTGCCGAGCTGGCTTCGACATCATGCAGAGCCACGTTAGTATCGGATGGTTAGGATGGCACGGAGGGGGGAAGTCTTTGGTGAAGGTGACAGGAGTTGTGGGGAGCCCGCGCCGGGGCGGGAACACGGATGTCCTGGTGGAGCGGGTGTTGGCCGGGGCCAGGGCCCATGATCTCACCACGGAAAAGGTCCTCCTCGGGGAGCTGGAGATCTCGTCCTGCCGGGCGTGCTATTCCTGTGCCGATTCCGGGCGCTGTGTGATCGAGGACGACTTCCCCGCGCTTCTGGAGAAGGTCCTGGATTCCGGAAGGTGGCGCCGATGCTGTTGGTGGACGAGGTGGAGCGGGGGATCCGGTTCTACTGCGAGGTCCTGGGCGGGAAGGTCTCCACGGTCTACCCCGAAGAGCCGCCCCACGAGTGGGCCTCCCTGCAGCTAGGAGGGGTGGAGTTCATGCTGTGGGAGAAGGGAGCAGCGCGGAAGGAGTATCCGGGCCTCGTGATCTCCGAGAACCCGGTGAGCTTCATCGCCTACATCTACGTGGACGACCCGGACGCCCTCTACGAACGGATAAAGGGGCGGGTGAGGGTGCTGATGGCCCCGGTGGACCAGTTCTACGGGGTCCGGGAGTTCACGGTGCGCGATCCCTTTGGTTTCGTCCTCACCTTTGCCCAGGAGAAGGGGGACTGAGCAGCTCCCACCGGGCTCCGCGCCCCCAATCCCTACGGGACGGCGCGTTATACTCCCCGGGAGATGCCGAATCGCAAACTCGATTGGCTCAGGCAGGCCGAACGGGACCTGGGGCACGCCCGACATTCCCTGGAGGTCGGGGATTACGAGTGGGCTTGCTTTGCGGCCCAACAGGCGGCGGAGAAGGCGCTCAAGGCCCTGTACCAAAGCCTGGGCGCCGAGGCCCGGGGGCACTCGGTGTTGGGGCTTCTGGAGCGGCTTCCGCCTCGGTTTTCCCCGGAGCCGGAGCTCGTGGCCGCCGCCAGGGAGCTCGACAAGCACTACATCCCCACCAGGTACCCGAACTCCTACGCCGAGGGGGCCCCCTTCGAGTATTACTCCGAGGAGGAGGCGAGGCGGGCGATCTCACATGCCGAACGGATCATCGGGTTCTGTAAGAATAACCTGGTTTGACCGCGAAAAGGCGCTCGCCGCGCTGCGGGACGCGGTGCGCCGGTTGGTCGATGCCCGTCCGGAAATCGAGGAGGTGATCCTCTTCGGGTCCCTGGCCACCGGCCAGCCGGTCCCCGGAAGCGATGCCGATCTCTTGGTCATCCTCAGGAGCTCCGAGGAGCCTTTCCTCGAGCGCATCCCCCGCTACATCCCCTCGGGATGCGGGATCGACGTGGACGTTTTCCCGTACACCCGGGAGGAGATCGGGAAGATGCAGGCCGGGGGAAACCCCCTGGTGAAGGAGGCCCTGGAACACGGCCTGGTGCTCTTCAAGCGGGGAGCCGGGGGATCCCGGGAAGCCGGGAGGAAGACCTGACCGACGATCGGGAGCAAAACGTGGAACTCGGTCGGGGCGGGGAGGAGGCGCGCTGGTGCCGCCCCTTCCCAGCGTGAGGGGCCGGGGCCCGATTGGGGGTGATAGTCGCTGGGGCGGACCATGAAGCGGGGGCCGGGGAGTTACCGCCGAAAGCCCGGCCTATCCGCTGGAGCCCTGAAGAAGAGGCGAGCAGGTGTGGTAAGCTCGAGGGGGGATGATCGACCGGGGTGAGCTCCTCGCAAGGCCCCTGGTGACCCGAGGCAGGTTAGTGGAGGACCTGGGCAAATTAGGCCTTGAGCCCGGCGATGCGGTCATGTTGCACGCCTCGGTCAGGGCCGTCGGCTGGGTCGTGGGCGGTCCCGATACGGTCATCCAGGCGATCCTGGACGTCATCGGCCCGGAGGGGACGCTCATGATGTATGTGGGCTGGGAGGAAGCTCCCTTTCTTTCGATCGCCCTGGAGGAGGGCCGAGAAGAAGCCTATCTGGAGGAGTGCCCGCCCTTCGACCCGGCAAGGTCGCGGGCCAACCGCAAGTGGAGCATCCTCACCGAGTACCTCAGGACCTGGCCCGGCGCCCGCCGCTCGGACCACCCCGAGGCCTCGGTGGTCGCCGTCGGAGCCAAAGCCCACTGGCTCACGGAGGACCACCCGCTCGATTACCCCTACGGCCCCGGCTCGCCCTACGCCAAGCTCTGCGAGATCGGGGGGAAGGTACTGCTGTTGGGCTCGCCCTTGAACGCGATCACCCTGTTGCACTACGCCGAGACGATCGCCCGCGTCCCGGCCAAGCGGATCGTCCGCTACAAGATGCCCGTCCTGCGGGAGGGGAGGCGGGTCTGGGTGGAGATCGAGGACATCCACACCGGCGGGGGGATCGTGGAAGGGCAACCCTCGGAGGGATATTTCCGCGACATCGTTGAGGGATATCTTGTGGCCGGCAGGGGCCGCTCCGGGAAAGTGGGGGCGGCGCGGTCGTATCTCCTCAACGCGGCTGAGCTCGTGGATTTTGCCGTGCAGTGGCTGGAGCGCGAGTTCGGGAAGCCTTGACCCTGGGTCGGGATGTGAGCTTTGTGGTGCCTCCTGCGATATGATCGGGAGGGGGTGCTATGTTCCTCCGGGAGGTGTCTCCATGCGGATCTTTTCCCTCCGGGTCCCGGGAGGCGGCGGGAGCTTATCCCTGTGCCACCGAGTCCCCGCGCCCGTTTTGGGCCGACGGCCTTCGGTTGTCCCGGGACTGGTTCGCCGAGAACCTGGGGAAGCATGTGGAAGGGTTCCACGTGGAAGAGGACGGCGCGGTGGCGGGCCACATCTACTGGGCGCCCTCTGAGAGGGCCGTAGTCCCCCACAGGACCGAGCCCGGGGTGGCCTGGATCTATTGCGAGTGGATCCAGCGGCCCTATCAGGGAAAGGGTTACATGCGCGCGCTCTTTTCGGCCTTCGTCGAGCACCTGAGGAAAGGGGGGTACAAGGGCGTGCTGGTGGGGGCCACCGACTACGAGGGCTACATGCACCACTCGCACTTCTCCAAGCGCGGCTTCCGGGTGATCCGCGAAGGAGACGGCGGGAAGCTCATGTACCTGCCGCTTGGGCAGGAGTCGGTGGAGGTGGAGCCCCTCGTGCCCAGGGTCCCCGTGGAGGGCAAGGCCCCGGTGGAGGTCCTCATCGTGGGGTCCCGCTTCTGCCCGGTGGGGGCGGCGACGGTGCTCTACCTGCGCAAGGTGGCGGCCGAGTTCAGGGAACGAGTGTCCATCACGGAAGTACCGGCGGGGCCGGAGGCCCTGGCCCGCTACGGGGTGGCCGATGGTATTTACCTGAACGGGAAGCCCGTTTTCTTCGGCCCGGTGACCGAGGACCAGGTTCGCGCTGCTATCGAAACGGCGCTCATGGAGGCAGGTGCAAGTTAGGGGATGGAAAACCAAAAGACTTGGGACTTCGATGGATGGGCAGCCAACTATGACACGGTCGTAGCACGCGGCTCCGGGGTGCACATGTGCTATGAGGAGGTCCTCGAGCACGTAGCAGAGGTGGCGAGGATCAGGCCCGGAAAACTGGTCTTGGACATCGGGACCGGTACTGGGAACCTGGCGATAAAGTGCCTCCTCCGCGGTGCCCGGGTGGTGGGACTCGATCCCTCCCCAAAGATGCTCGCCGTAGCCCGGGAGAAGCTCGGCGATGATCCCCGGGTCGAGTTCCTGGTAGTGGCAGACCCGTTCCTGCACATTCCCTTTCCCGACGGACGCTTCGACGCAGTGGTGAGTACCTATTCCTTCCATCACGTAACCCCGCTGGAGAAGCCCCGGGCGGTGAGGGAGATGGTACGGGTGTTGAAACGGGGCGGGGTGTGGGCGCTTGGTGACCTCGTCTTCTGGGATGAGCAAGCGGAGCGGGAGGCGCTACGTAGGCTGGATTGGTTAGAAGAGGAGTATTTTTCCAAGATCGTAGAGCTACGGCGCATGTTCGCGGAGCTGGGGATGGAGCTTGAGGCGAAGCAGTTCACCCCGGTCACTTGGGTTTTGTGGGCTGTAAAACCGGCTTGATGAGGTCATCGAGACCCGGACCCCGTATCCCAAGCCCCGGGGGATAGACTGGGGCCTCCTCTCCCGGGAGAAGCTCGCGCGGATGCCGGTGCTCCGGGAGCTCGCACGCGCAGTTGGTGCTCCGGGAAAGCGCCGATTCCCGGTTTCATCCGGGCCGGGCGATGGGACCCGAGGGCGCAGGCGGTGCCTTCGCGGCGAGGGGGTCACATGAGGCGGGTCGAGCGCTTCTACGATGAGAACCCACGCCGAGAGTGGGAGCGGTTGGAGCGGCATCGGACCGAGTTCGCCGTGACCATGCGGGCCCTGGGGGAATACCTCCCCCCGCCGCCGGCCGCGGTGTTGGACGTGGGCGGGGGACCGGGCCGCTACGCCATCGAGCTCGCCCGACGGGGCTACGAGGTCGTCCTCTTCGACCTCTCGCGGGGCTGTCTGGATTTCGTCAAGGAGAAGGCCAAAGAGGCCGGGGTCGAGCTCGCGGGCTATGAGCACGGGGACGCCGTGGATCTCTCGCGCTTCGATGACGAGAGCTTCGCCGCGGTCCTCCTCATGGGGCCGCTCTATCACCTCCTCGGGGAGGGGGAACGCCGCCGGGCGATCCGGGAGGCGTGGCGGGTCCTGAACCCCGGGGGCCTGGTATTCGCCGCGTTCATCACCCGCTACGCCCCCATCCGCTGGGCGGCCAAACACGAACCCGGCTGGATCCTCGATCGACCTGAGCGGCTGGAGGGGCTGCTCGCTTCCGGCGTGCTTCGGGAAAGCGCCGAAGAGGGTTTCATCGACGCGTACTTCGCCCGCCCGGGGGAAGTGGTGCCCCTGATGGAAAGCGAGGGCTTCGAGACGCTGGATCTGGTCGCCTGCGAGGGGGTCGTCAGCATGATCGAGGAGGGGATCAACGGGCTCTCGGGCGAGCTCTGGGAGGCTTGGGTCGAGCTGAACTGGCGGCTCGGCCGGGACCCGAGCGTCCACGGGGCGGCGGAGCACCTGCTCTACGTGGGGAGGAAGGAGGGGAGATGAAGGGGAGGGAACTCGGGGTCTCCAGGGCGACGTTCTACTTCCACAACCGGGGCGAGATCAACACCCGAAAGGTCCTGGAGCTCGCCCGCGATCGGGCCTTGGAGCTCGGCATCGGGAAGATGGTGGTCGCCTCCGAGACCGGGAGGAGCGCCCTCAAGGCCCTCAAGGTGCTGGAGGGGACGGGCATAAGGCTCATCGTGGTCACCCACTACCCCGGGGAGACCAGGGGGCCGCGGGGGGACATACCCATCGGCCTGGGGCGCCCGGAATACGCCCACGTCAAGCGCTACCTCGAGGAGAGGGGGGTCGTGATCGTGCAGGGGACGCGGCCGTTCGGGGGGATCGGCAGGGCATTGGGCTGGGACGCCCCCGTGCCCGCCACCTTCGTGGACAAGGCCCTGGAGCTCTTCGGCCCGGGGACGAAGATCGCCATCGAGGCGGCGGTGATGGCCACCGATGCCGGGGCGCTGGCCGGTGGCGAGGAGGCCGTGGCGCTGGGGGGCACCTACAAGGGGCTCGACACTGCGCTGGTTGTGCGTACCTGCTGGAGCGGGAGCTTCTTCACGGAATTCGAGGTGCTGGAGATCGTCGCCAAGCCCCGCCGCACCTGGATCCGGCTCCCCGAGTACGAACAGGAGGGCTGGAAGGGCGACCTCGACCAGTACTACAGGGCCCCGAAGGGAGAGCCTCCCGACGAGGGGGCGTAAGCTCAGGGGCTCGAACGAGGGGGGTGTCATGGGAGATTTGGGCGAGAAGCTTCACCGGTTCTATTCGATCTTTCCTTGGTATGACGACCCCGAAAGCGAGGGCGGCAAGCGCTACTTCGAGGCCACACTCGCCTCCATGGGCGAGCTCGTCCGGCACCCCTGGTTGGAGGAGGCTGTGGCCAAGGGGACCCTGAAGGTCCTCGAGGTGTGCGGGGGAGCCGGGTTCGGCGGCGTGGCCCTGGCCAAGGTCCTCGCCGAGAAGGGCACCACGGTGGAGCTCACCGTCACCGACCTCCGGAGGGAGGCCCTGGACAGGGCCCGCCGGTGGGGCACCGAAACCCTGGGACACGGGGTGCGGACCCGGGTGGTGGACGCGCGCCGGGTGCACGAGCTCGGGGAGGAATACGACTTGGTCCTCATGTACGGCCTCTCCACGCCCCACTTCGACCCGTGGGACCTGGTGAGGCTCCTGGCTTCGGTGGGACAGGCCCTTAAGGACGGGGGGATCTTCGTCGTCGAGGAATCGGACCGCAGGTACAGGATCTTCCTCACGTTAGGCTACAAATGGGCCCTGGCCGAGACGGCGGAGGGGAAGTTCACCGTGAGTTTTCACACTGGATACGACTTCCACAGGGGCACGATCAGGCGGCACTACCTGGACTTCAGCGCCCCGAGCGCCCCCGTGGAGATGGATACCTACATGTGGGGGCTGGCGGAGGTGGGGGCCTTCGTGTGGGCCTTCTTCGAGGAGGTGGATTTCCTCCGGCTCCGGAACGAGCGCCATTTCATCCTGGGGCGGAAGCCCCGCAGGGCCGTCTCGCCCGAGGACCTGCGCCCACCGGGTTTCCTGCGATGAGAAGCGTCCTCTACCGCGAGGAGCTCGGCTTCGGGATCGCGAACTCGAGCTTCTACCCCTTCTTCCTCGCCGCGGTCTTGGGCCAGAACCCCCTTTCCCAGCAGGGCAGGCGAAACTTCGGTTTCTTTTCAAGGTTAAGGAGGGTGAGCTGACGGAAGGCGATGACCGGACTGGGGGCGATGGACTGCAACTTCATCGATTGCAACCAAGACGAGTTGTTCCTTTCGTTGGCTTCCCGAGGGGTACCTGGTGTGGTTCATCCTGGATGCGGTGTCGTGGCTGAGGGGGCGAGCGGTGTTGACAGGGGGGCCAAAAGTGGTTCCGCCTCAGGGGCGCGGGCGCTCTAGAGTGGGGATGTGATCCGGTGCTACCCAGGGCCTGGCCCCGGGAGGAGGGTCAGGTGTGCTTGTCGGCCACGGTGGAGGCCGCGTAGGCCTCGGGCTTGGTCCGCACCGGCAGGCCCACCCCGATGATCATCCCCACCACTTCCTCCACCAATTCCCGGGTACGCCCGGCCCGGCCCACATCCACGTGGATCTCCAGATGGTAGCCCAACACCTCTCGCTCCCTCAGGGCGTCGATCAACCACTGGGCCACCTCGTAGGAGAGCCAGGCCTCCCGCCAGATCCGTTCCCGCAGGGAATGGGGCCTTCGCTCCCGCACCCGCCGCCAGAAGTAGCGTCCGCCCTTGCCCACCCGGTGCACCACCACCGCGGTCACGTACTCTGCCGTGCGGTGGTAAGTCTGGGAATCGGTGCCCACGATCAGGTGATACTCGGCCTTGGGGTCGGCCCCCATGATGGCGATGATCTCATCCACCACCTGCGAGAAGGGCAGCTGTCCCAGAGTCGGGCTGTGAAATGGGTAATCATCCACCATGGCCAGGAAATGTTACCTGAGTTTTACCGGGAAGGCCAGGCGGCATGGTGATGGCCTTGCCAGGAACTCCCACCCGTGAGTAGGATGAGGCGATGACCCAAGTTAAGCGGGAAAAGTGGATCCTGGTGGTAGCCGGGTTGATGTCCGTGGGCCAGGCGGGCTGGGGAGGAGAGCTTTGGCTGGGGGTTTCCTTGGGCGGGACCCAGTTGGTGGGGGTGGTGGTTGAATACCGGCTGGGCGAGGTGGGCCTGGTGGTCAATTTGGGCTCGGCGGTGCCGTGGCGGCTGGGGGACCTGAGCCTGGCCGTACAGGCCCGCCAGTACCTCCCGGGGGGCTTCTTCTTGGGCTTAGGCGGGTGGTGGTTCCTGGTGCGAGAGGCGGGGCAATGGGGTTGGCTCACATCCTGGCATCTGGCCGGGGGATGGGGGGCTGGGGCCTGGGAGGCCGGCCTCCTATGGCATCACTTCCTGGCCGCCCACTGGGCTGGGGTCAAGAAGGGCAATCTCCCGAGCCTGGTTCTGCCTCAGCTTACCTACAAGTGGCGCTCGTAGCCGGTGCCCTCAGCCTCGTTGCGCCTGAGTAGGGGGGCGAGCTAACATCTCTTGCCTGCGGGGCGTGGCGCAGCCTGGAAGCGCGCCTGCTTTGGGAGCAGGAGGTCGCTGGTTCAAATCCAGTCGCCCCGACCACATGGACCAGGAGATCGTGGTAGCAGAACTGGAGCGAGGGCCGGACCAGAAGATCGTCATCCGCCGCACTTCCTTCCGGGGGCGCCAGTACCTGGACATCCGCAACTACTTCCTCTCCGACTCCGGCGAGTGGCTGCCCACCAAAAAGGGGGTGGCGGTGCCTTGGGAGCTGCGGGAAGAGCTCCTTCAGGCCATCCAGGCGGCCGGAGAGGCAGTTGAGGGATGAGCACTAGCCCCCCTGCTTCTGGCCAGCCCTGGGCGGTGATCCTGAACCCGGCCGCCGATCGAGGCCGGGCCGGGGACAAACGGGAGGCCATCGAACAGGCTTTGCGGCGGTTGGGGCTGGCCTTCCAGCTCTTCCTCACCCAGGGCCCTGGTCACGCCACCCAGCTGGCCCGCCAAGCAGCGCAGGAGGCAGCGGTGGTGGTGGCCGCGGGGGGAGACGGCACGGTGCACGAAGTGGCCCAAGCCCTGGTGGGTACCGGCGTGCCGTTGGGCATCATCCCCATCGGTTCCGGAAACGACTACGCCCGGGTGCTAGGTATCCCGCCGGATCTGTCGGCTGCGGTCCAGTCGCTCCCAAACTTTCAGGCCAGGGAAGTGGACGTGGGGAAAATCGGGGACCGTTACTACCTCAATTCGCTGGGGATGGGCATCGACGGCCAGATCGCCCTCGATTACCGACGCCTGCGGCTGCTGCGGGGAGAGGCGGGGTACATCCTGGCCACGGTGTGGGAAGCCCTCCGATTTCGAGGGGTGGAGGTGGAGATCGAGGGGGATGACTGGAAGTTCAGTGGGCGGATCCTCACCACCGCGGCCATGAACGGCCCCTACGCCGGAGGCGGGTTCTACCTCGCCCCCCAGGCCCAGGTGGACGATGGCCAGCTGGACGTGGTGGTGATCGGCAACTACCCCCGACTGGTACGGCTGGCGGTGCTCCCCAAAACCCGAGACGGAAGCTATTTGGAGCTCCGGAGGGTCCAAGCCCACCGCACCAAGGCCGTCCGCGTCACCGCGGCCCGGCCACTCCCCGTCCATCTGGATGGCGAGCTTTTGCCCCAGCCTCTCAAGAAACTAGAGGTAACCTTGGTGCCACGGGCGCTTCGGGTGCTGGGGCCGATCCCTGAGAAAGGGGGACACGGATGAAAGCTCGGGTTAGTTGGCATGAAGGGATGAGGTTCGTCGGGGTGGGGGATTCCGGTCACGCGGTGCTCATGGACACTGCTCCCGAGGTGGGGGGTGAGGATTCCGGGCCCCGACCTGCGGAGTTGTTGCTCTTCGCCCTGGGGGGGTGTACCGCCATGGACGTGCTCTCCACCCTCAAGAAAATGCGCACCCTTCCCACCCACCTGGAGGTGGAGATCGAAGCCGAACGGGCCCCGGAGCACCCCAAGTTCATCCGCCGCGCCCACCTCACCTACCGGGCCAGCGGGGTGCCCGAGGAGAACCTGAGGCGGGCAGCCCAGCTCTCCCAGGAGCGGTACTGCATGGTGGCCCACTCCCTGTCCGGGGAACTCTCCTTCTCCGTGGAGGTAGTAGACTGAACAAGTTGGTGTAAGCCCGGGCTGGCCGCTCCTCGACTGAGGGCTCGGGGGCAGCTATTCGGCGAGCCTGAAGCAGGCCGGCACCGGATAGCCACCCACGTCTGGCTAAGTCACCTCCCCCTGCGGTATATCCAAAACGGAGGTGATGAATTATGAGATTAATGGTTGCAATTGGAACCGCCCTCCTCCTCGCCACTCCCCTCCTGGCGGGCGAGTTCATAATCAAATCAGAAGACGTGCTCCTCTACCAGGACCACCGGGTGGGGATCCTGGTCCTCCACAACCCCACCGGAACCCTGGTGGAACAGCTCCGCATCTCCTTCCCCGGGCGGGTGCAAGTGCGGGAGCTCATCACCCACGACGGGGTGATGCAACTCAGACAGCAGGGGGCCACGGTGGTGCTGGAGGGGGCCCTCCTGCGGAGCGGGTTCGTGCAGCTGCGCTGGTACCCCGGCCTGTTGCTCCCCACGGAAGCCCGGTGGCTCGGCCCGGAGGTGGAGTGGTCGGTGGGCTTGGCCAAAGCCCGCTGGGCCCCCCGTCCCCCCGAGGTGCAGGCTTCCTCCGGCCAGGCCATGATCACCCGACGGGAAGGGGAAGCCGGCTGGCTCCTCCTCAGCTTCGACATCGAGATCACCGTGGTACACCTGGTGGGGATTGGTTGCACCCCGCAGGTGACGGTGGAGGGACGCCAGGTGCGCCTGGAGGCTTCCTTCACCCCGGGGGCAGGGGTGTGGTTGGAATGGGCCCCCCAAGAAGCCCAGCTGGTGGCCGCCCGCTGGGAAGACAGGGAAGCCCAAAACGGCCCCCTCACCCCCACGACCGGCTTCTGGGTGGAGAGAAAGGGGGAAAGCTTGCTCCTGCGGGCTCGGGATGCCCACGCCCAAGAGTGCACCTGGGACCTGGGTGACGGTACTGTGGCCACCGGGCCCCAAGTGGAACACCGCTATGCCGCCCCTGGCAGCTACCTGGTCACCCTGATCTTCACCGATTCCCAAGGGTACCGGCACGTGTATCAGACCTGGGTTGAGGTGCCCGGGTCCCCTCCCGAAGAGGAGGAGCCCCCGGCGGTGGCTCAATTCCCGCCCGTGGCCGACCCCGGCGGCCCCTACGGCCCCTATGATTGGCTGGAGGATTGGGAGTCAGAGTGGCCGATTTACTACTTCGACGTGCTGTTTGACGCCACAGCTTCCGGGGACATGGACGGGGAAATCGTCCAATACATCTGGGACTTCGGCGACGGGACCCAGCTCTCCACCACCACTCCCTATGTGATGCACCGCTATCAGGTGGAGGAAGGGGAGTACCCGGAGTGGCTCCCTCCCCCGGAGGTGGACTGGGGGCTGGTCTTGATCCCGGTCACCCTCACGGTGGTGGATGACCAAGGCCAGAGGCACACCGCCACCACCTACGTGGAGGTCTACGCTCCTTGGTGGTACGGGGGGTGGGCGGAGTGAGAGAGCTGGCGAGGGGGTGAGGTGACTTCTCACCCCCTCGCCCTCACTTTTTGTTGGAACGCGGCTCCTAGGTTCTCCAGTTTGAGGGGGCGCTCCTCCCCAGAGGAGAGGTCCTTGAGCTTGGCCACGCCTTGGGCGAGCTCGTCCGGGCCCAGGAACAGGGCGTGGCGGGCCACCCGGCTCGCAACCTGGGTGGCCTTGCGCACCGAGCGACCCAGGTACTCCACGTCCACGGCCAGGCCGGCCCGCCGGAGCTGCGAGGCGGCCCAGACCGCCGCCCGCTTCACCTCCTGCTCTTCGCCGATGGGGATCACGTACACATCTAGCTTGCCCGCCAGCTCCAGCTCGGCGCGGTCCCGGAGCACCAGCACCAGCCGCTCCATCCCCCCGGCGAACCCCACCCCCGGGGTGGGAGGACCACCCAACAGTTCCGCAAGGTCATCGTACCGGCCTCCCCCGAGCAGGGCGTCCTGGGCCCCAAGGTCCCGGGAGGCGAGCTCGAACACGGTTCTGGTGTAGTAATCAAGGCCCCGCACCAGGGTGTGGTCGAGCTCGTAGGGGGTCCCCAGCCGATCCAGGTGCGCCAGCACCTCCTGGAAGTGGGCCCGGCATTCGGCACACAGGAAATCGGTGCTCTTGGGAGCGGCCCGGATGGCCGGCTGGCAGCCCCCGCGCTTGCAGTCCAGGATCCGCAGCGGGTTCTCCGAAAGGCGCCGGCGACAGTCGGCGCAGAGCTCCTCGGCCCGGGGCGTGAAGAAGTCCCGCAACGCCTCCCGGTAGCGGGCCCGGTCCTCCTTGCAGCCGATGGAGTTGATCCGGAGGAACAGCCCCTCCCGGGGCAGCCCCAGCCGCTCCATGAGGTAGCCCGCCAGGTCGATCACCTCGGCGTCCAGGGCCGGGTCCAGGGACCCGAGGGCCTCCACCCCGTACTGGTGGAACTGGCGGGAGCGCCCTTTCTGGGGTTTTTCATAGCGGAACATGGGGCCGAAGTAATAGAGCTTGGCCACGCCCCCCTTGGCGTAGAGGCCGTGTTCGATGTAGGCCCGCACCACCGAGGCGGTGGCCTCCGGCCTGAGGGCCAGGGTGAGGCCTTTCTTGTCGGGAAACACGTACATCTCCTTGTGGACGAGGTCGGTGGCCTGGCCCACCCCCCGGGCGAACAGCCCCGCCTCCTCCACCAAGGGGGTCCTGATCTCCCGGTAGCCGTAGAGGGCAAAGGCAGCCCGGATCTCCGCCTCCAGCTTTTGCCAAAGCGGGGTTTCCTCCGGGAGGATGTCCCGCATCCCCCGCACGGCGCCGATTTTCATGCGGAAAGCTCCTTCTCCAGGTTGATGAGCTCCACCAGGGCCTCGGCGGCCTGGGCGCCCTTGTTGCCCAGCTTCCCCCCGGCCCGCTCCAGGGCCTGGTCCTGGGTGTCGCAGGTGAGGACCCCGAACGCCACCGGCACCGGGAGCTCCAGGTTCAATTTGGCCAGGCCCTTGGCGAGTTCGGCGGCCACGTAGTCGAAATGGGGGGTGGTCCCCCGCACCACCGCCGCCAGGGCCAGCACCCCATCCACCTTGCCGGAGGCCCCCAGGGCCCGCACCGCCCGTGGTACCTCGAACCCACCCGGCACCCAGGCCACAGCGAGGTCTTCCTCGGCCGCCCCCAGCCGCCTGAACCGGTCCACCGCCCCGGAGAGGAGCTCCCTCGTCACCAGGTGGTTGAACCGGGACACCACGATCCCGATCCGGAGTCCCTTCGCGTCCAGCTTCCCCTCGTAGGTCTTCACCTTCGCCCCCTTCTACACCTTGCGCAGCTTGTGCCCCAGCTTCTCCTTCTTGGCCTTAAGGTATCGCTCGTTGTAGGGGTTGGGCTCCACCTCGATGGGCACTTCCTCCACGATCTCGAGGCCGTAGCCTGAAAGACCGGCCACCTTCTTGGGGTTGTTGGTGAGGAGCCTGAGTTTTCTCACCCCGAGATCCGCCAGGATCTGAGCGCCGATCCCGTAGTCCCGCAAATCCGGGGGATAGCCCAGGTGCAGGTTCGCCTCCACCGTGTCCAGCCCCTGGTCCTGGAGCTGGTAAGCGCACACCTTGTTGGCCAGGCCGATCCCCCGCCCCTCCTGCCGCATGTAGAGGAGCACCCCCCGCCCTTCCTCCTCGATCCGCTCCAAGGCCCGCCGGAGCTGGTCCCCGCAGTCGCAGCGCAACGATCCCAGGGCATCCCCGGTGAGGCACTCCGAGTGCACCCGCACCAGCACCGGGGCCTCGCCCGCCACCTCCCCCTTCACCAGGGCCACGTGCTCCTGCCCGGAAAGGAGGTCCCGGTAGGTGACGATGCGGAAGTGGCCCCACTTGGTGGGGAGGTCGGCCTCGGCCACCCGTTCCACCAGTTTCTCCCGTGCCTTCCGGTAGGCGATGAGGTCGGCGATGGTGAGGATGGGGAGGCCGTGTTCCTCGGCAAAGCGCTTGAGGTCCGGCAGGCGGGCCATGGTGCCGTCCTCGTTCATGATCTCGCAGATCACACCCACCGGCTCGAGGCCCGCGAGGCGACACAGGTCCACCGCCGCTTCGGTGTGGCCGGCCCGGCGCAGGACACCCCCCTCCCGGGCCACCAGTGGGAACACGTGCCCCGGGGACACGAAATCATCCGGGCTGGCCCGAGGATCTGCCAGCAGCCGCACGGTACGGGCCCGGTCGGGGGCGGAGATGCCGGTGGTGATCCCCTCGCGGGCGTCCACCGACACGGTGAACGCCGTTTCGTGGTGATCCCGGGGGGGCTCCACCATGGGCCGCAGGCCCAGCCGGTCCGCCCGCCCCTTGGGCAGGGGCACACACAGCAGCCCCCGTGCCTCCTTGATCATGAAGTTGATCGCCTCCGGGGTGGCGAATTGGGCGGCCATGACGAGGTCCCCCTCGTTTTCCCGGTCCTCGTCGTCCACCACGATCACCATCCGCCCCTGCCGGATGGCCGCAAGTGCCTCCTCTACCGTGGCGAATTTCACCTCTCCCTCCAGTGGTGCACGTATTTTGCCAGGATGTCGAACTCCAAATTCACCCTGTCCCCCACCCGGCGATGGCGCAAATTGGTGTGGTGGAAAGTATACGGGACCACCGCACAGCGGAAGGCCCCCTCCCGCACCGCAAATGGGGTGAGGCTGATCCCGTCCACCGCCACCGAGCCCTTATCTGCCAGCAGCTCCCGATAGCGGGAGTCGAACGCGACCTCGAGGAGCCACTCCTCCCCTCGCGAGGCCAGCAAGGAGATCTTCCCCACCGTGTCCACGTGCCCCAGGACCAGGTGTCCTCCCAGCTCCTCCCCGGCCCTGAGGGCCGGCTCCAGGTTCACCAGCTCCCCGGGGCGCAACCCCCCCAGGTTGGTGCGGGCCAGGGTCTCGCCGGAGAGGTGGAATTGGACTTCATCTCCGTTCACCTCCTCCACCGTGAGGCAGACCCCGTTCACCGCCAGGCTGTCCCCTTTCTTCACCGGCAAGGGGCAGTACAAGCTGAGCCGGGGGCCGGGGGAGAGCACTTCCCCCAGGGCGCGCACGATTCCGGTGAACATGGCCTCCGAGTGTACCCAGGCCCTCCGGCGATTGCGAAGGGAGGGGGAAACCGGTAAAGTTCGCGTCGGCATGGGCAAGTTTATCTCTTTTTTGCTGCTCTTTGGCTTGCCTGTCTCGTGTTTGGCCACCCCCCTGTCCTTGGTGGAGGAGTGGCTTCCAGGCCCCGGTTACCAGCTGTTGGAGATCACCGGGGGACTGGTGGAGCACCGCTTTTCCCAGCGGGGGGGGACCCTGGAGCGGGCCTACGTGCATTTCGCCGGCCTCAGGGCCCAAACCCTGGAGACGGTGCCGGGGTGGGTCTCCGAGGGGGGGAAGTGGGCGCTGGCTGAGGGGGTGAGCCTCCCGTTTGAGATCTGGGTCGGGGACGCCCAGTCCGACTCCCACATCTACGCCCTCGAGTTTTCAAAATCTGACCCCGGCTCCGGGCAGGTGTCGCTGTCCGGTTCCCCGGGGGGAGTGGAGGTGACCAAGGAGTTCCAGCTGGACGCCATGGCCCTCTACACGCTGCCGGTGAGGATCACCTTGGCCGGCGCCGGGACCCGGGTCCGGTTGGTGTTGGGACACCGGCCGCTCGGGGAGGGGGCGCCCAAACTCCTGTTCCTCTACGACGGCCGCACCTACGACGCCCCCTTGGAGGTGGGAAGCTACAGCCAGTTTCAGGGATTGGGGCTGGTGGGAAAACAGGGGGTGTTCTTCCTCAGGTTGGACCGGGGGGGAGGGGCGAAGCCTTTCTTGGGGCAGAACGCTTTCGGCCAGCCCGTGTTCGGCCTGGAGTGGGAAGCCCTGTCCGGGGAAGTGAGCCTGGAGGGGCTGCTCTACGCCGGCCGCAACCGCTACCTCCTCCTGGAGAAGGCCGGCCTGGCCGACCTGGTCGACCTCGGCTTGTTCTCGAACTTCTTGGTCACCGTAATGCGGTTCTTCGAGTGGCTGTACCGCCTCACCGGCAACTATGGCTGGGCCATCATCCTGTTCACCCTGATCACCCGGGTGGTGCTGTACCCCCTGATGCGGAACCAGCTCCGATCCATGGCCAAGATGCAGCGGCTGGCCCCCAAGATCAAGAAGCTTCAGGAACGGTACAAGGACGACCGGGAGACGCTCCACAAGCAGATGATGGAGCTTTACCGCGCCGAGCGGGTGAACCCCCTGGGGGGGTGTCTCCCGCTCATCCTGCAGATGCCGCTTTTGATCCTGCTGTGGCAGGCCATCATGTATTCGGCCGAACAGATCCACCTTTCCCCCGGGTTCCTGTGGCTCAAGGATCTTTCTCAACCTGACCCCTATTACATCTTGGTCATCCTCACCACCGGGCTGATGCTCCTGCAGCAGTGGCTCACCCAGAGGAAGTTGCCCGAGCCCCCCAGCGGCGGGGGTCAGGCCTTGGGGTGGCTGTTCCCGGTGATCATGGCCGTCTTCTTCCTGAACTTCCCCGCCGGGCTGTGGCTGTATTGGCTGCTCACCACCCTGTTCCAGATGGGGCAACAGATGATCATAAATTGGGAGCTAGCCAGAGAAGCCCGGGCTCCCACCTCCTCTGAACATGGACCAGCGGGCTCTTGAACTGGGCCGAGGTTTTTTAGCTGAGCTGCTGCACTTGGCGGGGGAACCACTCCAGGTGGAGGGGGGCTGGGAAGAGGAGGGTCTGTACTTAAATCTGGTGGGCAAGCCCAGGCTGCTTCCCCCCCAAGACCCCCAGCTCCGGGCGGACCTGGCCCGACTGGTTCGCCTCCACCTCCAAAAGCAGCTGAATGAATCCCCCCCGGTGGTGGTGGACTTAAACGGCCGCTGGGCGGCCCGGCGACGGAGCCTGGTGGAACTGGCCAGGGAGCTTGCCCAACGGGCGGTGGAGGAAAAGCGCCGCCTGAAACTAGACCCCATGCCCCCGGATGAGCGCCGGGTCATCCACCTGGCCCTCGCCGATTTCCCCGGTGTGAGGACCTACTCCGTGGGCCGGGGTGCGGGCCGTCGGGTGGTGATCGAGCCCCTGGGCCAAGGGGGCCAGCTTCGAGGTTGACATGGAAGCCAAGTGGACGTGGGCGATGGCAGCGGCGCTGGGGCTGGCCCTCCTGGCCACAGCCCAGGGGATAGACCTCCGGTTTTCCTGTCTGCTCGCCGAAGACAGCTGTGTGCCCCCGCTGAGCTCAGCCGAGCTGGAGTGGGAGGAGCTGGGGACGCAGCTCTGCCCTCCGGAGGAGGTGCTGGTCTGGAGCCCGGACCGGCCCCTGCGGTGGGAAGATTTCCGCGGCACCCCCCCACCGGAAGCAGCCCGTTGCCACCAGGCGGCCGCCATCTACTACCGACTCAGCTTCCGATACCAGGCCCAGGTTCGGCTGGCCTCCGGCCGCTGGCGGGCCACCATCGTCCCCGGCTCTCTCCAGGTGACCAACGAGATGCTCTGCTGCCTGTCCTGGGTGCTCCCCGGTTACCGAACCGAGGCCGTCCTGCGGCATGAGCAGGGGCACTTCGACTTGAACGAAGTCTACCGGCGGATCCTGGAGCGCCGGCTGGCCGGCCTCAGCGGGGAGGGGACCAGCCCCCAGCAGGCCCTCCACGACCTGGCCCAAAAGCTGCAGGCCACCTACGACCGGGTGTGGCAGCGGGCCCGCCAGGTCCAAGCCCAGTACGACCAGGAGACCGATCACCACCGCGACTTGAGAGCCCAGGCCCGGTGGGAGGAACAAATCCGCCGCTGGTTGGAAAACCCCTCCCTGGCCCCCCAGCCCTGAGCCCCTTCGGCCCCCTCAGGGGACCTCTGTCCGTTGGCAGGGCGACAAAGTCGGCCTCGCCAGCGCCCAGCCGCAATAGAGCCCGACGTGATCCCGATTACCCTGGACTCATCCGCAACATCACGGAAAGAAGGAGGGGTGCGGACATGAAGAACTGCGCACTGCTGTTAGCGGGGCTGCTGGCAATCGGCAGCCTGGGGCTGGCCGAAGGGGAGCTCATCCTGCCGCCAGCCGAGGAGGAGATCGCCCTGATGCACGACGCCTTCGGCCAGGTGGTGGACTTCTTCGCCATGTTCATCACCGAGTTCAAGGGCACGGTGGCCGCCATCGAGGAGCGGTTCATCACCCTGGAGAACTCCTTCACTTCCCTCTCCGTCCGGGTGGACGGGCTGGAGGCCTCCCTGACTGAGCTCACGGACCGGGTTGACTACTGCGAGAGCCTCCTTGCCAACCACACCGAACTGCTCAACAACCACGAGGAACGGATCGCCTACTTGGAGCAGGAGGACATCGGGGCCCTTCAGCGGCGGGTGCTGGCCCTCGAACAGGCCATCCAGGCCCTCCAGGTCCAGATCGAGAACAACCGGGCCAAGGTGGAGGGAGTGGAGGTGGCGCTGGGTGGCTTCCAGGCCCAGATCGACGAGGTCTACTCCGCCCTGGCCACCTTCCGGGAGGAAGTGGCCGCCCAGGTGGACGCGGAGCTGAGCGCGGTCAGGGAGGAGATGGCCCAGCTCAAAGCGGCGCAGGACTCCATGTGGGCAGCCATCTTCCTGGTGCCGGCGCTGGTCGGGGCGCTGGTCTACTTCCTGGTCACGGGGTGAGAGAGGTAGCGGCGGGCCCAGTGGGGGCCAGCCCCCACCGGGCCTGCGGGCCGCACATCCCCGCCCGGTCAGGACGGCTGACCGGCGGGGAGGCGACAAACCTACCTCCCACCTCGCCCACCGGCCCGCGCCCCTCCTGGAGATTGCCGGTACGGTGATGATGAAAAGGGGGTTGTCATGTTGAAAAAGGCGATCGGGATCGCGGTAGTGGGGCTTTTGCTTGCGCCCCTGGCCTGGGCTGACCAGGGGGAGCTCACCGAAGCCCAGGCCCAGGTGTTGGGTTGTTTCGAAGCCCTTCTCACAGAAATGTCCCAGGCTTTGGCCTCCCTGGAGGCCACCGATCAGGACCTGATGGCCCGCTACGAGTCCCTGGCCCTGGAGCTGGAGGAGGCCGAGGCGGCCATCCGCCAGCTGGAGGCGTGCTGCAGCCAACTGGGAGAGCGGCTGGAGCAGGCGGCCGGGGCCCTGCGGGAGTTGCGGGCCCAGATCGAGGCCCGGTTGGCCACCCTGGGCCAGGCCCTGGAGAGTACCCAAGGGGCGGTGCAGGGGCTGGCGGACGAGCTGGCCCGGTTTAAGGCCATGGTGGAAGAGCAGCTGGCGACTTTGGGCCAGGAATTTGCCGACCAGCTAGGCCAGCTGGCCACCCACTGGGAGGCCGAGCACGGGGAGCTGGCCGCCCGCCTGGCGGACCTCTCCGCCCAGTTCGCCGACATCTCTGCCCAGCTCGCCGACCACGAAGCCCGTATCACCGCTTTGGAAGAACAAGACCTAGGATCTATGCAGCGGCGGCTGTTGGCGTTGGAGCAGGCCACCCAAGCGCTCCAGATAAAGATCGAGAACAACCGGGCCAAGATCGAGGGCATCGAGGCCGCGCTGGGAAGCTTCGCCAGCGACATCCAGGCGCACGGGGCAGCCATCATGCGGCTGGAGAGTTCCTTCACCGAGTTGGAGAGCCGGGTGACGGCCCTGGAGGCCCAGGTGGCGGGGCTGGACGCCCAAGCCTTGCAGGACGCCATCGGGGCCGCCCAGGGATTGGCCATCCTGGCCTTGTTGGCCAGCATCGCCGCTTTGGTGCTGGTGTTTATGGGGCAGTAGCCTGGCTGCAGGGGAGGGGCGCTTCCTAGCGCCCCTCCTTTTTGGCGAACCGGGTAACAGATGTTATATTCGTAACCCGGTTCCGGTGGCCGGGCAGAAAGGCTGACTGAATTTGGGCTTGGAAGCAGGGACACTGGGGGACGCGGTCAGCTGGACCCCGGGTCGGAGTCGGGACGAGGGCCGATCCCCTGGCTCTGGAAGGGCCAGGGGGGCCCGAGGGGGGAAGGTGCCCAATGGAACTAATCGGAGAGCGCCTGAGGCGGTTTCGCCTTGAGCGGGGTCTGAGCAAACGGGCCTTGGCTAGCCGGCTGGGGGTCTCGGTGCCCACCATCCTGCGCTGGGAACAAGGGCTGAGTGTTCCCAACGACTATAACCTGCACAAGATAGAACGCTTGCTGGCCGAAGGGGGGCAGCCCAACCCGGGGCGGCGCGTGCTGCTCCTGTCTCTGTTCGACTCCCCGAGATGAGCACCACTATCCTCCGGCTCACCGTCCAGGGGTTCAAGTCCTTCCGGCGCCGCACGGTTATCCCCTTCTACCCAGGCTTCACTGCGGTGATCGGGGAAAACGGCACCGGAAAGTCCAACATCTTCGACGCCCTGGCGTTCGTCATGGGGCGCCGGTCCCGGGGGTTGCGGGCCGAGCGGCTGGAACAGCTCCTGCACGCCCCGCCCCGGGGAGAGCCGGTCTCCGAGGCCGAGGTGACGTTGGTGCTGGACAATCGCTCCGGCACCCTGGACGAGTTCCTCCCGCAACCCGCCCCGGAGGTGATCATCAGCCGCCGCATCACCCCCACTTCCTCCACCTATCGCCTGCAAGGCAAGGTCACCTCGGCCAAGACGGTGGCCGCCTTGCTGGCCAAGGCCAACATCGATCCCGATGGCTACCACATCGTGGAGCAGGGGATGGTGATCGACGTTTTGGAGCGCTCCCCCAAGCGGCGGCGGGAAATCCTGGACGAGGTGGCGGGGATCGCCGCCTACGAGGAGCGCAAGCTCAAGGCCATCGCCGAGCTGGGACAGGTGAAGGAGCGGCTGAACACCAGCCGGATCCTGCTGGCCGAGCGCCGGCGGCGGTTGGTGGAGCTGCACCGGGAGAGGGAGGCGGCGTTGGAGTACCGGGCCCTCACCGAGGAGCGGGACCGGCTGGCAGCCACCCTCCGCTATCGCCGCTGGCAAGCGCTCAGGGCAGCGCTGGAGAAAGCTCAAGCCCAGGCGGACCGGGCCCAGGCCGAGGTGGAAGAGCTGGCCAGGCAGGTGGACTCGTTGGACCGGGAGATAGAGGCCCGGGAGCGGAAGGTGTCCCCGCCGGAGCCTCAGGAGGACGACCAGCTTTTGGCCGAACTGATCCGCCGGGTGGAGCGGCTGCGGGGGGAGCTGGCGGCCAAGGAGGCGGAAGCCCGGGCCCGGGAACGGGAAATCGCCTCCCTGCGGGAGACCATCGCCGAGCTCAGCCGCTACTTCCGCCGAGGGAGCCGCCGCCCGGAGCCGGTGGAAGCCCTGCTTTCCCTGGGTTGGCCCGGGATCCTGGGCACCCTGGGGGAGCTTCTGCGGCCCAAGGAGGAGTTGGGGTTGGCCCTGGACACTGCCCTGGGCGGGCATCGCCACGATCTGGTGGTGGAGAGCCGGGATTTGGCCCTGCGCTGCGTGAGTTTTCTGAAGGAAAAGCGACTGGGTCGGGTGCGGCTCTTGCCGCTTGACAAGCTCTCTCCCCCCCGCATCTCCCCCCGGGCCCGGGAAGCACTGCGCCTCCCCGGGGTACTGGGCCTGGCCGTGGAGTTGGTGGAGTACCCGCCCGAGGTGGAGGCAGCGGTGCGGTATGTGCTGGCGGACACGGTGGTGGCCGAGTCCCTGGCGGCGGTGCGGGAGCTGCAAGGGGTGCGGGTGGTGACCCTGGAAGGGGACCTGCTGGAGCGTGGGGGGGCGATCGTGGGTGGGTCGACCCGGAGTGGGGAGAGGAAGGCCCCCGACGTCGACGCCCGGCGGGCCCAGTTGAGGAAGCTGGAGGAGGAGCTTTCCCGAGCCCGGGAGGAGATGGAGCAGCTGTCCGGGGAGCTTTCCCGGGCCGAAGCCGCCCTGCAACAGCATTCCCACACGGTGGCCAAGAAGAAGGCGTCCCGGTCCGCGGCGGAGGCCAAGTTGGCCGAGCTGCGGGACAAAAGGAAGCGGCTTTATCTCGCCCTGGAGCGCAAGCGGGCGGCCCTGGCCCGCCACGAGCGGGAGGCGGCCGAGCTGAGCGGGGAACTGGCGGCCCTGGGGGAGGAGGTGGAGGAGCCGCCCGGGGGGGCAGTGGCCGGCACCCCGGAGGCCCTGCAGGCCCGCCTCAGACAAGCCGAGGCCCGCTTGGCCCAGCTGGGGCCAGTGAACCTGCGGGCCATCGAGGAGTACGACGCCTTCCTCACCCAGTTCCAAGCCTTCAAGGAGCGGGTGCGCACCCTGGAGCGGGAGAAAGAGGAAATAGAGCATTTCATCGGGGAGCTGGAGCAGAAGAAGCGGGAGAAATTCCACCACACCCTGGAGACGGTTTCGGCAGAGCTGAACCGGATATTCCAGCGGCTGTTCGGGGGTGGGGAGGCTGGGTTGCGCCTGGCCGAGGAGGGGAACCTGGACTCTGGCTTGTTGGTCTACGCCCGTCCCCCGGGGAAGGAAGTGCGCCTGTTGGATTCCCTGTCCGGGGGGGAGAAGACCTTGGTGGCCATCGCCTTCGTGCTGGCCCTGGCCGCGGGCCGGCCGGCCCCCTTCTACCTCCTGGACGAGGTGGACGCTGCCCTGGACCGGGCCAACTCCGAGCGCCTGGCCCGGTTGCTCAAGGAGTTCGCCGGAGGGGCCCAGGTGATCGTGATCTCCCACAACGAGGAGGTCATCCGGCACGCGGATCGGGTGTATGGCGTCACCATGCGGGACGGGGCCTCTGAAGTGGTGGGCATGGAGTTGGTGGGCAATGCGACCGGTTGAGCTGCTGGAGCCGACCGCCCTTCTGAGGGCGGATTGGGACGTGGTCTTTTCCCACCTGGCCCGGGACATGGACCCCTGGGCGGTGGACTTGGTGGAGCTTTTGCGGCGATTCCGGGACTTCCTGGGGCAGCTGGCCAGCTTGGAGCTGGAGGTGCCGGGGCGGATGCTGCACGCCGGGGCGGTGCTGTTGCGCATGAAGTCGGACTGGCTTCGGGGGCAGGAGCGTACCCCCCCCACCTTGGAAGAGGTGGTGGAGGAAGTGGCCGAGGAGGTGCCCTGGGAGGGGCCGGCGGCGGAGGAGGTGTACATCGCCCCGGAACTCCGCCTGCCCATCATCCGCCGACCCCGGGCCCGGATCAGCGTGGCCGACCTGCGGCGGGCCTTGCAGGCCGCCCTGGCCCACGGGGCCAGGAAAGCCCGCCCCACCCCGGCCCTGGAGCCGGAGGACGTGGGGCTGGACCTGGCGGGGGAGCCGTTCACCCGCCGCGCGCTGCGCCTATGGAAAAAGCTCCTCTCCCTGGTCAATGGGCAACGGGTGATCCCCTTCCATCGCCTCGCGGAGCCCGCCGACCCTCGTCAGCAGGTGGCCACTTTCATGGAGCTCTTGCACCTCGACGCTCAAGGGAAAGTGCGGCTTTTTCAAAAAGAATTCTTGGGAGAACTTCTGATCGAGGTGCCGCGTGGAGCCGAAAGCGCTGGTTGAGGCCGCCCTGTTTGTGGCAGACCGCCCGGTCCCCTTGGCCCGACTGGCCCAGGTGACTGGGCTTTCCGAGCAAGCGGTGGGGCGGCTCCTGCAGGCCCTGGTGGAGGAATACGGAGCCCCGGACCGGGGGATAGAGCTCGTGCAAGAGGGGGGAGGGTACCTCCTCCAGGTGAAGCCGGAGCTGGCGGAGGTGGTGCGGCCGCTGGCCCCGGGCCAGGAGGTGCCCGAGCCGGTGTTGCGTACCCTGGCCTTGATCGCCTATCGCGGGCCGATCCTGCAATCCGAGGTGGTGAGGCTGCGTGGGCAACGGGCTTACGCCCACATCCGCCAGTTGGTGGAGCGGGGTTGGGTGCGGGCGGAGGAGGAAGGGCCCACCAAACGGCTCTCGGTCACCAAGGCCTTGCTGGCCTACTTCCGGGTTCAGAATCCCGAGGAGCTGCGGGCCCTCATCTCCCCGGGGGAGCCCCCCGGGGGTTGACAGCCCCCCCACCTTGTCCTATTTAAAAAGCGTGATGGACGCAAGGGAATTTCTGCGGAAGGAGGTGATGGGCCGGAGCACTAGCATTTTCTACGTGCTGTTTCTTACTTGGTAGAGCGCCGCTCCCCTAAACTTTTCTTTTCAGGCGGAGCGGTGGAGAGGGAGCCCAAAGGGCTCCTAATTTATTTGCCTTACAAGGAGGGTGGGATGAGGAAGACAGTGCTGGCGGCAATTTTGGTCTTAACCTCCCTGGCGGGCGGGCTGGCCCAGGAGCCCATCAAGATCGGGGGCCTATTCCCCCTCACCGGGGGGCTAGCCCCCTACGGCCCGGCCATCGCCCAGGGGGCTCAGCTGGCAGTGGATCAGATCAACGCCCTGGGCGGGGTGCTAGGCCGACCCTTGGAGCTGGTGGTCCGAGACACTGCCACCTCTCCAGATGTGGGCCGGGATGCCGCGGCCAAGCTGATTCAGATCGACGGGGTGGTGGCCATCATCGGGGCCCTGTCCAGTGGGGTGACCATGGCGGTGGCCTCCGTGACTGCCCCGGCCCACATCCCCCAGATCTCCCCCTCCTCCACCTCCCCGGCCATCACCGAGCTGGCCGACGAGGACTACGTGTTCCGGACTTGCGTCTCGGACGCCTTGCAGGGAATCGTGCTCGCCCAACTCGCCCGCAACCTGGGCTACAAGAAGGTAGCCATCATCTACGTGAACAACGCCTACGGCAAGGGGCTGGCGGACGTGTTCGCCCGTCATTTCGCCGGGGACGGGCATGAGGTGGTGGCCTCGGTGCCGTACGAGGAGGGCAAGCCCTCCTACCGGGGAGAGGTGGAGCAGCTGCTCCGGGCCCAGCCGGACGCCATCAACCTGATCGGCTATCCGGTGGACGGCAACAAGATGATCATCGAGGCCCTGGAGATGGGCTACGAGGGTGAGTTCCTGTTCCCGGACGGGATGAAGGGTGAGGGGGTGACCCCGGGCCCGGCCTGCCCGGCGGAGGCGGACTGCACCGAGCAATTCCTGAACGGGGCGTTCGGGACCGCACCGGGGGCCTTGGAGGTGGCCGCCCGGGCGGACTTCGAGGCCGACTATGAGGCAGCCTTCGGACCCTCTGGGATCCCGTTCCGGGCCGAGGCCTACGACGCGGTGGTGTTGATCGCCTTGGCCATCCAGGCGGCCGGGGAGGCCTCCGGGCCGGCCATCCAAGCCAAGCTGCGGGAAGTGGCCAACCCGCCGGGCCAGGAGTTCACCTACGGCCAGCTGGCCGAGGCACTGGCCGCGGTCGCTGCCGGCCAGGACATCAACTGGCAAGGCGTCTCCGGACCGGTGACCTGGGACGAACACGGGGACGTGATCACAGGGGCGATCGAGATCTGGACTGTCAGCCACTGCCACGTGCGCCCGGTGTGGATCGTGGAGGTTGGAGAATAGCGATCCCATCGGGGAAACGGGGGGCCGGGGCTCCGGCCCCCCGTTTTTCGTTTCCGCCCCGCAAGCTCCCTCAGATCAACTAGGTTAAAATCCTTCCCGGCGGGGCGGACGGAGCATGAGCCGGTCGATCTGGGCTTGCGGAGGCTCCCCTCGGTGCAGCACCCGCCACACCGCCTCGCACAACGGTAGCTCCACCTCCAACTTCGCCGCCAGCTCATGCAGCACCCGCGAGGTATGCACCCCCTCGGCCACCATTCGCATCCCAGCGAGGATCTTGTCCAGTGGTTCCCCCTGCCCGATCCGGAAGCCCACCTGCCGGTTGCGGGAGTGCCGGCTGGTGGCGGTTACCACCAGGTCCCCCAGCCCAGCCAGGCCGTAGAGGGTTTCCGGCCGAGCGCCCACTGCTCGGCCGAACCGCACCAGCTCCGCCAGGCCCCGGGTGATCAGGGCAGCCTTCGTGTTGTCACCGTAGCCCAACCCGTCTGCGATCCCAGCCCCGATGGCCAGCACGTTCTTGACCGCCCCGCAGTATTCCACCCCCACCAGGTCGTCCGAGAGGTAAACCCGGAACCGGGGCGTCAGCAGAGCCCGCTGCAATCGCTCCCCCAGCCGGAGGTCCTCCCCGGCCAGCACCACCGCGGTGGGGTGGTCGCGGGCCACCTCCTCGGCATGGCAGGGGCCGGACAGGGCGAACAGGGGATGCCCGGGGAGCTCCTCGGAGAGCACCTGGGACATGCGTTTCCCTGTCCCAGGCTCCAGCCCTTTTGTGAGGTGGACGATGGGCACCCCTGGGGGGAGGTGGGGGGCCAGCCGGCGGGCCACCTCCCGCAGGGCGTGGCTGGGCACCGCCAAGAAGGCTGCCTCTGCCTGGGAGAGGGCGGCGGCCAAGTCCGAGCTCACCGAGACGGAGGGGGGGAGCCTCACCCCTGGCAGGTAGTCAGGGTTTTCCCGATGTTCAGCTAAAAAGGAAGCCAGGTAGGGCCGCCGGGCCCACAGGGAGACCCGGTGCCCGGCCAGGGACAGCAGCCGGGCGAAGGCCGTGCCCCAGCTCCCGGCCCCGATCACCGCCGCCCGGAGGGCCCCTAGGGGCTCCCCACCGGCTCGCCCACCTGCTCCTGGATCCACTCCAGCGCCCTCGCCAAGTCCGGGTCCTCCCCCTCGGCTACCTCCTCCGGCCACTCCACCGGGATGTCCGGGGTCAAGCCCACGTCTTGAACTGGGCTTCCGTCCGGGGTGAAGTACTCGCCGGTGGTGAGCTTGATCATGGACCCGTCAGGCAACTGCATCACGAACTCCTGTACCAACCCCTTGCCGAACGTCTGCCGGCCGATCAGCACTCCCACCCGGTGGTCTTGGATGGCCCCGGCCACGATCTCCGCTGCCGAGGCAGTGCCCTCGTTCACCAGCACTGCCAGGGGGAGGTTGGGGAAGGTATTTCCCCGGGAGTAATACTCACGGTCCCCGTAGGCCGGGCCGGCCGTCTTCACGATCAGCCCCTGGTCGATGAAGATGCTGGCCACCTCCACCGCCGAGGCCAGGATGCCGCCGGGGTTGTAGCGGAGGTCCAGCACGATCCCCTTGAGCTCAGCCAGGGGCAGGGCCAACAGGGCTTCCCGCAGCTGAGAGGGGGCTTGATGGTCGAAGCGCAGCAAGCGCAGCACAGCCACTTGCTCTTCTTCCAGGTATTCCACCCGGACCGGGTCCACGTGGATGCGGGCCCGCACGATGGTGATGTCTTCCACCGTGCCGTCGGGGTGTTGCACCGTGAGGGTGACTGGGGTGCCTTCCGGGCCCCGGATGCGACTGGAGGCTTCCTCCAAGGTCCAACCCTCGGTGGATTCACCGTCCACGGCTTTGATCCAGTCCCCGGGCCGGATGCCGGCCCGCTCGGCCGGGGTGCCAGGAAGGGGCGACACCACCGTGATCCTGCCCCCCCGGATGGTGATCTCCATCCCTACCCCGGAGTACTCTCCCCGCAGGGACTCCTGCCAGCGGGTGTACTCCTCGGGGTCGAAGAAGGTGGAGTAGGGGTCGCCCAGGGCGTCGATCATCCCTTCCAGGGCCCCGTGAAGGAGAGTCTGGTCATCCACCTCCTCCGCCCGGTAGTAATAGGTTTTGATGAGCTGGTACACCTGCTGGAGTGGTGAGAAAAGCTCTTGGGAGCGGTCGGCCCCCAGGGCGAGCAGCCCCACCACCAATAGCGTCACGAGCAAGGTCCTGTGCACCGCCTCCTCCTTCCCTCAGCCGATCCCGATGGACTGGGCCACCTGCAGCAGCTCGGGGTCCACCGGTTTGGGGCACTGAGCCAGGGCCTCGGCCAGCGGGACCGGCTGCACCCGATTGCCCCGCAGGCCGGTGAGGACATCATAGACCCCTTTCCTGACCAGCTCCACGGCCTTGACCCCGAACTCGGTGGCCAGCAGGCGGTCGAACGGGGTGGCGATCCCGCCTCGCTGCAGATAGGCGAGCACCGTGACCCTGGGGGTGAGGGGCAAGTCTCGCTTTTGGAGCTCTTCGGCCAGCCAGTAGCCCACGCCCCCCAGTTGGGGGTTGCCGAAGGCGTCCACCCCGCCCCTCTCCACCTGCTTTCCGCCCAGCTCCCTGGGGCGAGCCCCCTCGGCCACCACCACGATGGAAAACCTCTTGTCCTGCTCAAGGCGGCGCCGGATCACCTGCTCCACCTCGTCCACCGAGAACGAGCCCTCCGGGGGCCCCTCCGGAACCAAGATCACGTCCGCTCCCCCGGCTAGACCCCCGTAAACCGCGATCCACCCTGAATCCCGCCCCATCACCTCCACGATCAGCACCCGGTGGTGGGCGTGAGCGGTGGTGTGAAGCTTGTCCAGGGCATCGGTCACCGTGACCAGGGCGGAGTGGAAGCCGATGGCGTAGTCGGTGCCGCCGATGTCGTTGTCGATGGTTTGGGGGATCCCCACCAGCCGCACCCCCTGCTGGGCCAGCCGATGGGCCACCCCCAGGGTGTCGTCCCCCCCAATGGCGATCAGGGCGTCGATCCCCAGCCGCCCCAGGTTGTCCACGATGGTGGACACCTTATCAGTTGGCTGCCAGTCCGCCTCCTTCACCAGCTTCCACACCGACTTCCCCTCCCAGTCCACCCGCTGCCAGCTTTGTCCCTTCTTTTCCTTGCGGAAGGGATTGGTGCGGGAGGTGCCCAGGATGGTGCCGCCAGTGTAGAGAATCCCGGAGACGTCCTGCAGGGAAAGTGGGATCGCATAGCCCTCCTCCTCCGCCTTGAGGGGGCCCAGCCACCCGTCCCGGAACCCGATCACCTCTATCCCCACGGCGTGGGCCCTCCTGACGATGGCTCGCAGGGCCGAGTTGATCCCCGGGGAGTCCCCGCCGCCGGTGAGCACTCCGATCCGCTTTACCTCAGGCATAGACCGACCTCCCTTCTGATCCCACCTGGTTCAGCATCTCCCGCGCCACCTGGGCGATGGCCGCCTGCACCTTCCTCCCCACCACCCGGGGGTCGAACAACTTCTTGTTCGGGGCCCAGCCGGCCCCGGACTCGAAGGTGATGGGGTCGAAGTCCGTTCCCTCCGGGGCCAGGATGCCCGCTCGGCTCTCCAGGTAGAAGGAACAGGCAGTGTGGGCGTACACGTACTGATAGGTGGTGTCCTTGTTCACCTTGCGGATCCCGGCAGCCACCAGGGCCCGCACCTGGTCCCCGGACAAGCCCGAGGCCCCGTGCAAGACCAACGGCACCGGATGGCCGGCTGCCTCCAGCCGCTCGGCTATCTGACGGGCCAAGTCCACCCGCAACGCCAGCTCCCGGCCTTTGGACACCCCGTGTTGGGTGCCCACCGAGACGGCCAACAGGTCCACCCCGGTCCGGGCCACGAACTCCGTCGCCTCTTCTGGGTCGGTGTAGAAGGCCTCCTCAGAGGAAATCTCGTCCTCCACCCCCTTGATCACCCCCAGTTCCCCTTCCACCAGCACCCCGTGGGGGCGGGCGAGCTCCACCACCTGTCGGGTGACGGCCACGTTTTCCTCGAACGGTAGGGCAGAGGCGTCGATCATCACCGAGGAGCACAGGCCCTCCTCGAGGGCGGGGACGATGAAGTCCTGGATGTGATCCGGGGTGATGTGGTCGAGGTTGACGAACACCCCGATTTCGACCTCCGCGGCCAGGGCCCGCACGTAGCTCGAGAGGGCCCGCAGGCCCGCCAGGGGCTTTCCCCCACCGGCGAACTTAGCCGCCCCCAGGGAGATCTGGAGCAAAAGGTCGCTTTTGGCCTCGGAGTAGGCGGTGAGGAGGCCGATTAGCACGTTGGGCTCGGCGAAGTTGTTGGCCACCAGGGCGAACCCTTCTCGCTGGGCAAGCTCGTACACGCGCTTGAGTTCCTTGCCTCCCAGATACGGCATGGCTACCCTCCTGATTTCGCTTCCCGCAGGTACTCGGCCGCCAGTTCCGGCGGCATGGGGTTGATGAACATCCCGGTCCCCCACTCGAACCCCGCCAGCTTGGTGAGGCGGGGGATGATCTCCAGGTGCCAATGGTACCAGGCCTCGACCCCAGGCCAATCTGGACCCTGGGGGGCGGTGTAGAGCACGAAATTGTAGGGCACATCCCCCAACAGCGTCCGCAATCGGGAAAGGGCTTCCCTCAACGTGTGGGCGAACGCGGCCGGCTGGGAGAGGCGGGTGAAGTGGGACTCGTGCTCTCGAGGCAGGATGAGGAGCTCGAACGGCCCCCGGGCGTCGTAGGGGGAGAGGAGCAGGAAGTGCTCCCCGTTCATCACCACCCGCTTCCCGGCCTCCAGCTCCCGGCGGGCGAGCTCACACACCAGGCACTGGCCGTGGGCGGAGTGAAAATCCCTGGCCGCGGTGAGGCGGGCCTCGGCCTCTGGGGGCAGGACCGGGGTGGCGATGATTTGGGTATGGGGGTGGGAGAGGGAGGCCCCTGCCTCGCGGCCGTGGTTCTTGAATAGCTGCACGTAACAGAACCGGGGGTCGGAGGAGAGGGCTGCCAGGCGCCGGAGGTACATGTCCACCACCGATCGCACCTGCTCCAAGGGGAGCTCGTCCAGGTCGCGGTGGTGATCCGGGGAATCGATCACCACCTCGTGGGCGCCCAGGCCGGGGGCCCTCTGGAAGAACTCCCCTCCGGGGGGCTCTCGGGGTGGCCCTGGGGAGAGGGCGGGGAACTTGTTGGGCACCACCCGCACCCGCCAGCCCCCTTCCGGCCCCGGGAGCCGGGCGATCTCGGGCGGGGTCAAGTGCTCGTTTCCGGGGCAGAAAGGGCAAGCGTCGGGGTTGTTGGCGGGTGAGGAAGCGGGGGCGCGGAAGTCGGAAGGGCGCTTTCCCCGCTCCGGGGCCACGATCACCCATCGCCTGCGGAGTGGCCCCCATCTCAGCTCTGGCATCCTGGTCTCCTTTCTTCTTTGCCCGGTGGTGAAGCTCGCCTCAGGGCGAGGCCGATCCCGGAAACCAGCTCGGGCCGGGAGCTGATTGCCGGCCGGGACTGGAGCCTTCTATTTTCTCACCAGGCGATTTGTACCCCCACCACCGGGCCGCGCTGGGAGTGCCACAGGAGGTACGCTCCCCCCCTCTCCCCCCAGCCGGCGAGCCCGAGTCCGAAGGTGGGCCGGAGGCGGAGCCTGGTTTCCGGCTCCACCACCACGGCCGGCCCCAGCCCCCCCGATGGCAGCCAGGGTGGGTACCAAGCCCACTCCTGAAAGGATACGCCCATGGTGAAGAGCGATCCGCCGCTTTCGGTTAGGGGGAGGCGGGCCAACAGGCAGATTTCCCAGGCTGGGCCCCAGGGCACCCACTCCCCCGGCCCTGGCTCCAGGGGGGAGGGGGGCGGTTCCCCAGCCGCCACCGCCCACCCCAGGCCGAGATGCCCGGCCCACAGCTCCACCCCGATGGAACCTCGTCCCAGCGAGACCCCCATTGCCCACCCTTCCAGGGCCAGTGCCCCGGGGAGGGCGGGCTCGCCGGCCACCTCTTCCTGCAGGGGTACGAACAGCTCTCGCTCCTCCCACGGCGCCAGGGTCAGGCTCCTGGTCTCCGGTCGATAGCCGGGGAGGCGGAGGGTGAGGCGGATGCGGCCTGGGGGCAGCTCGACGGTGAGGGGGGTGGTGCCCCAGAGTTCTGCCCCTGCCCACACCTCCGCCCCGGGGGGATGGGAGAGGACCCGCAGCCTGGCCCATGGCTTTTGCACCAAAAAACTGGTCCAGGCCGCGCCCCAGCTCCCTACCAAAAGTTCCTCCAGGCTGCGGGCGAATTCCTCCGGGTCGGTGAAGCTGAGGAAGGGGTGCTCCGCGAAAGCCTGGGCTTGGTAGAAGGAAAGGGGGCGGTCGGTGGCGATGAGCTGCAGGTACTCCCTGCCCTCGGGTTCGGTGACCCGGAGGCGCCAGCCCCGGGGCGGGGGCAGGCGATGCTCCCCGGCCGGGAAAAACGGTTCCGGCAAGAACCGGTTGGGAACGATCAGCTGCACTTCCCCGCCTGGCCGCACGCTGTAGATGTATACCCACGCGGGCTGGGAGAGGGTGAAAGTGAGGGAGAGGAGTTCCCCGGGAGCGTAGCTTGATTTGTCCACTTGTAGGGTGACCTGGATCCCGGGCTCGGCCGGGGCGGGGATGATCCCCGCCGGCAGGGTTTCCTCCCCGGCCCAGGCGCTCAATCCGCACACCGCCAGGGCCAGTACAAGGTAAGCCATCGTCTCACTTCCCCGCAGTGGAAAGCCCCTTTCTCAGTGCCCTCAGGGGGAGGAGGGCGCAGTTGAGCCGTGTCTTGATCACCCCTCCCAACTCTGCCAACAAGGCCTCGTCGGAGAGGTGTTTCAGCTCGGCCACCGATTTTCCGACTATGAGTTCGGTGAGCAGGGAGGCGGCCGCCTGGGAGATAGCGCAACCGTGGCCGTCGAACTTGGCCTCCTCCACCACCCCGTCCTTCAGCTTGACCTCCAGCCGCACCACATCCCCGCACAGGGGGTTTGCCTCCACGGCGGCAAGGTCCGGATTGGAAATCCGTCCTCGGTTGCGCGGGTTTCGCCAGTGGTCCAGGATCACTTCCTCATAAGGTGCCATGTTCTCTCTCCCGGGAAAGGGTATCCCCTTCCTCCGGAGGGGGGCAACCCATGTGGCAGAGGGGCTGGGGGCAATCAGTGAAGCGAGTTTCCCAAGATTCCATCATGACTTCGGCCCTGAGGAGGCTATAATGGGGCATGCATCCGGTGTTGGTCAAGCTGGGGCCCCTAGAGATTCGGTACTACGGGCTGATGTATGTGATCGCCTTTGTGGTGGGTTTTTTCCTCATCCGGGCGGAGGTGCGACGCCGGGAGTTGCCCCTGAAAAGCGAAGATCTGCTGGATCTGTTCCTGGTGATCATCCCGCTGGGGCTTTTGTTCGCCCGCGCCTACTATGTGGCCTTCCGGTGGGACGTGTACCGGGCTCAACCCGGGGAGATTTTCAAATTGTGGCACGGGGGATTGGCCATCCACGGGGGACTATTGGGGGGGGCGCTGGGCCTGTGGCTGGGAGCGCGGTGGAAGAAAGTCCGGTTGTGGCCCCTGGCGGATGCGGTGGTGCCGGCGGTGATCCTGGGCCAGGCCATCGGCCGGGTGGGCAACTTTCTCAATGGGGATGCATTTGGCACCCCCACCAGCCTCCCCTGGGGGATAGTGTTCCCGCCCACCTCCCCGGCTGGGCAGGCCTATCCCGGCCAGCCCCTACACCCGGCCATGCTCTATGAGCTCCTGGGAAATCTGATCGTGTTCGGCGTCCTGTGGTGGCTGAGGAAGAGGCCGGCCCAGCCCGGTTTTCTCACTGCAGTTTATTTCATGGGCTATTCTGTGGTGCGGGGGCTGGTGAGCTGCGTGCGGGGGGATTCCCTGTGGCTGGGGCCGATCCGGGCCGCCCACGTGGCCAGTTTGCTTCTCTTCCTGGGCTTCGGGCTGTGGCTGTGGCGGGCCAGGCTCTGGCAGCCTGCACCTCGCACCGAGAGTTGATTACCGGGACTCTCCCGGCCAGCGGCTTTGGGCAACACCAGCGGCAGAGGAGGCTTGTAGACCCCAGCCGGGCTCCAAGTGGAGCGGCCGGCCAAGGGGGGGTGCCCAGGGCACCGGTGAAAAGGCGAGCCGTGGTTGTCGGTGGCGGCAGGAGCATGCGGGGTGTTCGCTGGTTATACTTGGTTTTGCGGCTGTGATTGGATTTCAGATATGCCCTGATTGCTGGAGTTGTGTGGCTAGGGACTACAAGTTTGAGTGCACTTGCCATGACGATCCGCCGTCTGCTAACTAGAGGGATCTTGATTTGTTGCCTCAGTGGCATCGGGCTCCTGGCGGTCATCTCCAGCGAGTCCCAGCTAATCCGGGGGCTTCAGGTGGCTGGCCTCGGGGCCATCGGGTGTTTGCTTACGTTGATTTGGAAAAAGAGGATTTCCACCCGGGAGGCGTGGATGGGGGGCCTTTCCGTACTGGGTTTGACAGCCTTTCTGGGGCTGGTGTATGCACTGCGCCGGCTTACGCCCCTAGGGGCACTCCTCAACTCCCTCCCCCCCTCTGTGGTCGAGCCTATCCAGTACACCCTCGTTTCCCTGCTCGTTTCCACAGGGTTGCTCCTCCTGGCACTGCGATTGTCCAGCCATCGGCGGCATCGCCCTGGGTAATTTTGTGGTGCTAAGAGAGCAGTGGATCTCCCATAATTTCTGAGGGCAAAATTGCCTGGCTTGCCTGATGTGGTGGTAAGCGTGGCTCAGCAGGCGGCGTAACTAGCTGAGTGAGCTCACCGCTCGGGCACGCTGATTTGCGCACTGGGCATTCCGGTGGGGTAGGCGGTCACCAGCAGGTCGGCCCCCAGCCGTTCCACTGTGCCGAACCTGAACCGGGGAGCGGCCGCGAGCTGGGGAACCCCCTCCCCCCCCACCGCAGGAATTGCCTCCCGGCCCCCGATCACCACCGGGCCGTAGAAGAGGTAGAGCTTGTGCACCAACCCCCGGGAGAGGAACGACCACGCCACCTCCCCTCCCCCCTCCACCAGCACCGAATCCACCCCCCGCTCCCCCAGCCGGGCCAGCAGGGCGGCGATGTCCACCCGCCCGGCCGCGGCGGGGAGCCGCCACACCTCGGCCCCTTTGTCCCGCAGGGCCTCCAGCTTGTCGGGGGGCATCCCCTCCCCCGCGGCGATCACGGTCCCGGCCTCCCCGGACAGGACCCGCGCCGAGAGGGGGATCCGGCCCCGGGAATCCAGGACGATCCGGAGGGGCTGGGGGCCCTCCACCTCCCGCACCGTCAGCCGGGGATCGTCGGCCAGCACCGTGTTCACCCCCACCAGGACCGCGGCGTGGCGGCGCCGGAGCTCGTGCGCCCTCCGCCGCGCCTCCGGCCCGGTGATCCAGCGGGAATCCCCGGTCCTCGTGGCGATCTTCCCGTCCAGGGACATGGCGAGCTTCAGGGCCACGAACGGCCGCCCCGTCCGGATCCAGTGGAAGAAGATCTCATTAAGCTCCCGGGCTTCCTCGGCCAGCACCCCCTCGACCACCTCTATCCCGGCGGCCCGGAGCCTCTCCACTCCCTTACCGCCCACGAGGGGATTGGGATCCCGGGTCGCGATGATCACCCGGCGGATCCCGGCGGCGATGATTCGCTCGGCGCAGGAGGGTGTCTTCTTGCCGGGGAAGTCCACGCAGGGCTCCAGGTTCACGTAGAGGTCGGCGCCTCTTGCGGCCCTCCCCGCCCGCTCCAGGGCCTCCGCCTCGGCGTGGGGGCCGCCGCAGCGGGCGTGGTACCCCTCGGCGATGATCTCCCCGTCCCTCACCACCACCGCCCCCACCATGGGGTTGGGGCGGGTGTACCCCTCCCCCCGGCGGGCGAGCTCCAGGGCCCTGCGCATGAAGGCCTCGTGGGTTTCAGCCATGGGCCGCCCGCAGGAGGGCCTCCGCCGCGGCCCGGGGATCCCCTCCCCCGAACACGGCGGAGCCCGCCACGATCACCTCCGCCCCCGCCTCCACCACCGCCTGCACGTTCCCCGGCTTGATCCCCCCGTCCACGGCCACCGTGATCGCCCTTTCCCCGATGAGCTCCCGGAGCTCCCGGATCCTCTCCAGGGCCCCGGGGATGAACTCCTGCCCCCCGAACCCCGGCTCCACCGACATCACCAGCACCCAGTCCACCCGGTCGAGGTAGGGGGAGATGGCGGAAAGCGGGGTCCCGGGCCGCAGGGAAATCCCCACCCTGCAGCCCAACCCCCGTATCACGCGGATCACCTCCTCGGGGGGGTCCCGTGCCTCCACGTGGAAGGTGATCACGTCCTCGGGCCCCACCCGGAACCGGGGGGCGTAGCGGGCGGGGTGTTCGATCATGAGGTGGATGTCGAACGGGACGTTCGTGTACTTGCGCAGGGCGTTCACCACCGGGGGGCCGAAGGTGAGGTTGGGGACGAAGTGCCCGTCCATGACGTCGAAGTGGAGGAACTGGATCAGCCCTTCCAGGGCCTTGATCTCCTCCCCCAGCCGGCCGAAATCGGCCGAAAGCAGGGAGGGAGAAAGCTTCATCGCCTCCGACCGGCCACAAGCAACATGTAGATCAGCTGCAGGGCGGCCATGGCGGCGGCGGCCACGTAGGTCAGGGCGGCGGCGGTGAGCACTTCTTTGACGGCTCCCAGTTCTTCCCGGGTCACCAGCCCGGTCTCCCTGAGGGCGGCCACCGCCCGCCGAGAGGCGTTGAACTCCACCGGCAGCGTGATCAAGGTGAAGGCCACCGCGGCGGCGAACAGCCCAATCCCCAGGGTGAGGAGGAAGTCAGCCCGGAAGATGAGCCCCAGGAAGAACAAGGGGAAGGCTAGCTGGGAGCCGAAGCTGGCCACCGGCACCACCGCCGATCGCAGGGCCAAGGGGGCATAGCCGCGGGCGTGTTGGATGGCGTGGCCGGCTTCATGAGCGGCCACCCCCACCGCGGCCACCGACACCGACGTGGGGGCAGACAGCCGCAAGGTCTTGGTACGGGGGTCGTAGTGGTCCCCCAGGGGGCGGGGGGTGCCGGCCAGCTTGACCCCGCTCACCCCGGCCCGGTTCAGGATCAGTTCCGCTGCCTGGGCGGCGGTGACCCGCTTTTTGGTGGGCACCTGCAGGTACTTGCGGTAGGTGGCTCGCACCTTCCACGAGGCGTAGATTGCCAGCACGAGGGCCGGGAGCAGCAGCATGATCCGCAACGGATCGAACATCCAAATCAGCCAGGGCATGGCCTCACTCACACCTCCTTGCGAGCAAGGGGATTATAGCCGAGCGGGGGAGAGGCCCATAGGCCGGATTCTGTGTTTAAGGGAGCCATCCATCTTGGCGGCCTACCCGGGGGCATCGGGCGGGCCACCCTCAACCGCCCCCCTATTTGGCCTTGCTCCGGCCGGGGTTTGCCGTGCCCGGGAACCTCGCGGCCCCGGCGGTGGGCTCTTACCCCACCGTTTCACCCTTGCCCGCACCCCTCCACGGATGCCGGTGAGATAGTGGAGGGGCCGCTGGCGGTCTGTTTTCTGTGGCACTTTCCAGGGGTCGCCCCCTCTCGGGTTTCCCCGAGCGGCCTGCCCTGTGGAGTCCGGACCTTCCTCAGGGGTGAAAGCCCCTGCGGCTCCCTGGTCCTCTCCCCCGCCGCGGCGTCCGCGTGTACCAACACCGCGGACACCGATAGATTATACCACCCCAAGACTGGGTGCGGTGCAGGGGGCGCAAGCAACGGGGACAAAGCCGCCGCACCGCCGCCCACCCCAGGATCCCTCCCCCCAGTAGGGCCAGCCCCCCATAGGCCCAGGCGGGCAGGGCGCGGCGCCGCTGGGGCAATTCTCCCTGGGCCAGCAGGACCAGCTGCTCCACCCACCACAGGGCCACCCGACCCGGGTGAAGTCCCCTCAGCTTGCCTTGGGCTTGGTCGAGCAGGTCGTCGAACGCCCGCTGGGGGAGCCACTCGCCCACCCCCAACCCCCGCACCCCGGCTGCCCGCCACCGGCCGTCCTCCCCCCGCACCAACACCAGCAACACGTCCTGGGCGGAAAGCCCCCAGTGGTGGAAGATCTCCTGGGCGTAGCGTTGAGGATCTCCGTAAGGATCGCGCCAGCTGGCCAGGTAATAGAGGTTTATCCCCAGCTCCTGCAGGGTGGCCAACTGGGCAGCCATGGCCTGGCGCTGGGTTCGCTCCAAGGTCTGGCCGTAATCGTTGATTTGCCCCACCGGCTGAGGCAAGGGGGGGGAAGCCCAACTGATCAGCGCCAGCGCGCCAGCAAGAATCGGGAACAGTTTTCGCAGAACACCACCTCCCGCCCCTCCCGCACTCGCTCCAACAACGTCTCCGACAGCCGTAGGTGGCATCCACCACAGGTGTTGTTCTCCACCACAGCCACCGGGTCCGAGAGGGTCTCGGCCAGCCGCTGGTAATGCTCCTTGAGGTGAGGGGGCAACGTGTCCACGGCTTGGGCCCGCTTGGTTTGAAGTTCCTCCCACTGTCGATGTAGCTTCTCCCGGCGGGCCCGAATCTCCTCCAGGTCGTCCGCCAACCTCTGGCGGCGATCTTTGTGTTCCTGCTCGTCCTGGGTCAGCTTGGCCTCGTCCTCTTCCACCTGGTTCAGGAGTCGGATGGCCTCCTCCTCCAACTCCTCCAGCCTCTCCTTGAGGAAGGTCACCTGTTCCCGCAGGTATTCCATCTCCTTGTAGGGGATGATGTCCTGGTCCAGCTTTTTTTGGTAGGCACGGATTTTCTCATCAGTTTCATCAACTTCCAGGACCTTGGCATTGGCCCGATGCCGCAGTTCCCGATGGGCCTCAAGGCGCGCCTGCCAGGCCTCATCCTCAGCTGCAATCCGCTTTGTCAGCCGCTGCTCTTCCTCCTCCAAATCCCCCATCAGCCCAGCCAGTTTCTGGATGGACCTGTCCAGCTCCCAAAGTACCAGGATTTTCTCCAGCGCCTCGCTCATAGCTCCCGCACCTCTAGTTGGGGGAAGGCCTCGCGGAGCAGGGAGGCCAGGTGGTTCACGAATGGGAGCTCCGACTCCCGATGGCCGTAGGCGGCCACGGTGAGCCCGGCCTCGGCTGCTTCCAGTCCCTGGTGGTAGCCGATCTCTCCGGTGAGGAAAAGCTGGGCTCCGGCGGCCAGGGCCTCCCTCCACAGCTCCCCCCCGCTTCCCCCGCAGACCGCCACCCGGCTCACCTCCCGTGTCCGCTCCCCGTACACCTGCACCCCCGCCGCCCCCAGCTCTCGGGAGAAGGTGGCTATGACCTGGGAGGCAGGGGCAGGTCGGTCCAGGTTTCCTACTCGTCCCAGTCCATGCAGCCCGGGGGCGATTTCCAAAGGATAAAGGTCATAGGCCACCTCCTCGTAAGGGTGGGCGCGGAGCATGGCCGAGATCACTCGGGTCAACCTTTCCTGGGGGACCACCGTCTCCAACCTCACTTCATCCACCTGGGCCAGCTTGCCCACCTCCCCGATGTGGGGGGAAGTGCCGGGCTGGGGGAGGAAGGTGCCGGTGCCTGGGCTGCGGAAGGAGCAACATCCGTAGCGGCCTATTTTCCCGGCCCCGGCGGCGAAGATGGCCTGGGCCACCTCCTCCACGTGGTCGGAGGGCACGAACACCACCAGCTTCAAGAGCTTTCCCCGGGGGGCCAACGGCTTGAGCTCAGAGAGGCCGAGCAGCCCCGCCAACAGCTCCCCCATCCCCCCCTGGGCGAGGTCATAGGGGGTGTGCAGGGCATAACAGGCGATCCCCTGGGTGAGGAGGGCGGCGATCTTCTCCCCCAAAGGCGTAGAAGTGGAGATGCAGTTGAGGGGCCGGAAGAGGAGCGGATGGTGGGTTATCAGCAGGTCCAATCCTGAAAGCCGGGGAAGGATTTCCAGGGAAAGATCAAGAGCCACCCCTACTTTCTCACAAGCTCCCCCTAGCTCCCCCACCTGAAGGCCGGAGTTGTCCCACTCCTCGGCCAGCTCAGGGGGGAAGCGCTCCTCCAGGAAGGCGACCACCTCCGCCCGGGTCATGTCCAGCGGAGTGTAGCTTTCCCCCACCCCGGGGCGCAACCCAAAATGTCCACAACCGACCTAGCGCACCCCGGGGAGATAGGGAAGGGAGCGCTTGACCCCCTCCAGGATCACCGCCAGCTCCGCCGCCCCCACCAGGGACAGCTTGCCGGGAAACGGAGATTTCAATTGCAGCTCCTCAACCTCGAAGGTGGGGCTGAGGAGCACCCTCACGTGCGCGTCCTCGTACGAATACCCCCGGTCGGTGCGGGCAAGCGACGCCTCCTCACCCCCCTCCCGTCGGCGGATCACGTCTCCCCGGATGTAGAAGGCGTTGTCCTCCTCGGCCCGGAAGCCCTCTTCGGTGAGGAACAGGTGCGGCTTTTCCAGATAGGGCTTTCCCTGGTGGACGCAGAAGGTGGCGCAGTTCCCGCATTCGTTGCACAGGTCATCGATGTGGAGGATCTGCCTGCTCTGGGTGACCCGGAACTGTTCTTCGCCCACCACCGCCAGTTCCCCATCCTGGACCGCCAGGACCGGCACCCGCCAGTCCACCGGGGGGACGAAGTAGGTGAGGTTGGCCCGGTTGGGGCACACCTCGGCGCACTTGTCGCACAGGGTGGAGCACTGGAGGCACCTTTCCGCCTCGGCCCGGGCCTCCTCCGGGGTATAGGCGGTCTCCACGAGCTGGAAGCCCCGGCGCTCTGGGGGAGGGAGCTCCCGGGGGCGGCGCTGATCTTCCTTCCGGGCCCGCATCCGCTTCACCGCCACGATCTCCTCCCGGGACAGCTCGGGCCGCGGCGGAGCGGGCTCCCGGAAGGGAACGGACAGCTCGCGGCAGATGGCCCGGGCGGCCCGGAGGCCGTCGCCACAGGCGGCGATGATGGTGTGAACGCCCGGGGTGATGTCCCCGCCGGCGTAGAGCCGGGGGGCGAGCCGTCCGGTCTCCGGGTCCACCGCCAGGAGACCTTCCCTTGGGATGTCGAGCCTGGTGCCGGAGAGGAAGGCGAGGTCCGCCTGCTGGCCGATGGCCACCACCACCGCGTCCGCCGGGAGGGTGAACCCGCTCCCCGGGATGGGGACCGGCCGCCGGCGGCCATCCGGCCCCGGGTCCCCCAGCCTGTTGCGCACACACTCCAAGCCCACCACCCGGCCGTCCTCCCGGAGGACCCGCACCGGGGAGACGAGCTCCAGGAGCTCCACCCCCTCCTGCAGGGCACCGGAGAGCTCCTCCTCGGAGGCGGGCATCTCCGCCCGGGTGCGGCGGTAAGCCACGGTCACCTGGCTGGCCCCCAGGCGCGTTGCCACCCGGGCCGCGTCCATGGCCGTGTCCCCGCCCCCGATCACCACCACCCTCTCCCCCAGGGCCGGCCGCTCGCCCGCCCGGACCCGGGCCAGGAGCTCCAGGGCCGGCCACACCCCCGCCCCGGCAATCCCCTCGATGGCCAGCGGGATGTCCCGCTGCATCCCGCAGGCCAGGAACACCGCGTCGTAGCCCTCCTGAAGCAGTTCCTCCGGGGGGGCGGTCACCGGCGAGGAGAGGCGCAGGTCCACCCCCAGGGAGAGGATCCGCTCCACGTCCTTTCGGATCACCTCGTCCGGGAGCCGGAATGGGGGCACCAGGCGCATCATCCCCCCGGGCGTCTTTTCGGCCTCGTAGACGGTCACCGCCACCCCGCTCAGGGCCAGGAAGTAGGCGGCCGCGAGCCCGGCCGGCCCGGCCCCGATCACCGCCACCCGCTTCCCGGTGGGCGGCCGCTTGGTCGGCCGGGGGGGACGGCCGTGCTCGAAGGCGAACCGCTTCAGGGCCCGGATGGCCACCGGAGCCTCGTAGCTGTTGCGGGTGCAGCGGGTGCGGCAGGCCTCGGTGCACACGTAGCCAGTCACCCCGGGCAAGGGGTTCTTAGAAAGGATTGCCTCCAGGGCCCGGTCCGGGTCCCCTTTCGCGATCCACCAGCAGTACTCCGGCACGTCCTGGCCCACCCCGCACTGCTCCACACAGGGGGCGGCGATGCAGTCGAAGAGCGAGAGGCCCTGGGAGGTCTTGGGGAGTCCATAGCGGAAATAGGATTTTTTGTACCGAGGTGACTCAAGCGCTCCCTTAGCTGCTCGCTCCAGGTTGGAAAGGGCGTCTTTGGAAAACTCGGCCAGGTCCCCGGCACCCCGGCGGGACATCTCCCGTTCGATCTCCTCCAGGTACTGGCAGAACCGGGCGTAGCCCCCCGGCTTGAGCAGGTCCGAGGCCACCGTCACCGGCAACGCCCCGCAGGAGAGCACCTGGGCCACGTTCAGGGCATCCACCCCCCCGGCATAAGAGACGTGAAGCTCGCCATCCAGATCCCGGGCCAACTTCCAAAACAGGTTCATGGTGATGGGATACAGGGCCCGGCCGGACATGTACATCTCCTCCCCGGGGAGCACCCCCCGGTGGTTGCGCAGGGCCAGGGTGTTGGATAGCTTCACGCCGAACACAAGTCCCCGGCGAGCCGCCGTCTCCTTCAGGGACCGGATTAGCTCCAGCGCCCGGTCATATTGGAGGTCCTTTTCGAACACCGAGTCGGGGATCTCAATCTCCCGGAAGCCCAGGGAGTCGTGCAGGATCCGCAGCACCTCGTCCTTTCCCAGCAGGGTGGGGTTGAGCTTGACGAACGTGTGAAGGCCCCGCTCTTCCAGCAGGAACCGGGCGATGCCTTCGATCTCGTCCGGGGGGCACCCGTGCATGGTGGACAGGGTGACGCTATTCACCAGCTTGGTGGGGATCTCGATCTCGGCCAGTTCCGGCTGCTTTTCCCTCAGCATTGCCCGCAGCTCGGCGATCTCGGCGGAGGCGTCCTGCAGGCGGTCCATGAACCGGAGCATGGGGGGGCTGGTGATGCCCTCAAGGTCGTAGCCCACAGACATGTTGAAGATGGTGTCAAAGGGGATCTCGCCCCAACCCAGGATCCGGGGGAGGAGGTGGATCAGCACCCAGGCCTTGATGTACTCCCAAGCTGACTGGTCAAGCTTGAGTTCCTGGGACCACTCCACGTTGTACCCCTCGTCCTCCATGTCGATGCAGGGGCGGGGGATGTCGAGCTCGTCCCTGATCTGGACGGTTTTGAGCTCGATGAACCTGCCGCCGGTGAGCCAGGCGGACACGATGTTCTGGGCGAGCTGGGTGTGGGGGCCGGCCGCCGGGCCGATGGGGGTGCCCAAGGGCTCCCCCAAGAACTCGGTGGCGTACCGCGCCGCCTTCCGGGGAGAGTAGAAGAGCTCCTGGGGGATGCCGAAGATCTCCCCCCGGGACTTGAGTTCGCCTTGAATCCAGTTAAGCAGAAGCTCAAACGGTTGGGGCCTCATCACGTCCGACATCTTCCCCCCTCAGAGTTTCCTCCACAGCTCCCGGGCCGCGGCCCGGGCCTTGGCCAACACTTCCTCCTCGTCCAACCCCACCACCACCCCGGCCTCCAGGCGCACTTCCCCGGCCACGATCACCGTGTGCGGGGACAGCCCCTCGGAGATGCTGGCGAACATGAGGTGCCAGGGCAGGTTGTCCCCGGACAGGGGGGTGGGCGGGCGGTAGTCCCAGATGACCAGGTCCGCGGCCTGCCCCTCGGCCAGCCGCCCCAGAGGCAGGCCGAATGACCGCTCGGCCAAGGCGTAGTTATGGCGGATGAGGGAGAGGAGCTTGTCCCCTCCCAGGGCGGTAGGGTCTCCGCTGGCGTGGTGGGCCAGCAGGCTCGCTGCGAGAAGCTCGCCGATCAGATCGCAGCCGAACCCGTCGGTGCCCAGGCCAACCTTAATCCGTTTGGCGAGCATGGCCTCCACCTGGGCGGCGCCCACCGCGTTGTTCATGTTGGAGCGGGGGTTGTGGATCACGCTGGCCGGCCGATCGGCCAGCAGCTCCAGTTCAGATTGGGCCAGGTGGATCCCATGGATCAGGAGGGTCCCCTCCTTTAGGATCCCGAACTTATCCAGTCTCTCCGTTACCCTGAGGCCGTACTTCTGGAGGGCGTCCACCACGTCCTCCTTGCCCTCGGCCAGGTGGATGTGGAACGGAAGGCTCAACGGCTCGGCCGCCTGGGCGGCCTGAGAGAGGGACTCGTCGGACAGGGTGAACGAGGCGTGCAGGCCCATGTGGGCGGCGGTCATCCCGTCCCCGGGGAGAGAGCGGGCGAACTCGACGTTCTCGGCGATGCCGGCGTCCCGCTCCGCCGGCCCCCCCCGGTCGGTGACCTCGTAGCAGAGGTCGCCGCGGAGGCCCAGCTCGTCCACCACCGCCCGCTTTATTTGGGCCAGGGATCCCCGGATGGCGGCGGGGGAGGCGTGGTGGTCCAAGATGGCGGTGACCCCGGCCCGCAGGTGCTGAAGTCCCCCGACCAGGGCCGACCAGTACACCCCCTCCAGGGTGAGGGCCCGGTCCAGCCGCCACCACAGCCCCTCCAGGATCTCTCGGAAGCTCTTCGGGGCGAAGCCCAAGAGGGGCATCCCCCGGGCCAGGGACGAGTAGAGGTGGGCGTGGGCGTTGACCAGCCCCGGGGTGAGCAGCCGCCCTTCGGCGTCGATTACCCTGGCCCCGGCCACCTGGGGAGCCGGCCCTGCCCCTACCTCCTCCAACCTCCCCTCGGCCACCACCAGATACCCCTGCTGGTGGAAGGTGCCGAATAGGTCCCCAAGTTGCGCGTTCTCTATCACCAACATAGTGCGTCATTTTAGCAACCGGGCCGGCCGGTGCGAACTCAGCTCCGCCCCACGCCAAGTGCCGTGTCGGCGGTCGAATCGTCGTCGCCCCAAACGGGGGGAGGCCCAGTTGCAGCCCTGCAGAGGCGGAGACAGAATTGGGGCGATCGATCTCTGCAGTTGGGGGAAGGGCGGTTTCCCCCAGGGGCGGTTGTGGTGGTGCCGCCGAGCACAACCGCGCTGGTACCCAGCCACTTCCCCCGCGCGGAAGAGGAGGTGGAGGCGATGTGGCGGAGGAATTGGCGGCTGCTTGTCTTGGCCGGCGTGGGGCTGACACTTCTCTGCGTGGCCCAGGTGCCCCCCGAAGAGCCTGCCTTGCTTGGGCCCTTCTTCGGAACCACCGACGAGGAGGGTACCCTGCTGCTGGACGTCCCTGACCTGCCAGGGGTGATGGTGGAACTGGTGGCATTGGACTTGCGCTCCGGGGATTTGCTGGTGGGGTTGGAATTGGAGGTGCATTTAGAGCCTGTGCCGAGGGTGCGGGAGATCCGGGGCCCCCACGACATCGCTTCCCTGGTGGTGCGTGACCTCACCGGCAAATTCGAGCTGGAGATCGCCCCCGCCCTCCAAGTCTCCCTGGCCTTACGGGCCGGCAAGTTCGTGTCCTTGGTGTCCGCCGGCGAGCTGTTCTTCCGCCCTCCAGAACAGTGTCCTGACGGCGAGTACAAGCTGGAGATCTCGGGCGAAGATCAAGACGTGGTCCAGTTCCACTACTGGCAGTGCCAAGAGGGGAGGTGGGTTTATCAGGGGTGGGTGAGGGCCCCCAAGGTGACCCAGCTCCCAGAGGAGCCCCAACCCGGGCAGTGGGTGGCGCTGGTGAGGGAGGACCCTCAGGGCGTGACTTACACCTTGTTCCGGGCCGAAGAGGAGGAGGAGCCCCTGGAGCTGGGCCGGACCGTGCCGGTGGGCGAGGCCCTTCCCCCGGGGCCATGTGAACCCTGCCAGCAATTTCTGGTGGAAGAAGGGAATACCCGCCTGCTTTACCACTGCGAGGCCCCGGGGAAGTGGGAGTTAGTTCAGGAGTGGGAGTGGCAACCCCCGGCGGAGGAGCCCGAGGAGCCGCCCCCAGAAGAGGAGGAGCCCGAGCCTGACGGCGGCCCGGCACCTGACTGAGGGGCTTTTCCCCAGGGAAAGACTAGGGCACCCAGGCGAGTTTGGGGTTGCCGGTTAGCTCGCAGGGGGTGGTGGCACCTCCCACCCCCTGCGCCTCTTCCCGGCTGAAACACCTTCCCCAGGCGGCTCAGAACAGGCCCTTGACCTCCCCGGTTTCCACGTCCACGTCGATGCGGCGGTAGGCGGGGTCGGAGCTGGTGCCCGGCATGAGCTTGATGTCCCCCGCCATGGGGCACAGGAACTTGGCCCCGGTGAACACCAGGATGTCCCGGATCGGAAGGACCCAGCCCTTGGGCACCCCCTTTAAGCTCGGATCGTGGGAGAGGGAGAGGTGGGTCTTCACCATCATGGTGAAGAAGTCCCGGAACTTGGGGTCCTCCTCGAACCTCTTGGCCTTGGCCTCTGCCTCCGGGGCCCAGGAGACACCATCCGCCCCGTAGACTTCCCGGGCGATCTTCTCCACCCGCTGGCGGAGGGGCATGTCCAGGGGGTAGAGGAAGTCGAATTCGACCGGCTCTTGACAGGCCTCCAGCACCGTGTCCGCGAGCTCCAGGGCCCCCTCCCCGCCCTTGAGCCAGTGCTCCGAGACGGCGCACCGGGCCCCGGCCCGCTCCACCGCCCGCCTGACGAGCTCTATCTCCCGGTCGGTGTCGGTGTAGAAGCGGTTGATGCACACCACCGGCCGTATCCCCGACTTCTTCACCGTCTCCAGGTGGTGGAGGAGGTTGGGAAGCCCTTTTTCCACCAGCTCCAGGTTCTCCTCCTGGTACTCCTTGGCCAGGGGCCGCCCGGGCACCACCCTCGGGCCGCCGCCGTGCATCTTCAGGGCCCGGATTGTGGCCACCAACACCGAGACGTTGGGGACGAGGCCGCTTATGCGGCACTTCACGTTCCAGAACTTCTCGAAGCCGATGTCCGCCCCGAAGCCCGACTCGGTCACGTGGTAGTCGAACAGCTTGAGACCGACGAGGTCCCCGATCACCGAGGACTGGCCGACGGCGATGTTGGCGAAGGGGCCGGCGTGCACCAAAACGGGCTGGTACTCCACGGTGCAGCAGAGGGTGGGGTTGATGGTGTTCCGCATCCAGGCAGCCATGGCCCCGGCCACCTCCAGGTCCTCACAGGTTATGGGGTTGCCGCGCTTGTCGTAGGCCAGGGTGATCTTGCCGATGCGCTCCCTGAGGTCCCGGAGGTCGCGCACGATGGAGAGGATCGCCATGAGCTCGCTGGAGACCGAGATCTGGAACCCGGACTCCATCATGAAGCCGTCCATCTTGCCGCCGATGCCGATGATGATCCGCCGCAGGGCCTGGGCGCAGAAGTCCACCGCCCACCGCCACTCCACCCGCCGGGGATCGATGTCCAGGCGCTTGAGCCCGCGCTTTTTGAGCTGCTCGTCTGAGTAGTTGAACTCGTGCTGGAGCCGGGCGGTGATGGCCACCATCCCCAGGTTGTGGGCGTTGGTGATGGCGTCGATGTCACCGGTGAGGCCCAGGGTGAACTCGGTCATGGGGATGAGCAGGGCGTTTCCTCCCCCGGCGGCGGTCCCCTTGATGTTGAAGGTGGGGCCGGCCGAGGGCTGGCGGATGCAGCCCCCCACGTTCACCCCCCGCTTGGCGAGCCCCTCGATGAGGCCCAGGGTGGTGGTGGTCTTCCCCTCCCCCAGGGGTGTCGGTGTTATCGCGGTGATCTCGATGAACTTCCCGTCGGGGCGGTCCTTCAGCCGCTCGTAGATCTTCCGGTAATCCAGCTTGCAGATCCTGCCGTAGGGGATGACCTCGTCCTTCTCCAGGCCCAACCTCTCCCGCCACTCCTCCGGGGTGGGCATGCCCTGCTCGGCCTGCGCCGCGATCTGCCAATCCGCCAACTTGGTGGGGTCGTACGCCACCGCTTGCCTCCTTTTCCGCTCCTCACTCAGCCACGGTGCCTAACCGGCCCTAGCGGACCAACCGAGGGTTCCCTGGCTTCCTCCCACCTCCTTGCGGGCTGGGGCTCCAGCCGGTGCTCCAGGCTGTCTTCCATGGGCACCTCGGGGATCATTTTAGTGAGGCCAGGGAAGGCTTGGCAATTTGAACCCTTTTGAGCTTCCCGCGGAGGGGCAGGGCACTGGGGTGGGGGGCTCTTAAGGTGGAAATTTGGTGCGCCCGGGAGGACTCGAACCTCCGGCCTGCGGTTTAGGAAACCGCTGCTCTATCCTGGCTGAGCTACGGGCGCCTCAGCCATGTTAGCCAGTGGCCCGCCCAGGATCAACCGTCTGGGGTGGCCGAAGCGCAGGGCCCCAAGCCGGGGCCTTCCAGTTCCCTCAGGGCTCGGGAAAGCCAGGGGAAAAGATCCCGGGGAAGCACCGCCCGCTCCGAACCCCCACCGCTCGCTAGCTCGGCAGCCCGGCCGTGCAGAAATACCCCCAGGCAAGCAGCGTCACTGGCCTCCGCCCCCTGGGCCCACAACCCCCCGATCAGCCCGGCCAACACGTCCCCGGAGCCACCATGGGCCAGGGCAGTGTTCCCGGCCGTATTTAGAAAAACCTTCCCCGCCGGGTTCGCGATCGCCGTTGGCGGCCCCTTGAGCACCACCACCGCCCCCCAGCTCTCAGCCGCTTTCCTGGCCAGCTCGAGCTTGTGAGGGGCCACCTCCCCCGGAGTCCCCCTCCACAGGCGGGCGAACTCCCCGGGGTGGGGGGTGAGGATGCGGGGGTTGGTCGGTGAGGCAGGGGTGAGGTGCTTGCGCAGGGAGGGATTTTCGGCCAGGGCATTGAGCCCGTCGGCGTCCAGGACCACCCTCTCACAGCTGGAGAGGAGGGCTTCCACCACCGCTTGGGGGCCTGGCCCCCGGCCAAGCCCCGGCCCACACACCACCACCTCCATCCCCTGGGCCAGCTCGGCGATCCCGGAAGCCGCCCCTGGGGCGAACCTCCCCCCTTCGGTGGCGGGGAAGGGGTGTACCAGGACCTCGGTGAGGCTGGCCTCCAGTATCTGGTACAGGGGTTCAGGGCAGGCCAGGTGCACCAGCCCGGCCCCGGCCCGCAGGGCCGCCTCCGCGGCCAGGGCCGCTGCCCCGGCCATGCCCACCGCACTCCCCACCACCAGCACTCGGCCGAATGTGCCCTTGTGGCCAAACGGGTCTCGAAACGGCAGCAGCGTGCGGCAGTAATCCGCGTCCAGCAGCCAAGCCACCGGGAGCAGTTCCTCCCACTTCCCAGGGGGATAGGCCACCGGGATGAGTGCCAGTTCCCCACACCGGGCCGCGGCCGGGGGGAGGAAGTGGCAGGGCTTGAACGCCCCCATGGCCAGGGTGAGGTCTGCCTCCACCGCCGGCTCCTCCACCTCCCCGGAGTCGGCACAAAGCCCGGAGGGGAGGTCTATCGAGGCGATCAAACCCGGGCTTTTGTTGATGAGCTCGGCGGCCTGGGCGAGGAGTCCCCGCAACGGCCCCCGGCCCCCCACCCCCAGGAGCCCGTCGATGATCAGATCGGCACCGCTGATCAGACCTACGACCTGGGCGAGATCGTCCTGGGTGGTGGCCGAGAAAAGCCGGTCTGGGAAGCAGGCGGAGAAGGCGGCGGCTTGTCTTTCCGCCGCTCCCTTGGGTTCCCCCAGCACCACCGCCCAAACTTCCGCTCCCCGGAGGCCCAACCAGCGGGCGATCCCCAGGGCGTCGCCTCCGTTCCCCCCCTTGCCGGCCAGGGCCACCACCCGCCGTCGGGAGTGGGGGGGGACGTGCTCCGAAATCCAATCCGCCGCCCCCCGGGAGGCTGATTCCATGAGCAACAGCGGATCCACCCCCAGCCGGGCACTCTCCTCGTCCAGCCAGTTCAGGCTCTTTGCGGACAGGATGGGTTTCATCCCGAGGCCCCCTCGGGGGCGGGGAGCCAGCCCGACAAGGTGGGTTCCAATTCCGCCCGCAGCCGGGCCAGAAGCTCGCCCCCGCAGCGCTCAAGCTCGCCCCGCTCCCCGGCCAGCTTTGCCAAGAAGCCGGGGTCCTTGATGCTGAGGCAATTGGCGTCCACGTTGTACAGGGCGCCGGTGAGCCCGGCCCAGGCCAACACCGCCCCACAGGCGAGGTCACTGCGGGCGGAGCGCGGACAGTGGGGCAACAGTTCCTGGGCCAACTCCAACGTGGCCAGGCAAGCCCGGCCGGTCTCCAGGGGCACCTGGGCTGCCCCCTTCAGTGCCGCCTGGATGGCCCGCCGGCGGGCTTCCTGGGCTGCCTGGTCCCCCTTGGGGAGCCGCAAGGCCCGGTCCACCTCCGCGTAGGCCTCCGCGTCCCGCTGGGCCAGCCCCGCCAACTGTTGCCGCAGCCCCTCCGCTCGGGCCCGCAGGGGGGCCAGTTTATCTGCGGCTGACTGCTCGGCCCGCCTGAGGGCCAGCCCGGCCACCATCTGCACCAGCGCCGCCCCCAAGGCCCCGGCCAGCGCCGCCGCCGCCCCGCCCCCGGGCACCGGACTTTCAGCCCCCAGCTGCTCCAGGAACTTCCCCACCAGCTCACTCGCCATCCGTCCCCCTTAGCGGGTCACCACCGAGACCCCTTCCACCACCAGCGGGGGGGACTGATAGCCACCGAAACACCACTCCACCTCCCCGCCCACCTCTCTCAGACCTTCCTTGAGCACCTGGTAGGCGTTCCCGGCGATCATGGTGTTCTTGAGCCGCCCCACCACCTGGCCGTCCTTGATCACAAACCCGGTGGCCACGTTGTTGGAAAAGGCACCGGACTGGATGTTCCCCTGCCCCAGCCCCAGCACCCCCTCCACGATCACCCCTTCCTTGATCTGGGAGATCAACTCCTTGAGGGAACCATCCCCGGGGGCTACCAGCAAGTTGCGGGGGCTGGGGGAAGGGGGGGAGCGGAAGCCCCCACCCCAGATCAACCCGCCCTTCATGCCGTTCCCGGTGGGTTCGGCTTCCGCCAGGGCGGCGGCCCGCAGGTCGTAGTAGAAGTTCTTCACCACCCCATTTTCCACCAGCGGCATGCGGCCGGTGGGGATCCCCTCGTCGTCGAAGGAGGCCGACCGGGGGCCGAATGGGAGCAGCCCGTCGTCCAGCAGGGAGAACCGGGGGTCGAATTCCTGCTGCTCCAGCTTCCCCTTCAGGGGGGAGGTGCCCAGGTAAACCGACATCCCGGAGAAGCCCGCGATCAAGGGGAGGTAAAGCACGATGGCCCCGCGGGGGGTAAACAGGATCGGTGGGGTGCCGGTGGGCGGAGGCACCACCTTCTCCCCCCAGCCCAGGAAGGTGAGCAGTTCCTCCAAGATTTTCTCCGGGGAGAGGTCGGCGCGGCGGCGCACCGTACGCCCCACCCACAGCAGCCAAATGTCGCCTTCCTTTACGTGCTGGGCCTCCACGTACATGGACAGGAACCCCCGCCGCTCCCGCCGCTCCCCGCCCGAGGTATTGGTGATGGTGATCTCCCGGATGCCCCGGGCCAAGGACACGTCCACGATGATGTCCGGGAACTCCTGGTTCACGGTCCGGACCGCCTCCTCCCCCCAGCTCATGAGTTGCTCCGGGGGCAGGGACTGGATCTCCGGGTCCAGCACTTCCACGTGGGTGCCGCCGGTCAAGGGGGGGAAGGAGAACGGGGCGGGGTCCCCGTGGCGGGCGGAGGCCAGGGCAGCCTGCACCAAGCTTTCCTCTTCCTCCCCGGCGGTGGAGGCGAAGCCCAACTTCCCGTCCACGATCACCCGCAGCGCCCTCCCCAGTACGCTTTCGGCCTTGGTTTTCTCGAGTTCCCCTCCGCGGAAGGAGACCGACACCCCCTCCCGCAGCTCCTCATAAAGCTCGGCGCTTTGGGCCACGGCCGCGACCCGCTCCAATACCCCCATCAGCCACCTCCTATGATCACATCGCGGATCCGCACGTGGGGGGCCCCGTCGGTGACCGGCAGGGGGGACTGCCCCCCTTTGCCGCAGCCCCCCGCCCCCCCTTTGAGCTGAAAGTCATCCCCCAAAAGCTCGATGTTGCGCAGGGTGTCGAACACGTTCCCGGTGAGCACCACGTCCCGCAGCATGGCCCCCAGCTCCCCGCCCCGGATCTCGTAGGCGTAGGCGGCGGAGAAGGTAAACTGTTCGAACTCGGTCTGCCCCCCGAAGGCACCCTTGGCGTAGATGCCGTAGTCGATCCCCTTGAGCAGCTCCTCGAAGGAAGCCTCACCCGGCTCGATATAGGTGTTGCGCATCCGGACGATGGGTTCATGCTCCCAGGACACCGCCCGGGCGTTGCCGGTGGGCTCCATGCCGGTCTTGTGGGCGGTGGCCCGGGAGTGCATGAGGCCGGTGAGCACCCCCTCCTTGATCAGGTAAATCTTCCGGCGGGGCACCCCCTCGTCGTCGTAGGGCGAATTCCCCCGCCGGCCGGGGAGGTAGCCCTCCTCCACCACGTTCAGCGCCTCCACCCCGAACCTTTTGCCCAGGGTCATCACCCGCCGCATGGGCTCGTTGCGCAAGAGAAAATCCGCCTCGCAGATGTGGCCGAACGCCTCGTGGATGAACACCCCGGCCAGCTCCGGGTCCAGGATCACGGTGTAGCGCCCCCCCTTCACCGGCTGGGCGGACAGGAGGTCCACCGCCCGTTTGGCCGCCGCCAGCGCCTTCTCTTCCTTCCCCAACGCGAACTCATAGCCGGCCGCCTCCCCCAGCGACTCGAACGCCTGCTGGATGTCCCCGTTGCGCCGGGCCACCGCGGCCAGCACCAGCGTCACATCCGGGGTCTCCTGGTCGATATAGGTGCCCTCGGTGTTGGCGAAGATGACCCGGCGAATGGTGTCGGTGTAGCGGACGCTGGTGGACACGATCTCCTTGGAATAGCCCAAGATGAGCTGGTTGTAAGCCTCGGCCAGTTTCCGCTTCTCTTCCAAGGGGACTTCCCGGAAATCTTGCTTCATCTCAGCCCGCACCGTGTCCCGCACCGGGGACACCGGGGCCAGCCGGATGGGGTCTTTTAGGTGCCGGGCTGCCTTGCGGGCCAAGGCCGCCGCCTGGCGAAGTTTCTCTGGGATCTCATCCGGGTCGGTGAACACGGCGATCCCCCACGCCCCGTTCACCAAGGCCCGCACAATCCCCCCTGCCTCCCGGGAGGCTTCCAGGGCCATCAACTGGTCCCGCTGGAAGGCCACCCGGGAGCGGCTCACTTCCTCCCATCTCACTTCGGCATAATCCGCGTCCGCCTTGGCGAGCGCCTGCCCCAACAACGCTTCCATCGTGCCTCCTTTTTCCCAACGTCACTTGAGCAAAGTAGCTTTTCCCTCAAGGCTAAAACGGGACCTCGTCTGGCGGGCCCTCCGGGGGCGGGGGTTCCTCCAGGGCTTCCAGCCGGGCGGTGATCTTCTTCACCTGGATCTCGGCCTGGGTGAGCTTCTCCCGGCACAGGGTGACCAGTCCGGCGGCCTCCTCCACCAGCGCGGAGAGCTCGTCGATGTCCACCTCCCCCCGCTCCAGCTTCTCCAGGATCTCCTCCAGCCGGGCCACGGCCTGGGAATAGCTGAGATCTTTGGTTTGATCAGTCGGCAACTTTCTCACCTCCTTGGGAGAGGAGCCGGAGCCTGCCCTCCCGCACCCGGGCCTCCAAGGGGGTGCCGGGCGGGGCTTGTTCGGGGGAGGTGACCACCCCCCCGGAGGGGTGGCGCAGGATGGCGAATCCCCGGCGGAGCACTTGCCGGGGGTCCAGGGCAGCGAGCCTCTTTTGTCGTTGGGCCAGCCGCTCGGTTTCCTGGCCCAAAAGGGCGGACGCCAGGGGGGCCACCCTCCGGCTCACCTCCCCCAGCCGGTCCCCCGCCTCCCGCAGGCAACGGGCCGCGGCCCGGCTCAGCCGTTCCCGCATCTGCCCCAGCAGCGCCCGCTTCCCTCCCAAGGCCAGGCCCACCGCCCGGGGGAGCCCCTGGGAGACCCGCCGCAGGTCTTGGTGGGCTGTCCGCAACCTGGCAGCGATGGCCAAAGAGAGGCGGCGGAGCCGTTCCTCCTCTCCCCGACGGGCTCGGACAAGCTGGTCTTGGGCCCGCTGGACCACCCCCTGGAGTCCGGTCTCCATCCGGTCCAGGAAGCCCCGCACCCGGTCCACCAGGAGCTGGGCAGCGGCGGTGGGGGTCTTGGCCCGCCAGCCCACCTCGTCCAGCACACTCCGGTCTTCCTCGTGGCCGATCCCCACCACCACCGGCAGGGGGAAGGTGGCCACCGCCCGGCCCAGGGCCTCGGAGTCGAACCAGGCCAGGTCGGTGCGGGCCCCGCCCCCGCGGCAGATGAGCACCACGTCGAACTCTTCCGCCCGGGCCCGGAACCACTCCAGCGCTGCCAGCACCGTGGCCTCGGTGTATCGCCCTTGTACCCGGGCCCCGTGGACCACCACCTGAAACGAGAAACCTGATTCCCGCAGCGTTTTGAGCACGTCCCGCTCGGCGTCGGAGCCCAAGCTGGTGATCAGTCCCACCCGCAAAGGAACCAGGGGGAAGGAGAGGGACCTGTTGCGGTCTACCAACCCCTCCTTGGTGAGCTTGCGCAGGATCTCCTCCCGCCGCCGGGCCACCTCCCCCAGGGTGTAGGTGATGTCCAGGTCCTTTATCACCACCCGGTAGGTGCCCCACGGCACGTAGACCTCCACCTGCACCAGCACCCGCACCGTGACCTCGTCCTGGAGTTGAAATGGGTTTCCGGCCTGGGCCAGCTTGGCCTGGATGGCGCGGAATGCCTCCTGGGGGAGCACCGCCCGCACCGAGGACACCTGCCGGCCCGATTGATCCCGCTCCACGAGCTCGAAGGACAAGAACTGGTTCTGTTTTCGCTGCGCCCGCTCCAGCCCAGAGATTTCCCCCACCAGCCACAGGGGGTGGGGGAACTTCTCTGCCAGGGCCTCCCTGACCCGCAGGTTGAGCTGGGAGACTGTGAGGTGCTGGGCAGCCTCCCCCTGGGTTTCCTCGTACAAGGAGAGGGTGGCCCGGTCGAACTCAAACCCCCTCTCCTTCAGGAGGTCCACCACGGCGGTGACCTGTCCTTTGGGGACCAGCCAGTACTTGCCCTGGGGGTGCCAGCGCCTGCCGGGGATCCCCTTCACCAGCTCCACCAGCCCGGGGTCATAGGGGAACTCGATTTTGAGGAACCCGTCCTCTTCCCAGGTGACCTTTTTGGGCATCTTCCCTCCGGGGGAACGTACCGGAGAACCGGCCCGGGGGCAACCCCGGGGAGGGGGTACCTCAGAGCAGGGTCAGGTAGCGATCGAGTTCATACCGGTGCACCCGGGCCCGGTAGGCGTCCCACTCTATTTTCTTGTTCTCCACGAATTTTTCGAATATGTGGTCGCCCAGGGCTCGGCGGACCAGCTGGCTCTTCTCCAGCTCGGCGATGGCCTCGTTCAGGGACCCGGGGAGCTCCTGGATCCCCAGGGCCCGGCGCTCCTTTGGGGTCATGGCGAACACGTCCTGTTCCACCGGCTCTGGGAGCTCGTAGCCCTGTTCGATCCCCTCCAGGCCGGCGTGGAGCATGACCGCCAAGGCGAGGTAGGGGTTGCAAGCCGGGTCCGGGGCCCGGAACTCGATGCGGGTGGCCCCCTCCTTGCCCGGCTTGTACATGGGGACCCGGATCATGTTGGATCGGTTCCGGCGGGCCCAGGTGATGTACACCGGGGCCTCGTAGCCGGGGACCAACCGTTTGTAGGAGTTCACCCACTGAGCACATACCCCGATGATCTCGCGGGCGTGCCGCATGAGCCCGGCGATGTAGCCTTTGGCCACCGGGGACAGGTAAACGGGGTCTTCCGGGTCGAAGAACGCGTTCCTGCCGTCCTGGAAGAACAGGGACTGGTGGGTGTGCATCCCGGAGCCATTCTGTCCGTAGAGGGGTTTGGGCATGAAGGTGGCGTGGATGCCGTGCCGGCGGGCGATCTCCTTCACCAAAAACCGGGTGGTCATCAAGGCATCGGCCATGGTGAGGGCGTCGGAGAAGCGGAGGTCGATCTCTTGCTGGCTGGGGGCCACCTCGTGGTGGGCGGCCTCCACCCCGATGCCCATCTTGGCCAGGGCGAGGACCGTTTCCCGCCGGAGTTCCGACCCCTCGTCCGGGGGGACCAGGTCGAAGTACCCTCCGTGGTCCAGGAGCTCCGGGGCCTCCGGGGAGCGGAAGTAGAAGTACTCCACCTCGGGCCCCACATAGAAGGAAAAGCCCATGTCGGCTGCTCGCCGGAGGGCCCGCTTGAGGGCCCAGCGGGGGTCGCCCCGGTATGGTTCTCCGGTGGGCTCGTAGACGTCGCAGATCAAGCGGGCCACGTTCCCCCAGGGGAGAACGGCGAAGGTTTTTGGGTCCGGCCGCACCAGCATGTCCGATTCGTCGATGCGGGCGAAGCCGTGGATGGAGGAGCCGTCGAATCCGACCCCTTCCTCCAGGGCACTGGGCAGCTCCTGGGCTGTGATCTCCACGCTTTTGAGGTTCCCCAGCAGGTCGCTGAACCAAAGTTGAACGAACTTAATCCCTTCTTCTTCAACACGTCTCAACACCAGCTGCTTGGGATCCAAATCCATCTTGGCACCTCCCGGTTGTGGCTGGCGGATTATATACGCGGCCTCCTCTTGGGGCCGGGGGACAGATTGGCGGCGGTTGGGGAGCCGTAGGGTTGCGTGGGGGAATAGTGGCAGCCTCCCCCCGGACGCCCTAAAATATGGGTTGTGAGCAGGCCACTTGACCCGGGAGGTGGCACGGCCCTTTTGGGCGCCCGCCCAAAGGGGCCGCTTGTGTGTGCCCCAATTCCCCCGGGGGAGGAGGTGAAAATGAAGGCACTCGGGAGGCAGCTCGTGGTCGAATTCTGGGGGTGCGAGCGCAACCTCAACTCGCCGGAGGAGATCAAGAGCGCCTTGCAGCAGGCGGTGGACCGGGCCAACGCCACCGGCTTGGGCGTCCACGTCCACACGTTCAACCCCCACGGGGTGTCCGGGGTGGCGGTGATCGCCGAGTCCCACATCTCCCTCCATACCTGGCCCGAACTCTCCTACGTGGCTTTGGATGTGTTCACCTGCGGGGACAAGGCGATCCCGGAGGCCGCCGTGGAGGTGCTGCGCGAGCTCTTCCGGCCCCAGCGCGTGGAAGTGCTGGAGATCAAAAGAGGGATCCAGCTATGAGCGCCGATGGAAGACGCGAGGACTGGTTATGTGAACGGCAGACCGAAGGGGTGAGCCTTTGCCTTCGGGTGAGGAGATGGCTCGTCCGCAGGAGAACCCCCTTCCAGGAGCTGGCCCTGGCCGAGACTGACGACCTGGGGCTGGTGCTGGCCCTGGACGGGAAGATCATGCTCTCCCAGCGGGACGAGCCTTTTTATCACGAGATGCTGGTCCACCCGGCCATGCTCCTCCACCCCTCCCCGGAGCGGGTGTTGGTGGTGGGGGGCGGGGACGGGGGTACCTTGCGGGAAGTGTTGCGCCACCCCTCAGTACAGGCTGCTGTGCTGGTGGAGATCGATCGCGAGGTGATCCGAGCCTCCCGGGAACATCTGGCAGCGATCCACCAGGGGGCGTGGGACGACCCCCGGGTGGAGGTGGTGATCGCCCCCGGGGAGGAGTTCACCGCCGGCAAGGAAGGGGAGTTCGACGTCATTTTGGTAGATTCCACTGACCCGGTTGGCCCGGGGGAGGCCCTGTTTTCAGACCAGTTCTTCGCCGCCTGTGGGAGGGCCCTGGCCCAAGGGGGGCTGCTCGCCCTGCAGGCGGGCACACCCTTCTTCTGGCAGCAGAGCCTCAGGCAGCTGGTCATCAGGCTCCGCCGGCAATTCCCCGAGGTTGCTGTCTACCTCGGCTTCGTCCCCTCCTACCCCTCGGGGATGTGGGCCTACGCCCTGGCCGGGCCCGCTGGCTTCCGAGGGCAAGAGGCGGAGCTGGAAACCCGCTACGCGGCCCGGGGCCTCTCCACCCAGTATTACAGCCCGGCCGTGCACCGGGCGGCCTTCGCTCTCCCCCCCTTCCTGGCCCGGCTGCTCGCGGAAAAGCCGACCCCCACTGGCTCGCGATGAAGCCGCGCCCGCTTTCCTTCCTGGCCGCCGACCGCCCTTATCCGGAAGCGAGGGTGGTGATCGTGGGCGTGCCCTTGGAAAAGACCTTGTCCTGGCGGGGAGGGGTGGCCCAGGCCCCGGCCGCCATCCGCCTGGCCTCCGACTCGGTGGAGTCGTATTCGGCCCTGTTCTCCACTGACTTCTCCTCGTTGGGGGTGTGTGATCTGGGGGACCTGCCAGTCCACCTCCCCCTGCCGGAGGTGCTGCTGGGGGTGGAGCGGGAGGTGAGCCGGCTGTTGGGGGCCGGGAAGCGCGTGGTCCTGCTGGGTGGGGAGCACACCATCACCTTGGGGGCGGTGCGAGGGGCCCAAGTGGCCACGGGGAAAATCCAACTTCTGGCCCTGGACGCCCACTCTGACCTGCGGGAGGAGTACGAGGGGCTCAGGGTGTGCCACGCCACGGTCCTGCGGCGGGCGTGGGAGGTCACCGGCCGGCTGGTCGTCGTGGGGGCACGTTCCTTTTACGGGGCCGAGCTTGGCGAGCCGGTGTTTGCCGAAGCGGATAAGTTCACGGAGAAGCTAGACAAAAATGTCCCCCTGTGGTTGTCCCTGGACCTGGATGTGCTCGACCCGGCGGGCTGTCCAGGGGTCAGCAACCCCGAGCCGGGGGGGCTCTCTTATCGGGAGCTGATAGAAATTTTCCGGGCCCTCCGGGAATTTCAGGTGGTGGGGATGGACCTGGTGGAACTGGCCCCTCAATACGATCCCAGCGGGGTGTCGGCGGTGACGGCGGCCAAACTGATACTGGAGGCGGCCTGCGCCCTGTGGTCCCCCAAACGAAGGTAACGCACATCACCTTCGCTCCCTCAAAAAACCACTGCAGCTTCCCTCCCCCTCGCGTATAGTTACCCATCTCAGATGCCCCGCCCTGGCGCTCGGATAGGCCAGCCTGGGGAACATCGAAAGGAGAGAAATGGCCTATCAAAAGCGCCGGCTGTACGACGTCAGCCACCTCGGCCTCAAGTGCGCCGATTGTGGCGTGGAGATTCGGGAACTCCCGTTCGAACCCAAAGACGACCGCCCGGTCTACTGCCAGGACTGCGCCCGCAAGCGCCGCCCCCCACAGAACCGCATCTTCCGGTGAAGCCTGCGCGGGCCGGCTCCCGCCGGCCCGCTTTCTCTTTTCGCCCAAGCACCATTCCCCAAAAAGCCCAACCCGCCCCTCGGGAGGCCTGGTTTCCAAACCCAGGTTATAATTTGAAAGAAAGGAGGCTTTAGTGATTCCAAAGGACCTCAAGTACACCAAAGATCATGAGTGGGTGAAGCCCGAGGACGGCAAGGTGCGGGTGGGCATCACCCACCACGCCCAGAAGGAGCTGGGGGACATCGTGTTCGTGGAACTTCCCCAGGTTGGGAAGAAGGTGAGCAAAGGGGAGCTGGTCGCCACCGTGGAGTCGGTGAAGGCGGTGGGAGAGGTGTACGCACCCGCCTCGGGCGAGGTGATGGAGGTGAACTCGGCCCTGGAGTCCTCCCCCGAGCTGGTCAACAAAGATCCCTACGGCGAGGGTTGGATATTCCTGCTCAAGGTGACCGCGCCCGGGGAGCTCGAGGACCTATTGGACGCCGCCGGCTACGCCGCCCTGGTGGAGGGCCAGGGATGAGCGAGTACATCCCCCATACGCCCGCGGACATCCGGGCGCTGCTTGAGGGAGTGGGCCTCCGTGACGTGGAGGCCCTTTTTTCGGACATCCCCGAGGAGGTGAGGCGGCGGTTCCGGCCCTTGGGCCTGCCCCGCCGGGACGAGGACTGGGTCAGGCGCTACCTCACCGGGCTCTCGGAGCGGTCCACCGGGAAAGGGCTGGTCCCCTTCCTGGGCGGGGGGATCTACGACCACTTCGTCCCGGCGGTGGTGGAGTACGTGCTCTCCCTGCCTGAGCTCTACACCGCCTACACCCCCTACCAGGCCGAGGTCTCCCAGGGGACCCTCACCTGGATGTTCGAATACCAGACCATGATCTGCGAGCTCACCGGCATGGAGGTGGCCAACTCCTCCATGTACGACGGGGCCACCGCCCTGGCCGAGGCAGCCCTCATGGCCCACCGAACGGTGGGGGGAAAGAAGGTGCTGGTCCCCCGGTCCCTGAACCCCCGGGTGCGGGAGGTCCTCGCCACTTACGCCTGGGGGGCAGGCTTGAAGTTGGTGGACGTGCCCTATGGGGACGACGGCCGCCTGCAGCTTTCTGAAATCCCGGAGGGGGCCTGTGCCCTGATCGTGGGGCAGCCCAACTTCTTCGGGGTCATCGAGGACCTCTCGGGCCTGAAGGACCAGCTGGGCGAGGCGTTTCTAATCGTGTACGTGAACCCCATCTCCCTGGGGGTGTTGGCCCCGCCGGGAAGCTTCGGGGCGGACGTGGTGGTGGGGGAGGGGCAAGTATTGGGGCTCCCCCCTTCCTTCGGGGGGCCGCTCCTCGGGATATTCGCCACCCGCGGAGAACACCTTAGGCGGATGCCCGGGCGCATCTCCGGCCAGACGGTGGACGCCGAGGGAAAGGTGGGCTACGTGATGGCCTTCCAGACGAGAGAACAGCACATCCGCCGGGAGCGGGCCACCTCCAACATCTGCACCAACTCCGCCCTGTGTGCCCTGGCCGCCACCGTCTACCTGGCCGCCCTGGGCCCGGGGGGGCTGAGACGGGTGGCCCTCCTGTCTCTGGAGAGGGCCCACCGGTTGGCCGAGGAGGTGAGCTCGCTTCCCGGCTACGAGCTGGCGTTCTCCGGCCCCTTCTTCAACGAGTTCGCCCTCCGGTGTCCCGATCCTATGGGGGCGGTGAAAAAGCTGCGCCGGGCGGGGATCGCGGTGCTGCCCCCGGAGGAGGTGGAAAAGGCCGGCTTGGAGGGGGCGCTGTTGGTGGCGGTCACCGAGCGGCGCACCGAGGAGGAGCTGGCCCGGTTCGTGTCCGCTCTGAAAGGAGGGATGGGTTGAAGAGCGGGACCATTTACGACCTGGGGGCGCCCGGCCGCCGGGCCGCCTCCCTCCCCCCACTGACCGAGCCCGAGCAAAAGATCCTCTCCCTGATCCCGGCCGAGGTGCGTAGGGAGGAGCCGCCTTGGCTACCCGAGGTGTCCCAGCCGGAGCTAGTGCGCCATTACCTACGGCTGGCGCGGCTGAACTACGGGGTGGACTCCGGCTTCTACCCGTTGGGCTCCTGCACCATGAAGTACAACCCCAAACTGAACGAGGGGCTGGCCCGCCTCCCCGGCTTCGCCGGCCTTCACCCCCTGCTCCCGGAGGAGGAGGTCCAAGGGGCGCTGGCGGTGCTGTGGGAGCTCTCCGAGTACCTGAAGGGGATCGCCGGGATGCCGGGGATCAGCTTGCAGCCGGCGGCCGGGGCCCACGGGGAGCTCACCGGCATGCTCCTTTTCAAGCGCTATTTTCAGGACCGGGGGGAGCTTGAGAGGCGGGTGAAGATCCTGCTCCCGGACTCCGCCCACGGCACCAACCCGGCCTCGGCGGCCATGGTGGGCTTCCGGGTGGTGTCCATCCCCTCAAACGAACGGGGCACCGTGGACCTGCAGGCGCTGGAGGCCGCCCTGGGGGAAGACGTGGCCGGGATCATGCTCACCGTGCCCAACACCCTGGGCATCTTCGAGGAGGAGATCCTGGAGGTCACCGAGCTGGTGCACGAGGCCGGGGGCCTGTGCTACTTCGACGGGGCAAACCTGAACGCGTATCTTGGGCGGGCCCGCCCCGGGGACATGGGGGCGGATGTTTTTCACTTTAACTTGCACAAGACGTTTTCCACCCCCCACGGGGGAGGGGGCCCCGGCGCCGGTCCGGTGACGGTGTCGGAGCCCTTGGTCCCTTACCTCCCGGTGCCGCAGGTGGTAAAGGAAGGAGAAAGGTTTCGGCTCGACTACGACCGGCCCAAATCTATCGGCCGGGTGCACCCGTACTACGGCAACTTCCTGGTCCTGGTGCGGGCCCTGGCCTACATCCTCACCCTGGGGGACGAGGGGCTCAGGGAGGTATCCGTCGGGGCGGTGCTGGCAGCCAACTACCTCAAGGAGAAGCTTAAAAAAACGTACAAACTCCCCTATGACCGCCTATGCAAGCACGAGTTCGTCCTCTCCGGAGAGGGCTTGGGAGAAGTTAGGACCCTGGACATCGCCAAGCGCCTGATCGACTACGGTTTCCACCCTCCCACCATCTACTTCCCCTTGATCGTGAAAGAGGCTTTGATGATCGAGCCCACCGAGACGGAGCCCAAAGAGGTGCTGGACGCCTTCGCGGCCGCCATGGAGAGGATCGCCGAGGAGGCGAGGAGGGAGCCCCGGCTCCTCAAAGAAGCGCCGCACGCCGCACCGGTGCGCCGGCTGGATGAGGCGCGGGCTGCCCGCCAACCGGTTCTGCGGCTCCCCCGCCCTTGAACAAGCCCCCCGGGTGGAGTAGGGTGGATGAACATCCCAAAAGGAGGCAACGTGAAAAGGACGGTTATTCTGGCATGCATGTTGTTTGGTTTGGGGCTGACCGGGCTGGGGCAGCATTTTTACGCCTTCTACTACGACCTCTCCGGGGGACAAGACCTCTCGGTGAACCTGGTCAACGTGATGGAGTCCCCGACCCAATACCAGCTCAAGGTCTACGACGTCGCTGGGCGGCTTCTCTGGAGCTTCGCCGACCATCTTGACGTCTACGAGGCCAGCTATTACCTCCTCAGCGACTATGTGTCCGCCGGGACCAACTCCTGGGGGGTGGTCACGGTGGAGAGCGGTGAGCGGCTGGTGATCGGCCTGGAGTACCTGGCCAACGGCACGGTGGTGTCTGTGGACACCGTTTACCGGGAGGTGCCCGTGTTGGAAGCCGGGGTGCCCTATTGGCTTGGGGCCTACTATACCCAGGCCGCGGGCCTCACTTGTGGGGCGGTGATCATGAACCCCTGGGCTGCTCCCACCTCGGTCACCGTCTCGATTTACAACGCCGAGGGTGCACAGCTCTACCAGCAAGAGGTGTACCTGAATCCGCACGAGTCCACCTATCTCGATCTGGAGACGTTGGTGGGGGTCGGGGGGCTCATCTGGGGGTTGGTGGACGTGCAGATGGCGGGACGGGCAGTGGTGGTGGCGCTGGAGTACTACGGCGAGGTTTTGGACATCAAGAACGTCACCGAGTACTACTTTTGATGGGGTGAATTGGCAACCCGAAGCGGGGTAGCCTGACGCTGCCCCGCTTCTCTTTTCCCCAACTTCTACTGGGAACCGAGAGGCGGGGCGCTATTGGAAGGCTACCCGTCCTTTAGCCGGGCGAGGGCACGGGAGGAAGGTCAGGGCTTCTCACTCAAAAAGTGGGAGGAAGCGGGGCAGCCGCGGCAGGCCTCCCGATACCGGGGGCATTCAGGGCAGTGTGCCCCGCACGGTGACCGGTCCCCCCTCGCCTCTGGGACCCTGGGTTCCATCCCCGCCGGGAACGCCGGCCGCTCGGTCACGTACAGGGCCGCCCGCTTTAGCCCCAAGGTGGCCTGGGGGTTCTCCGCCACCGCCCGCAGCCACCACCGATGTGCCCCAGCGAGGAAGTAAATTCCCACCACCATCTCCCCAAATGCCCCCATGAAATAAACGTAAGGACAGGCAGAGAAGACCTCGGCGATCCGGGCCGCCGCCTCGGCGGTGGGGGCCTCCCCGAGGAGCAGGTAACACTCCTGATTTACCCTCTTTTCTTCCACAGGTGGAACAACTCCTCGAACGCAGGAGAATAGCGGGCGGAGAAATCCTCCGGGGTCAAGGGCTCGGGCTCGTTTTTCACGGTGACATAAGGGATCCGAATCCCGTTTACCTCCACGTACCCAGAGGGGGTGGGGGCGAGTTCCCCCCAGTCGTCGCTGCGATAGGTTCGCTCCATCTCCTCCCAGGGCACGGCGTGGGTGAGGATGCCGTCACGTCGGTCCCGGTCGTAGCGGGCTTGGTTGCGCCGCCACGACTCTTCGAAAGAGACCTGCACGTACATGATCGCCCCTCTCTCAAGCAGGCGCCGGGAGAGACGTGCCAGGGCCCGTCGGTACGCCCCCTCCCCGCCCCGGGAGAATTCCACCAGCAGCGTCCGGCCCGGAAGCAGGGGTTCCCCCTCCACCAAGCGGTTCAGCTTTTCGATCAGGAACGGCCAGGTGTGATCGTCGGTCACGTAGTAGTTCTCTTCCGCCCGGGCCGAGATGAGCCGGCCTTTTCCCACTTCCTCCCAGATGTCGTCCTCGATGAACTTCTCCCACAGGATGGGGAAGTCGTCCAGCACCTTGATGGTGCCCAGGTGGTAGCGTTCGAGCCGCTGCTCTGGGGAGAGCCCTTTCAGGAACTGAATGAGTTCTGATTTCCCGGCAGCAGGGCGTCCCAGCAGGATGAGATACGGCAAGGCTTCTCCCTGGGGCAGGGAGCGGTAGGCAAGCCCCAGCGCCCGGATCAGGTCAGCCAATACCTCCGGCGGGGCTCGGTCGGCGTCGATCTTCTCCACCTCGTGCCCCTGCTCGGTATGCCAAGCGGAAAGCCAGCCCAGCATCCGCTCCAGGACCTCCCGGCCCACCTGCCAGCGAGGTTCCCCCCGGGCGGCCTGCCTGGCCAGGGACACCGCGATGGAGGCTTCCAATTGGAGGAAGTGATTCGGCCACCGGAGCTCCCGTTCCAGCCTGCGGAACTCGGCGAGGAACTGTTCGTCCCCCAGGGCGGCACAGTAGGCGGCGTGGACCCCCAGGTGCGACTCCTCTACCACCAGGAGGCCCTGATCCAGGGCAGCTTCAATCTGGCCCTGTCGCTTGGGGATGGCAGCCAAGATGGCCTGGTTCAGCTCTCCTCTATTCCGGAACGGGTCCAGGCCCTCCCGCTCCCCCACCTCCTTAACCAGCTCGGGGAGCACCAGCACTTGCCCGGGATAAAACAGGCGCAAGGCGGCGAGGAGTTCGCTCTTGCCCAGCGCCGGCAACCCTTCCACTGAGACGTACGCCATGGCACACACCTCATTGAGGCATAAAAAAATGGGCGGAGGAGGACTCGAACCCCCGACTTCTCCCCCGTGAAGGGAGCGCTCTACCAACTGAGCTATCCGCCCGCGGAACGATTCTAGCCCCCAGGGCCCGCACCCTCAAGCCTCCCCCAGGTCCTCCAGCATGGTGGCCAGCGACTCCCCCTCCTTGCGGCGGGTGATCTCAATCAGGCCCAGCTTGGTGATGTCGATGAAATCGGCCGGTACCCGGTCCTTCTTAAGCTCCTCCTTGAGCCGCTCGATGACCTTCCGCTCGTCGGCCTTCCGGGCCATGTCCACGAAGTCCACGATGATGATCCCGGAGATCTTCCGCAGGCGCAAAAGGCGCGGGATCTCGGTGGCGGCCTCCAAGTTCGTGTTCAGGATGGCCGCGTCTTGGTTCTTGTGGCGCACGTCCGAGCCGGTGTTGACGTCGATGGAGGTGAGGGCCTCGGTCTCGTCGATGGCGAGGAACCCTCCGCCCTTGAGGGGCACCCGCCGCTGGAGCGCTTCCCTGAGTTGACGTTCAATGTCGTAGCGCACAAATAGGGGGAGTTTTCCCTGGTACAGCTTCACCTTGCCCTTGAGCGGCTTCAGGTGGAGGTAGTGCAAGAACTCCAGGATTTCCTTGTGTTGCTGCTCGTCGTCCACGATCAAGGAGTCCACCTGTTCGGTGAACCGATCCCGCACCAGGCTGCGGACCAGGTCCAAGCCCTGATAGAGGAGCTTGGGCGGGCTGGACTTCTCCGCCTCCTCCTCGATCCCCTTCCAGGTCCCGAGGAGGAAGTTGAAATCGCGCTGGAGGTCTTCCTTCGGGCGTCCGGCGGCGGCAGTGCGGGCGATCAATCCCTCCCCAGGGGCCTTAAGCTCGTAGGCGAGCTGCCTGAGGCGCTTTTGCTCCTCCGGATCGGAGATGCGGCGGGAGACCGCCACCCGGTCCTCCTTGGGCAGGAACACCCAGTACCGCCCTGGCAAGCTGATCTTGGTTGTGCCCTGGGGGTTCTTCTTGCCCACCCCCTCCCGGCGCACCTGGATGATCACCGCCTGGCCCGGCCGCAGCACCTTCTGTATGGGGACCGGCCCCTTCCAGGGCTCGAACCCCTTGGCCATCAACATGGCGTCGTTGATCTCGTGTTGGGACAAAAACAGGGACTGCCGTTCCCCCACGTCCACGAACGCCGCCCCCATCCCCGGCAGGACTGTTTCCACCTTGCCCTTGTAGATGTTCCCCACCAGGGGCTTGCGCCTGGGGACCTCGAAGTGCACCTCCACCAGGCGGCCGTCTTCCACGATGGCCACCCGCTTCCTGGTGCCCATGGGGCCCCGCTCCACGGTGATCAAGATGTGGTTCCCCTTGAGCGTGACTCCCTCCTTTTCCCCGGCCCCTGGGGCCGGTCAGCGGGGGAAGGGGGTCCTTAAAGGGGGCTCACCCACACTTGGGTAAGCAGCGGAGGCAGAATCTCTTCCTCTTGCCGTGCCTCCATCCCCAGGGGACTCGCCGTTCCCCCAAAACCTAAAAAACCTCCCCGGCCAGCAGGCCGGGCCTCTAGGTAACTACCAACCGGCTCAGATCCCCCACTTCCAGGAAAAGCTCCGTCACAGCGCGCAGGAAACCGAGTCGGTTCTCCCTCAACTTCCGGTCCTCGGCCATTACCAACACATCGTCGAAATAGCGGTCGACGGGTTCCTTCAGCGTCAGCAGGTGCCGGAGGGCTTCGGCGTATTGCCTCTGGCGCAGGGCCCGCCGCAGGTGGCCTTCCGCCTTCAGGTAGGCCCGCCAGAGCTCCCTCTCCGCCTCCTCTTTAAAAAGGTCCGGATCGAACTCAGCGCGGTCGTGGTCCTTGGTGATGTTGCGTACCCGGGAGAAGGCCACTGCCAGCTCGGAGAGGGCCGGGTCCCCCCGCAGGGCAGCCAAGGCCTGGGCCCGTTCCAGGGCCCCTAGGAAATCTCCCCGGGGGGCGGCCAGCACCGCCTCCACTACGTCGTGGGGGAGGCTGTGGTCGGCCCGCAGGGTCGCCCGCAGGCGATCCTGCAAGAGCTCCTTCACCTCCCGGCTGCCCAGGCCCCCCTCCACCTGCGGGTAGAGGTCGGAAGTGGCGTCGATGAGCGCGTACAGGTCCAGGCGCAACCTCTTTTCCAAGATCAACCGCACGATGGCCCCGCCCCGGCGGCGGATGCCGTAAGGATCCCGGGAACCGGTGGGCACCTCCCCGATGCGGATGGCCCCGATGACCGCGTCCAGCTTCTCCGCCAACGACAGGGCAGTGCCCAAGGGAGTTTCCGGGAGTTCATCGCTCCGGCTGCGGGGGCGGAGGTGCTCGCCGATGGCGATCGCCACTTCCTCTGGCTCCCCGTCCAGCCGGGCGTAGATTCCCCCCATCACCCCCTCCAGCTCGGGGAATTCCCTCACCATGTCCGTGGTGAGGTCGGCCTTGCACAGGAAGGCGGCTCGGTCCAGAAGCTCAGCAGGGAGCTCCAAGGCTTCGGCCAGGTGCCCGCAGATGGCCCGGATTCGCTCCACTCGCTGCCACATGCTCCCCAGGCGGGCTTCGTAGACGACCTCCTTCAGGCCCCGCACCCGGTCCGCCAACGGGCGCTTGCGGTCGTTTTCGAAGAAGAAACGGGAATCTCGCAGGCGGGCCTTGACCACCCGCTCGTAGCCCCGGCGCACCACCCCGGTCTCGTCCGGCGCCCCGTCCCGGAACCCCAAGAACACCTCCGCCGGGGCACCGTCCCGGGAAAAGGGCACGAACTTCCCCTCTTCGTGTAAGGTCGCTTCGATGACCTCCGGGGGCAGGTCTAGGAACTCCCGGGGGATGGTCCCCAGTACCCCCACCGGCCACTCCCCGGCCCCCACCAATCGCCCCAGCAGCTCCTCCGAGAGGGAAGCCCGCACCCGGTGTTCCTCCTCCACCCGCCGCACCTCGGCCCGGATCCGCTCTCCCCGTTCCTCCGGGTCAGCCAGTACCCTCGCCCCCCGCAATGCCTCCAGGTAGTCCTCAGGGTTGGAAAGTTCCACCTCCCGGGGGCCGAAGAAGCGGTGGCCGCGGGTGGTCCTCCCGGCCACCAGGTGGCCCAGTTTCACCGGCACCACTTCACTCTCGAGCAGGCAGACGAGCCAACGGATGGGCCTGAGGAAGGAGAGGCCGGAGTCGTCCCAGCGCATGCTCTTGGAGCAGGGAAGCCCGCGCACCGCCTCGGGCAGGATTTCCTGCAGCACCTCCCCGGTGGGCCGACCCGGGGTCCTCACGGTCAAAAACAGGTACTCCCTTTCCCCCACCTTCTTTTTCACCAGCTGGTCTGGGGAGGCCCCGTGTTTCTTTGCAAAGCCGATCCCGGCCTGGGTGGGGTGACCCTGTTCGTCCAGGCCCACGCTGGCGGCCGGCCCCCGCAGCTCCTCCACCCGGTCCTCCTGTTTCTCCGGCAGGCCCTCCACCAGCAGGGCCAGGCGCCTGGGGGTCCAGTGGACTTTCGCTTCCCCGTGGGGCAGGCGGGCCTCCTCCAGGGCAGTGAGCACCCGCTCGGCCAGGGCCTGGGCCAGCCGGGGCGCCTCCAGGGCCGGGAGCTCTTCGGTGCCCAACTCAAACAGGAGCTTCACTTCTCTCCTCCAGCTTCGCGAGGTACCCCTCGGCGCAGCCCCTGGCCAGGGCCCGGATGCGGGCGATGTAGGACTCCCGCTCGGTGACCGAGATCGCACCCCGGGCATCGAGCACGTTGAACAGGTGCGAGCACCTCAGGGTTTGGTCGTAGGCCGGGAACACCAGCCCGGCGGCAAGGCAGTCCTTGGCCTCCGCCTCGCAGAGCTCGAATATCTTTCGGATCCTCTCCACGCTGGCCCGTTCGAAGTTGTAGATCGAGAACTCCCGCTCCTTGTCAAGCCAGATCTCCCCGTAGCGGACGTGCTCGCTCCACAGGAGCTCGAAGGCGGACTCGGCCCCTTGGAGGAACATGGCGATCCGCTCCAGGCCGTAGGTGAGCTCCACCGACACCGGGTCCAGGTCCAGGCCTCCGATCTGCTGGAAATAGGTGAACTGGGTGATCTCCATCTCATCGAGCCAGATCTGCCAGCCCACCCCCCAGGCCCCCAAGGTGGGGGACTCCCAGTCGTCCTCCGAGAACTTGACGTCGTGGTCCCGCAGCACGATCCCGATGTGCTCCAGGGAACCGAGGTACAGGTCCTGGATGTCCGCTGGCGGGGGCTTGAGGATGACCTGGTACTGGTGATGCAGCCGCAGGCGGATGGGGTTTTCCCCGTAGCGGCCGTCGGTGGGGCGGCGGGAGGGCTCCACATAGGCCACTCGCCAGGGCCTTTTTCCCAGGCACCCGAAGAAGGTGGCCGGGTTGAAGGTGCCGGCGCCCTTCTCCAGGTCGTAGGGGTGGGCGATCACACAGCCCTGCCGCCGCCAGTAGTCGTGCAGGGCCAGGACCAGGTCCTGGAACGTCTTCACCTGCCCATCGCCTCCTTGGCCACCTGCACCAGCTCGGCGAACGCCTCCGGATCGCGGACTGCCAGGTCCGCCAGGATCTTCCGATTGACCGCCACCTCCGCCTTCCGCAGGCCCCCCATGAGCTTGGAGTAGGACAGGCCTTCTCGCTTGGCGGCGGCCCCGATGCGGATGATCCAAAGGCGCCGCATGTCACGCTTGCGGAGTTTGCGAGAGGTGTACTGGTGCATCAGGGCCTTGACCACTGCTTGCTTGGCAATCCGGTAGCAGTTCTTCCGCTTCCCCTTGAAGCCCTTGGAGAGCTTGAGGATCTTGCGTCGACGCTTGGCGTGCTTCACTCCCCCTGGTACGCGCATGGCGGCCTCCTAGCTAGAGAGGAGCTGCCGGAGCCGGCGGTACTCGGCCCCGGTGACTTCCACGTCCTTGCGTGCCTGCCGGCGGTACTGGGCCCGCTTCTTGGTGAGCTTGTGCACGTAACCGGCCCGCCGGCGGAAGATCTTACCACTCGGCTTCACTTTGAACCGCTTGGCTGCCGACTTATGCGTCTTTTTCTTCATTGCGTCCTCCTTTACGGGGCAAGGGCGTGAGCAGCATCTGCAGCGTGCGCCCTTTGGGGATTGGGTCCTGATCCACCTTGGCGATGTCCTGGGTCGCCTCGGCTACCCGCTTGAGAAGCTGTTCCCCTTTGCCGATGTGGATGATCTGCCTCCCCTTGAAGAAGATGGTCACCCGCACCTTGTCCCCATCCTCCAAGAACCCCCGGATGCGGGACAGCTTGGTTTGGAAGTCGTGTTCACCTGTTTGGATGGTGAACTTGACCTCCTTCAGGCGCGAGGGCCTCTTCTGCTTCTTCTCCCTTTTTTCCAGCTGGTAGCGGTACTTCCCGTAGTCCACGATCTTGCAGACCACGGGATTGGCCTCCGGGGCCACCTCCACCAAGTCCAACCCCCGTTCCCTGGCCAATTCCAGGGCGCGGTCCAAGGGAGTCACTCCTAAGTTGCGTCCGTCCGCATCGATGAGGAGCACCTCCCGCACTCTGATCTGTTCGTTTATCCGAAACTGCCGCTTGATACGACCTACCCCCTTTCGCACGAGATTTTATCCTACGTCATCGGTCCGGGCCACGCCGTACAGGCCTCGGGCCCGGATGAATCGGTCCACCAGGGGGGGGACCAGCCCTCGGGTGGGCTTGCCCTCCCGGTAGGCCCGGCGGATGTCACACGAGGAGAGGTCGATCTCCTCCATGTCCAGGAAGTACACCTCCGCTTGGGTGAACGGGGGGCGGGAGAACAGCTTCCGCGGGACCCCTTTGCGGGGGGCGACGATGAACGGGCAGCTTGCCAGCAATTCCTGCCAGTCCTTCCAGGTTTCGATCTCCGCGAAGGCGTCCGCCCCCAAGATGTAGGCCACCCCCTCTGGGTGGCGGCGGGACATGGTACGCACCGTGTCGATGGTGTAGCAGGGCCCCTGGCAGTCCAGCTCCAGCCGGGAGACCTCGAGCCCCGGCCGACCCTGGATGGCCAGTTGCACCATTTGATACCGCCACTCGCCGGGCACTCCCTCGGCCACCTCCCGGTGGGGGGGCTTCCCGGTGGGGAGGAAGACCACCTTCTTGAGGCCGCACTGCTTGAGCGCCTCCTCCGCCACCCGCAGGTGCCCGAGGTGAATGGGGTTGAAGGTGCCGCCGAACAGGCCCACCCTATTCCTGGTATTCAAGCTCGACCTCGCCGATCTTGACCGTGTCCCCGCCCTTGAGTCCTCTCCGCCTGAGGGCGGCCAGCACCCCCAGCCGCTCCAGCCGCTCCAGCAGGTACTCCTGGGCATCCCGGGTGGACAGGTCCAGCCGCCGCACCAGCCGCTCCACTGCCTCCCCCCGGACCACGAACCCGCCGTCCTCCGGTTCCACCTCGAACGCCGGCCCCGATGGGGTTAGCTGCCACACCCGTCTCTCCGCCGGCTTCTCCTCCACCTCTTGCTGCGGAAGCTCTTGGAGCTTTCGCCAAAGCAGGTACACCAACTCCTTTATCCCGTCTCCCCGCACGGCGGAGATGGGATGGAGTTCTATCCCTTCGGCCCGGAACCGGGCCACCTCCTTCGCCACCTGCTCGGGGGAGAGGAGGTCGATTTTGTTGCCTGCTACTACCTCGGGCTTATCCCGCAGCTCCTCCCAGGCCTCGATCTCCCGCCGCAGGGCGAAGTAATCCTCCACTGGGTCCCGACCTTCCACCCGGGCCAGGTCCACCAGGTGCAAAAGGAGCCGGGCTCGGGTGGCGTGCTTGAGGAACCGGTCCCCCAGGCCCTTCCCTTCGTGGGCCCCCACCACCAACCCCGGCAGGTCCGCCACCACGAAAGAGCCTTCCTCCCCCACCCGCACCACTCCCAGGTTGGGGACCAGGGTGGTGAAGGGGTAGGCGGCCACCTTCGCCTTCTTATGGGAGATGCGGGAGATGAGGGAGGATTTCCCCACGTTAGGGAAGCCCACGATCCCCACGTCCGCCAGCAGCCGGAGCTCCAGCTTCAGCCACCGCTGCTCCCCTGGTTCCCCCAGCTCCCGGATGCGGGGGGCCTGGCGGGTGGAAGTGGTGAACGCCTTGTTGCCACGGCCACCCTTCCCTCCCCTTGCGATGACCACCTGCTGGCCTTCCTCGGTGAGGTCGGCCAGCACCTCGCCGGTGTGCAGGTCCCGCACCACCGTGCCCACCGGGACCAGGATCACGCAGTCCTTGCCCCGGGCGCCGGTCCGTTGGTTTGGCCCCCCGGGGGCGCCATTTTCGGCTCGGAAGTGGATCTGATTCTGGAAGTGAAGCAGGGTGTTCATGGAGCGGGTGGCCCGGATGATAACATCCCCGCCGTCCCCCCCGTCCCCGCCGTCAGGGGTGCCACGGGGGTTGTGGCGGGTGCGGTGGAAGCTGATCAGGCCATCCCCTCCCCGGCCGGAGGCGACGTGGATCTTCGCCTCATCCAGCCACATCGAGAAGGGGCTATTCCTCTTCCAGCGGGATCACGTTCACGTACTTGCGCTTTGTGCCGGCGAACTCCACGTAGCCCCGGACCTTGGCGTAGATGGTGAAGTCCCGCCCCATCCCCACGCCCCGGCCGGGGTGGAACCTGGTGCCCCGCTGGCGCACGATGATGCACCCCGGCCACACCAGCTCCCCACCGAAGCGCTTGATCCCCAGGCGCTGCCCCGGGGAGTCGTGAACGTTCTGCGTTGACCCCTGGCTGCTCTTGTGGGCCATACCTCTCTCCCTCCCTAAACCTTCACGTCCAGGCCGATCTCGCGGACGGCGACGCGACCGGGCCGCTCCCGTTCCAGGGAGCGGAGCCCGAGCACCATGGTCTCCAAAATGGCGTCCAGTTCCCGGTCCAGAAAGATGTCGGACCGGTCCACCTGGAAGCGGAACGTCTCCCCGTCTTGGTAGGCCTGCGGGGAGAGGTGGAGGTAGTGGCGCATGCCCAGCACCGGTGCCTCCACCAGCGCGCTGGCAGCGAACGCCTCCGGGGAGTCGTCCCCCCGCAAGGTCACCGACTGGACCCTGCCCTCCTCGTCCCGCTCGATCAGCACTTCCACCATGTCGCCTATCCCTTCTCGATCGACAAGATCTTGGTCTTCATGTAGGGCTGCCGATACCCCTTTTTGCGGCGGTAGCCTTTTTTCGGCTTGAACCGCTGAACGATCACCTTGGGGTGGCGCCCGACCTCCACTACTTCCCCCACCACCTTGGCCGACTCCAAGTAGGGCCGGCCGACCTTCAATCCCTCCCCGTTCTTGACGAGGAGCACCCGGTCGAAGTTGATCTCGTCCCCGGGCTGGTGGCCGGGGACCAGCTCATGGACCACGCTCTCCCCCGGCCGCACCCGGTACTGCTTGCCTCCGATCTCGATGACGGCGTACATTCCAAGCCTCCTTCCTGGATCAAAAACGATCCAGGTCTGGACCGTCTGCTTCTCCTTCCTCACGGCCACCCGCTTGGCGTCCCCTGGCAGGCTGAGCCTAAGCTGTCTTGGGCTCCCCGACACACCCAGCACGCGGAGCCAGGTGGCCATGTGATTCTAGCTTGCTGGGCGAGCGGGCACAATCCTAGCTGATCCGGGTGCCGGGTTCCACCTCTCTGTCCGGCGAAAGCAGGGCCAATGTCCCGCCGGCCGCCGCCAAGACCATCCCCTCGGAGCGGATCCCCCGGATGGTGGCCGGCTTCAGGTTGGCCACCACCGCCACCAGCTTTCCGGGGAGCTCCTCGGGGGCGTAGTGCTGTTTGATCCCGGCCACGAGCTGCACCTGCCGGTCCCCCAGGTCTACCAGCAGCTTCAGGAGCTTGTCTGCCCCGGCGATCTCCTCCGCCTGGACGATCCGGCCCACCCTGAGGTCCAACTTCTTGAACTCCTCGATGGAAACCAGGCCCTCTTCCTTCATGGCCTCGTACCTCCTCTTTAACTCCTCCACGTCCACGTGCTCCAGAAGCGGGGCCGGTTTTCTGGCCAGGGCCCGGCCGGCCAGGCCCTCGAGCACATCCGCGAGTTTGCGCTCCTGGATCCCCAGGATTTCATAGACCAGCCGGGAGAACATGGGGATGAACGGCTCCAGGAGGATGGCCAGGGCCTTGGCGAGGTGCGCCGCCGAGGCCACCGCCACCTCGTCCTGGGTCTTCCAAGGGGCCTTCCTCTGGAAGTACTCGTTCCCCACCCGGGCAAGCTGGGAGATCCTCCGCAGGGCCGGGGCCAGGTTTCCCCCTTCCACCGTTTTCACCACGTACTCGTAGGTCTCCTCGATGGCGGAGAGGACCTCAGGATCTGTTCCCGCCTCTGGCACCCGCCCTTCGTGGCGGGACCAGACGAAGGACAGCACCCGGTGGATGAAGTTGGCGATGTTGTCCACCAGCACGGCGTTCACCGCCTTGTCGAACTCCTCCCAGGAGAAGCTGGTGTCGGTCTTTTCCGGCCGGTTATATAGGAGGTAGAACCGCCAGTACACCGGGGGCAACAGCTCCAGGGCCTCGTCGGCGTAGATCCCGACCCTCCGGGTTTTGGAGAACTGCTCCCCGCCGATCCAGTTCAGGTACTCGGTGGCGGAGATCTGGTCCGGGAGGTGGTAGCCCCTGCCGGAGGCGATGAGCTGGCCGGGGAAGATCAGGGTGTGGAAGGGGATGTTGTCCTTCCCCTGGGTGTAGACCTGCCACACCTCGTCCCCGAACCAGAATTTCTTCCACCCCTCCTCATCGTCGCGCGCTCGGAAGTACTCGATGGTGGCGGAGACGTAACCCAGGGCGGCCTCGGCCCAGACGTAGATCACCTTGCCCTCCGCCCCCTCGAACGGCGCCGGGATGCCCCACTCGATGTCCCGGGTCACCGCCCGGGGCCTGAGTCCCTCCTGAATCATGCGCTCGGTAAACAGCTTCACGTTTCCTTGGAAATTTCTGCTTTGTATATACTCAAGGAGCTTAGGGGAGAGCTTCTCCAGGTCCAGGTACCAGTGGCGAGTTTTCTTACGCACGATGTCGGTCGAGCCGCAAAAGGCGCAGTGGGGTTGGATTAGCTCCTCCGGTTCCAGCAGCGCCCCGCAGGCGTCGCACTGGTTCCCCTGGGCAGCCGGGTAACCGCAGCGGGGACAGGTGCCGACGATGAACCGGTCGGCGAGGAACCGGCGGCAGCCGTTGCAGAAAGCCCGTTCCTCCTCCCGGGAGATGATGTAGCCGTTGGCGTCCATCTCCCGGTAGATCTGAGTCACGAACTCCTTGTGTACCGGGGACTCGGTGGTGGTGTAGTTGTCGATGGCGATCTCGAATTTTTCTAGGACTTCTGAGATCTCCCGGTGGACGCGTTCGGAGAGCTCTTTGGGGGAAATGCCCAGCCGGTGGGCCTCGTACTCGATCTTGGTGCCGTGGGCGTCGGTGCCGGAGACGTGCAGGGTTTCATAGCCCATGAGCCGGTAGAACCGGGTGAACACGCCTCCCGAGAGCAGGCACCCCACCAGGTTCCCCAGGTGCAGCATCCCCGAGCCATACGGCCAGGCACTACAAATCAGGACTCGTTTCACTCCCTGTCTCAACGCTTTTCCCTCCCCGGTAACTTCCGGATTATACGGGGTTCCGGTGGGGCATGCCGGAGCCCACCTGGGATAGCTCGCGGGAGGCTCGGAGTGATCCCCAGGTTGCCGTCCCGCCCCTTTCGTCTTACACTTCGGTAAGAAAAAGGAGGGGAGATGAAGACGGTAGTATCGGCCAAGGGGCAAGTGGTGATCCCCAAGAAGATCCGGGATCAGCTCCGGCTCCGGCCTGGGGATCGGTTGATCGTGCAGGTGGTGGGGGATGGGGTGCTGTTGCGGCCGGAGAGGCCTGACCTGGCCGGAAGGCTTTTCGGCAGATACCGGGGCCTGTCCCTTACCGCGGAGTTGGAGGCCGAGCACCGGGCCGAGCTTGACCGGGATTCTCGGCGGGGATGATCAACCGGATTGTCCTGGACTCCTGGGCCATCCTAGCCTGGCTGGATGGGGAGCCGGCTGGGGAGATGGTGCGGGACATCCTGGCCTGGGCTGGAGGGGACGATAACTCAGCACGCAGGGTGAAAAGGAGGTTCAAGGGGCTCCATCGGCGACCCGAACTGTTCGTTAACCTGATTAATCTGGGAGAGGTGCTATACGTGCTGACCCGGCGGGTGGGGGAGGCCGAGGCGAGGATGGTGGTGGGGGAGATCCAAGCAGGGCCGATTGAGGTGGTGGAGGTGTCCGAGGAGCTTGTGTTCTTGGCAGCTTCGTTCAAGGCGGATCTTCCCATTGCTTACGCAGACGCTTTCGCGGTGGCCACCGCCGAGACGGTTGGTGGGGCTCTGCTCACTGGTGACCCTGAGCTCCAGGCCCTCACGGTGGTCCCTCTCCTGTGGCTCGGGGACTAGCACTCCTC
>Ga0209426_1000171_pt1 | contig 97709 bp, 107 predicted proteins | sample Deesub1362B_J571_FD_187697 | JGI IMG/M metagenome (GOLD analysis project Ga0209426, IMG submission 187697) | Deep oceanic, basalt-hosted subsurface ecosystem from Juan de Fuca Ridge flank, Pacific Ocean, CORK Borehole 1362B_J2.571 (SPAdes)... ... | reverse complement strand
TTAGTGCCAATACCTTCGTTATAGCCGCCGTCAACGTCGTCTTCCCATGGTCTACATGCCCTATCGTCCCTACATTTACATGAGGCTTCGTCCTCTCAAATTTTGCCTTTGCCATAACTCCTCCCTTCTTGTCAGATTTATAACATTAAAACATAAAATTATTAAAAAATGGAGCCCATGACCGGGATCGAACCGGTGACCTCGTCCTTACCAAGGACGTGCTCTGCCGACTGAGCTACATGGGCTCACTCAGTAATACTTCTCTGCTCTGTTAATCTGACCTCCGTTCTGGAGCGGGAAACGGGATTCGAACCCGCGACCCTCGGCTTGGAAGGCCGACGCTCTACCACTGAGCTATTCCCGCTTCCAGAAATCAGAAGTCCGCTGTCGGATGTCAGAGTATTTCAGGTTATAAAGAACTACTAATTCCGACCTCTAACTTCTGATTTCCGCTTACAACTGGTGGAGAGGGGAGGATTCGAACCTCCGAAGGCAGCGCCAACGGGTTTACAGCCCGTCCCCTTTGGCCACTCGGGAACCTCTCCACTAAAAGTGTTTATATAAGGAATAAAGGTTAATCTTTTGTAACTAAAAAATATAACAAAATAAAATGAAAAATGTCAACCTAAACCTAAAACCTAATAAAAAGGTAAGGATGTTAGTTAAGATAATATTATTTTAACAGATAATGTTATAATTTACATTCGGAGGTTGTAATGCTTGAGGAGTTTGTAGAAAAACCAGTAATTGCTTATTTCTCGATGGAGATAGGTATCATGAGCGAGATCCCTACCTACAGTGGAGGCCTCGGGGTTCTTGCTGGAGATACCATAAGGTCCTCTGCTGACCTTAAGATACCCCTTGTGGGAGTTACTCTCCTTACAAGAAAGGGATATTTCAGACAGGATATTGATCCTGAAGGGAATCAGATAGAGATGCCTGATGAGTGGAATCCTGAAGAATATCTACATAGACTTCCCCATAAGGTGAAGGTGGGTATTGAGGGTAGAGAAGTAGCGGTTGGTGCATGGACTTATGTGTTGGTGAGTGTGACAGGTGGTAAAGTACCGATTATCTTTCTTGATACTGATCTTGAAGATAACCTGCCTGAGGATAGAGCAATAACACACTACCTGTATGGTGGTGATGAGGCATACAGGCTGAAACAGGAGATTGTGCTTGGGATTGGAGGAGTCAGGATGCTTGATGAGATAGGCTTTGAGGTGAAGAAGTACCACATGAATGAAGGTCACTCGAGTCTGCTGACCATAGAGCTCCTCAGAAGATTCCGCAGAGATATTGAAGAGGTGTGGGACGATAGACTCGTGTGGGATGCTGAGAGAGTAAGGAGATTATGTGTTTTCACAACACACACACCTGTAGAGGCAGGACATGATAAGTTCCCCTATGATCTTGTGGAGAGAATATATACAGATACTGTTCCTGTTGAGGTGATAAAGGAGTATGGAGGCAGTGAACATCTGAATATGACGCTGCTGGGACTGAACCTCAGCCATTATATAAATGGAGTGGCTAAAAAACATAGAGAAGTCTCTAAAGAGATGTTTCCTGGGTATGAGATACATGCAATAACAAATGGTGTCCATTCCTTCACTTGGACTCATCCAAGATTCAGACAACTCTATGATCATTGGCTTCCGGGCTGGGCAAATGAGCCTGAGATATTTGTGAGGGCTGGGAAGATACCAAAGGAGGAGATCTGGAAGGCCCATATGGATGTAAAGAGGGAACTGATAGATCATGTCAACAGAGAGACAGGCGTTGGTATGGACTATGATTTACTTACCATTGGTTTTGCAAGAAGGGCAACTGCATACAAAAGGGCAGATCTGATATTTACAGATATTGAAAGGCTCGCAAAGATAGGGGAGGGAAAGCTACAGATTATCTTTGCTGGCAAGGCCCATCCAAGAGATATTGCGGGTAAGGAGCTTATAAAACGTATATTTGAGATAAAAAGGCTTCTTGGAGGCAGGATAAAGATAGCCTATCTTAAAAACTACAACATGGAGCTTGCACTGAAGATTATCTCAGGTGTGGATGTCTGGCTGAACACTCCTCTAAGGCCTTACGAGGCATCAGGTACAAGTGGGATGAAGGCAGCGCATAATGGGGTGCTGAACTTCAGTGTACTTGATGGATGGTGGATAGAGGGACATGAAGAGGGTGTTACTGGCTGGGCAATAGGAGGAGGCCCTGATGAGCCTTCTGATCCTGAAAAGGAGGCTGATGATCTATACAGAAAGCTGGAGGAGATAGTGATACCTCTTTATTATACTAAGAGGGATGAGTGGATTAAGATGATGAGGAATTCTATCAGGATGCTTGCCTATTATTTTAACACTCACAGGATGATGAGGAGATACGTAACCGAGGCCTATATAATTTATTGATTTATTTCCTTTCCCACAGTCTTGGATCAAGGGCATCCCTAAGACCTTCACCCAGTAGATTATAGGAGAGGACAGTGATTAGTATCGCTAACCCTGGAAACAGGGAAAGCCACCAAGCTATCTCAATATTTGCCTTACCTGCTGTAAGGATATTGCCCCAGCTTGGCTGGGGCGGTTGTACTCCGAGACCGAGGAAACTGAGGGACGACTCAAGAAGCACTGCTGATGCCACCATAAGTACTGCATTTACAATGACAGGGGCAAGGCTGTTTGGCAACATGTGTCTGAAGATGATCCTGAGGTCTGATGCCCCCAATGCCCTTGCTGCAAGTACAAATTCTCTCTCTTTTAGACTCAGAAACTCTGCCCTCACAAGTCTTGCTACCCCCATCCAGGAAGTAAGGCCTATTATTATCATGATATTCCAGATGTTGGCACCCACAAAGGCTATCACACTGAGTATCAAGAACAGAGTGGGTATGGAGAGCATTATATCTACGAATCTCATAAGTATTCTATCCACTAACCCTCCATAGTAGCCTGCTACTGCTCCGATAATTACCCCGATCACTGTGGCGATTCCAACAGCAACAAATCCTACTGCAAGAGATACCCTTGCACCATAGAGCATTCTGCTTAGGACATCTCTTCCCAGATCATCAGTGCCGAGTGGATGGAGTCGGCTTGGTGGTTCCAGTATATGATGACGGTCTATATAGTCAGGTTCATAGGGTGCGAGTAAGGGTGCAAAAATAGCCACAAGAAAAAGTAGTATCACAAGCACTCCACCCACTATAGCAAGTGTGTTATGTCTCAACCTCTGCCACAGAATGCCCAACTTTTATTGCCTCCTTATTCTTGGATCTGCTATTGCATAACAGATATCAGCAAGCATGTTACCTATAAGAGTGAGTACCCCTCCTATTGTCAGAAGACCCATCACTACAGGGTAGTCTCTCTGCATTACTGAAAGCCAGAAGAGCTGGCCCATTCCAGGAATGCTGAATATCTGTTCAAATATGACGCTACCGCCTATGAGTCCAGGTACTGACAGCCCAAGTAGTGTGATAACAGGCAGAAGTGCATTCCGTAGGGCATGCTTGTATATTACAACAGACTCTGGCAATCCTTTTGCTCTTGCTGTAACAATATAGTCTTGTCTTATAACCTCAAGCATGCTGCTACGCATGTAACGGGATATTCCTGCCAGGGATCCAAAGGCAGCAACAAACACCGGCAGTATAAGATGCTTGCCTATGTCAACTACTTTTCCGAAAAAGCTAAGCGTTTCGTAGTTCATGGATTTTATCCCCGATATGGGTAGCCATTGGAGCTGTACTCCAAACAGTAGCATCAGAAGCAGGGCAAGCCAGAATCCTGGCATGGCATAGCCTATAAATACAATGACCGTGGTTACCTTATCATAGGTGGAGTACTGTCTTGTGGCAGAACTTATACCAATAGGAATGCCTATTGCGAATATGAGAAGCATACTGAGTAGATTGATCCCAATTGTTATTGGGAGTCTCTCTTTTATCTTATCCCAGACAGGCCTCCGGTCTGTGGAGAATGACTCACCAAAGTCGAGTTTTATTACCCTCTTGAGCCACATTAAATACTGTACTGGTATAGGTTTGTCAAGGCCGTAGTACTTTTCCAGTTTCTCTCTCGCCTCAGGTGTGATTTTTGGGTTCAACTCACTGAGTATATCTGTGGGTTTACCTGGTGCAAGATGGATGATAAAAAAGGATATGGTGGTTATTCCGAATAGGGTGATCAGAAATTCAGATGTACGTTTCAGGAGATATTTCAGCATATGAATTCTTCAAGGGTGCTCTCAGTCTCATGAACTATTATTCCTGTGGATAACGCCTGTCTGGCAAGGGGATTATTGTTGTTTAACATCTCTCTGAACCCCTTGCTCTGATAACAGAAAAAATTAAATATTCCAGAGGGGTCTCTTTCTCTTAAGAATAGATTTTCAAAGAGAAAATCAACGGGCTCTTTATAAAGCACAAGTAAAAAGACAGGTGGTTTGGGTGGTGGTACATCTTCTCCCTCTGGAGAGAATATTACCACTCCATCTACAATACCACCTCTGTCTTCATGAAGACGGCTTAAAAATTCGCTTAAAGGTTCAAAAAAGTACTTGTCAGCCCAGTTGTTTCTCAACAAATTCCAGGATGCTCTTTGCACTCTCTATCGCCTCCTTGGCAGTTTCTTCATCAAAGTAGTCCTTAGGGGTTCCTTTCTCAAAACAATAGGGATAACGGGAAGGAAGATAGTATGTATCAAGTACTCTTGCATTATGAAGTACCTCCTGAGTGGAGCCTTTTACCTTTTTAAGCATGTAATATACAGAGGAGCCTGTTTCGACCTCTCCGAGCCTGATTAGAAGACCAACCACTGCAAGCACTGCAGCCTGATGAGAGAGATATGATGCATCCTCATAAAAACCGCCTTTTAATGAGTGTTCTGCAGAAGAGATCGTTCTTTTTGCCTGCTCTAACCAGTCTTTCACTCTCATCCTTAACTCCTTGGCTTTGCTAAGATCTCAAGTACTTTAAGGTCCAAAAACCTCTTAGAGGTAGAAGACCTGAGAATCATAACTGTATCTGCCCCCCTGGCTGTACCTGCCACAGCCAGAACTTCTACACCTTCAGGTATTAGTCCGGCATCAGCAGCCATCATAACTATCTCACAACAGACCTTTGATCCCTCCCCAAATCTCCTCAGGGTCTGGGCAACTAGAAGAGTGGGATAGAGACCTCCAAATTTCTGTGCCAAGGCGGTTTCAAGGGTATGAGTGATCATTGTGCCTGTATATACCCTGGCACCCAGCTTAAGGAGCTTCTCTTTTGTCTCATCAGAGATCTCCAAGGTGTTTGGCTCTCTAAAACCATATGAATGGGTGACTACTATAAGGTTGAGATCAAAATCCCTCAGTCCTTCGGCAAAGACTAAACCAGTATCTCCTTTTGTAGAGGCAACAACCACATCCCTTATTTTCCCCTCTTGCAGGACTTCCTTTGCTACTTCTAAACAGGCCTTGGTATTCTCTGGCCCTGGTTTTTCAAAATATAAAACTTTCCTCTCCATTAAAAAACAACCTTAAGCTTATTATTCTTGCCTTTCTTTCTACTAAAAGTCGGTCCTTTGGCAAGGATATGTAAAAAATAATAGGTTTTTGTTCTATATTTTGTCAAGACAAATGAAGCTTTTGTTGAGAAAGAGGGCAGTACTCTGCCCTCTTTTTAGCAGGAAGACTTACATTTACAAATAGTTGAGGCGAGTCTTCTTACTTTTCTTATTTTCATTGAAGTCCTCCCCTTCATAGGGATTCAGCCTGCTTCATGCAAGCATTGTTTAGGGTTATTATACTATAAAATACCTATGTTGGCAACTATAAATTATCTCATGTATAATAGTTAACCATGTCAATTTATGAGAGGTTGAAAGAACTTAATATTGTCCTTCCAAGATTTCCTGTGCCTCAAGGAGTATATCTACCTCTGAAGAGGGTGGGTAGTCTTCTGTTTCTGAGTGGTATTCTCCCCTTCAGAGATGGTGAGTTGATTGCAAAGGGTGTGGTTCCTGTGGATGTGGATATAGAGACTGCAAGGGAATGTGCACGGCAGGTGGTTCTTAATACACTCTCTATCTTAGACAGTGAGGTTGGTCTTGATGGTGTAAAAGGTTGTGTCAGAGTTAATGGTTATGTTGCTTCAGACAGATCTTTTTATGAGCAACCAAAAGTACTGAATGGGGCCTCGGAGTTGTTAATCGATATTTTTGGTGAAGCAGGCAGGCACACAAGGGTTGCTGTTGGGGTACAGGTGCTTCCACTTAATTCACCTCTGGAGATAGATTTTATTTTTGAGTTAAAAGGCTAAACCTCAATTGGTTTAAAGATTAAGACAATTGCCATAACTACAAAAACCATGGTCTCAGCAGCTGGTCCCCAGAATCTGCCTGTGACAGCCATTACCATACCGAGTGCAAATGCAGACAGAAATGTACCTCTCATGCTGCCGAGTCCACCCACAAGCACCACGGCAAAACATAAAAGCAGGACTTGAAATCCCATATAGGGATGCACAGTGGTTATAGGTGCATAAAGGACTCCTCCGAGCGCAGCTAAGCAACTGCCGATTACAAAGACCAATGAGAAATATCTGTCTACCTTAATTCCAAGACTCCTAACCGCTTCTTTGTCTTCCAAACCAGCAACCACTATTTTACCCACAATTGTATATTTAAAAAAGAGTTCCAAGATAAAAAAGACACATATAGAAAGAGCTATTATAATAATACGATACAGAGGCAACTCCACACCCAGAATGTTCCATGCTTTGCCCACAGGGTCGGAAAGAGGAATTGGAATGGCTCCCCAGATCCACTTTATTGCATCCACTCCAATCAACAAAACAGCATAGGTTGCTATTATGGCATAATCAATTGACTCACCATAAAGACGGCGTATAACATAGCGTTCAATCAGGTATGCCAATGGAATAACGGCTAATACAGCAACCACACTGGCAGCAATGAAATGGCCATTAAACAGAGAAAGAGAAGCAACCAGCACATAGGCACCTACTGTATAAACAAGAGCATGGGCAAAGTTCACTATTCGCATTGTTCCGAAGGTTAGGGAGAGTCCTATTGAGATTATGTACAGAATACCACCAATGGTCAGCCCATAGGCGATTGTATCAATCATTCTCTTGCTCCTTTTAAGGCATATTTTTCTACAGTTTCAGATATATATCCCCACAGACCAGAACGGAAACGAAATACAAGCAGAAGAAGAGCCACTCCAAGAAACATCTCCCATCTCTGGATATACTTAGGTAGGTAGTTACTGATGATCATATAGCTTATACCCCCAACAAGTGATCCATAAATACTTGCAGAGCCTCCTATGAGACTTGCAAATATCACCTCTACATTTCTTGTGGTATCAATAAAGCTGGGTGTAACATATGTATAATTTATTATTGATAGTGCTCCGGCAAAGGCCGAGAGTGTTGTAGAAATCACAAATGCAGCCAGTTTATAACGGAAAGTGTTGTATCCAAGGAATTTGGCCCTTGTCTCGTTTTCTTTTATAGTTCTGAGCAGAATACCAAAGGATGAACTTGTAAGACGTTTCATTATATATACGACCAGAAGCAGACATAAAAGAGAAAATCCAAAAACTACATAACGATTCCCTAAATCAAAAATCCATATATTATCAAAGAAGGCTGCCATTCCATCCTCTCCACCTGTCCATTTTGCCAGTGCTATAAGTGCCAGGAAGTAACCCACTTGATTAAAGGCAAGATTGATAAGGGCAAAACATGCCCCTGTGGTTCTGACTGTAATAGGACCAAGTAAAATACCCGTGCCTGCACCAGCTACCAAGGCTACAGCAATTGCTGCAAAGGGGTTGGCAGAGAGGTGTTCTGCTGTAAGAGCTGAGGCATAAGCGCCTACACCAAAGTACAACATATGGCCAAAAGAGAGCCGTCCCATAAAGCCATAAAGGAGGTTATATGCTAAGACAAATATACAGAAGATAATAAAATCATTGGTTCTTTGCACAGTAAGCACAGGAGCCAGTAGCAGAAAAGCACATCCTATGAAAAGGATGTCCACTTTTCTGACAATCTCTAAAAAGTTATTTCTCATTAACACTCTCCTAACACTATAAGAACTCTTCAAGCAAGGTCTGATTCTGGATATCCTCTGGAGTGTTCACCTCTGCAACAATGTGTCCTTCTTTCATTGCATAGACTCTGTCAGCCAGCCTCCGAACTACTGCCAGATTCTGTTCTACAATAAGCATAGAGACCTTTCTTCTTGTCATCTCCAGAACCTTAAAGACCTCCTCAATTATCCCTGCAGCCAGTCCCTCTGTAGGTTCATCTATAAGGAGCAAACAGGGATCGCCGATTAATGCACGTCCAAGCAGCAAAATCTGGCGCTGTCCTCCAGAAAGGGTGCCTGCCTTGCTTTCTAAAAATCTTGTAATTGGAGGGTAGAGTTGAACGATCTTATCCACTGCTTCGCTTAGACTTACACCTGCAGCATAGGCTGCAAGCTGAATATTTTCTCTAACAGTGAGTTTTGTGAAAACCCTTTTATCTTGAAACACATATCTTACTCCTTTAAGTGCCATCTCTTCAGGCCCGAGAGCATTAACTTTATCACTACCGAATCTAATGGTGCCTTCTTCGGGTGAAAGAAATCCTGCTATTGTTTTCAGAAGAGTGGTTTTACCAGCTCCATTTCGTCCTACAATAAAGACCATCTCACCTTCATTTACATGAATGGAGACATCTGAAAGTACCCTGGCCCTGCCATATGAAACATTTATTCTTTCAACAGAAAGCAACATTATGGTCTTCTTCTCCTATCTGAAGAGTCTGTTATTCCATCTACAGAGCAAGACTCACCACCCCAATAAACCCTGCGGACAGTTTCATTGCATAACACATCTTTGGGGTTTCCTTCAGCAATTATACGGCCTTCATGCATTACACTAAGACGTGTAACAAGATCAACAATACGGGATATTTTATGTTCAATGATTATCAGTGTAAGACTTTTTTTTACTTTATGTAAAAGATTCAAGAGTTCCTTAATCTCTACATCACTGAGTCCTGCAAAGGGCTCATCAAGCAAGAGAACCTTGGGATTAAGTGCAAGTGCCATTGCAATCTCTAATTTTCGTTTGTCTCCATAAGAGAGTTCAGATGTGAGGATATGACTCTTGTCTGCTAAACCAACCCTGTTTAATGCTTCTTTTGCCCTTTCGGTAATGTTCTTAATATGGGCATCACGAAAGAAGAATCGGAACTTATTGGTGAAAATGGGACTAAAACGTGTAACAGCTAAGATCAGATTATCTATAACAGACAGAGAATCAAAGACTGATACAAGCTGAAAGGTTCTCACAAGTCCAAGTTCAACCCGATGTTCAGCCTGTGTGCTGGTAATATCTTGGTTGAAGAAGAGGATTTTCCCTTCAGTTGGAGGAAAGAGACCTGTTAGAAGATTAAAAAAGGTTGACTTGCCTGCACCATTGGGACCGATGATTCCTGCGGTCTCGCCTTCAAAGAGTTTGTAGTTAACCTTCTCTACAGCTACAAAGCCACCAAATTGTTTGCTCAGATTCTGGGTCTCTAAGATCACCTTCTCACGCATCCAGAAACAACCCTTTCGTTGTTTTATGAAAGGCCTTAGTAGAGGCCAGGCCTCTACTAAGGCAAAAGGCTCTGACAAGGAAATCAGTAACCAAGGGACTCCAGAGGAGGCAGGTAATCTTCTCCTGTGTAAGCATCAATAACCCTTACAAGGTCCCATTTGCCCTTACGTTCGCTGGCCTTCTTCCCCACCACCACGAAGGCGTTGTACTTAAAGATGGGCTGGTGGTCTTTACGCCATACTCCTTTGCCCTTCATGGAATCAAATGTTGGGTTTGACATTATGGCCTTGGCTATCTTAAAAGGATCTGTGCTTTGGGCTAATGAGATACCCCTCAGAGCCTCCTTGGTACCAATATATGCCATGGCAGAATATGGATCAGGTGGATATCCATAAACTCTGCTAAATTTTTCAGCAAATGCACGACCTTGTTCAACTATCTCTTTGTCAGGGAAGCCACTGAGATCGTAGTACCAGCTCATGAGGGAGTAGACATTCTCCAGTGCTTCAGGTGGGACACCACTTCCGAAAACATTGGTCATCCAATTGAACCAGATCTTTGTCTTCTTTTTAAGTCCTGTCTCATATGCCTGTTTAAGAACATTGATTGCGTCAGTGCCCCAGTGGGCAAGCATAACAATGTCTGGTTTCATCGCCATAATCTTTGTCAGATATGAGGTGTAGTCAGTGGTACCAACAGGAGATTCTAAATACTCTGCCTTTATCCCATACTTTTTGAATGCATCCTTAGCTCCACGCCACTGATCCTGTCCAAATGCATAGGCAGGACCAAAGAAGACTATCTTTTTTAATTTTAGCTTATTGATGATATAGGCTGCACTTGCATATCCAGCAGAGTATGCACAACCATGAACCGCAAATGTAGTTGGAGCCATCTCTTCTTTGGAGAACATCTTCAGGGCTACTACATTAACAGGGAAATAGGCAATGGGATATCTTTTAACCTGTTTGTTAAGTGCGGCTGTAATAGAGGCGAAGGTTTGTCCCACTATCACATGTACCTTCTCTTCATTGATCAGTTCTCTGAATCTGCGAATTGCCACATCTGGCTTTGTTTCGTCATCCTTTACTACATATGTAACAGGTATCTTTTTACCTCCCCAGTCAAGACCACCTGCAGCATTAATCTCATCAATAGCCAGTTTTGCACCATCAAGCTGGACAGGCCCTACAGGAGAGGCTGCACCAGTTAATCCAAAAATCAAACCAACCTTTATCTCCTTGGGTGGTGCCTCTGAAAGGGCAACCGCAGGTAAGGAGATACAGATCAGCAGAGTTAATATCAGAGAAAACAGACCTCTTATTTGAGTTCCTTTACTTCTCATTAGTTCCTCCTTACTGTTAATTTTTGGTATTAGAATTGTTAACTTATTGCTTCCAGAAACTCATCAGATGTCATCACCCTGCCTATACGAGGAAAGATCACCTCCTCAGCATACTCCTGTTCCCTGTCAGTATCAGTAGCTGTACAGTCCTTTATTACAATTACACGGAATCCCAGATCATAGGCAGAACGGGCTGATGACTCCACACACCAATTTGTGTGAAATCCTGTAAAGGCAACGTATTCTATCTCATTTACCCTGAGCAGATAGTTGAGAGCAGTAGAATGGAAGGCATCAAGAGTCATCTTTCCACGGACTATAATGTCAGAATCATGGGGTTTTAATTCATCAATAATCTCTGGCCCTGGAGTGCCTTCTATCCAGGCACCTGTGCCCCAGTCAGCCTCCATCTTCATCTCTATTCCACGGAGCCCTTCTGTACCTGGACCTCCTGGTTTTAGTTCTGGAAATCCGGGTTTGAACGCCTGAAAAGGCACGTAAAATATCTTTACCTTTCCACGCGCTCCATCAAGAAGTTTCTTAAGGTTTGCAATTACATTCCTCTTCTTTAGCTGCTCCGCAATGTACTTATACATCGTCCCACCAGGACTTAGAAAGTCATTCTGAGGTTCAATTAATACAATTGCTGTTTTGTCTCTTGGCAATTTCATTGCCTACCTCCTCTTGTATTAAAGATTTAATAGAAAAGACCCTAAGGGTCTCTCTGTCACTTACTCTACTTTTGCCTCTTTTTTTAGTATTTCTTCTTGTAGAAGTCTCATTATTAGCTGATTATGCATACGGAATGCCTTCTCAGCCCTTTCAGGGTCTCTTGCACGGATTGCTTCTAAGAGTTGTTTATGGTCTTTGTAGAGTCTGGGCAATACATGCTTTATATGCATAGTAATAGGCCGCATCTTGTTTTTTAGTGTCTCTAAAAGTTCCTGTAGATAGGGGTTTCCACAGGCTTCATACACGACTGCATGGAATTCAAAGTCTAAACGGGAATATCCAATTAGGTCCTGCTTCCTTATAACCTCTTTCTGTTTTTCCAGACACTTTGCCATCTTCTCAATAGCACTATCCTTTATGCGGGTAGCAGCCAGACGGGCTGCCATTCCCTCAAGGACCTCTCTAACTTCATAGAGATTCAGTGCCTCCTCTGGCGTTAATACCTTCATGAAGGTACCTACATTGGGGACATGCTCAACCAGACCTTCCTGTTCAAGCCTGCTAATGGCTTCCCATACAGGGGTTCTACTTACACTCAGTTCCTTGGCTATTTCTTCCACATTGATCCGTGCCCCTGGCTGAAAACGATAGTTTGCTATCATCTCCTTGAGAATTGCATACACCTGGTTGCTTAATTTTTCCCTTCTTAATTGGAATTTTTTCATAACCACTCCTTATTCATGAAATATTTTTTATAAATTAATATTTCATGAAACATTATATCATGAAATATTAATTTTGTCAACTTTTTTAACAGACCTCTCTGCTGCTTGACTTATCCTTTAAGATCAAGAGGTTTTGCTTGATATGAGGAGTTAAATAACAGAAAGTGTTTTTGAAAAGAGACGATAGGATAATTAGCTCTCAATATATTAATAAGCTGGTGCCGGAGGGGGGATTTGAACCCCCACGGGGTTACCCCCAGCGGATTTTGAGTCCGCCGTGTCTGCCGTTCCACCACTCCGGCAAAAGGAGGTCTATACAGTTCTCATACCCATAGTATTAACCATTTTTATAAAGTTATGTACAGACCTGTCATAACTTTTTTCATAAGATTCATGAAAGAAACAGGCTGGAAGTTCCCCGTTTCGTCTGTGATAATGTAAACATTCACAGCATTTGCCCTTCTTAGCACAGGGTTCATAGGAGCAGTTACATATTGCAAGATTGTCATCTTTAATACACTCCATACTCACTGACCTCCTTTAAGGTTTAGATTCGTTTTTATCATACCATTAATCTCTGAGACTCTTCAATATCAGTACTCTGGAGTATTTTACCTTTGAAGACAGTTATATAAAGGATATTATCAAGGTCTTCAGAATCAAAGCTTGAAGGATTTAGTTTTCTTGTAATTATATCTATTGCCTTGGTAATCTATAAGAATAATGAATAATCAGGAATGGATAGAGAGATTCATTAGGTTTTTACAAGTTGAACGGGCTGCATCAGCACACACACTGAGGGTTTACAGAAAAGATCTGAAGGATTTTTTTGCCTTCATTGATAAGGATGTGAGAGAGGTTTCTCTTTCTGATATAAGGGGTTTTATTGCTTATAGGCTCAACAAGGGCAGAAAGGCCTCTTCAGTAAGCAGACAACTTGCTACATTGAGGACATTTTTTAGATATCTCCATAGAGAAGGAGTAATAGTCAGAAATCCTGCAAGGCTTATTCCAGGCCCAAAGAAGGGTGTAAATCTTCCAAGGTTTCTGGATATAGACGAAGTGTTTGGATTAGTAGAGAAACCAGATGGATTTGGGTTCAGATATGCAAGAGACCGTGCGATACTGGAGTTGCTCTATGGCTGTGGATTGAGGGTTGGGGAGGTGGCACAACTGAAGACCGAGGATATAAATCTTAAAGAAGGGCTTGTTAAAGTGAAAGGAAAGAGAAAAAAAGAGAGGATTGTTCCTGTAGGGGATAAGGCCCTTGATGCACTGAAGACATATATAATCGAAAGGGCTCTTATGAAAAAATCTACTGACTATCTCTTTCTAAACCGCTTTGGTACACCTCTGACTGACAGAGGGATAAGAAATATTGTGGTTAAGTATGCTAAAGAGGTAGGTATTAGTGGAAAGGTGAGTCCCCATACTCTGAGACATACCTTTGCTACACATCTACTCCAATCAGGGGCAGACCTAAGAGATATACAGGAGTTGTTGGGGCATAGTAGTCTATCATCCACGCAGGTTTATACCCATCTTGATCTGACTCATTTAATAGAAGTTTATGACAGGAGTCATCCATTAAGCAAAAGGAAGACTGGGGAGGTAGAGGAGAGATGAAAAATATAGCAATATGTCCTGGTACATTTGATCCAATAACAAACGGCCATATAGATATAGTGATAAGAAGCCTCAGGATATTTGATGAGGTTATTGTTGCAGTGGCTACAAATCCGAAAAAGAGGCCACTGTTTGATATTGAGAAGAGACTTTATCTTGCAAGGGAATCACTTAAAGGGATTGAGAGGGTGAGAGTTGAAGCATTTGATGGTCTTCTGGTGGAGTATGCAAAGAAGGTTGGAGGTGTGGCAATTGTAAGAGGTTTACGGGCAGTGTCTGACTTTGAGTATGAGATGCAGATGGCTCTGATGAACAGGAGGCTTGATTCAGAGATAGAGACAGTCTTTATGATGCCCTCAGAAGAGTATTCCTTTTTGAGCTCTACAATGATAAAGGAGGTTGTAGCATTCGGAGGTTCAGTAAAAGGACTTGTTCCTGAGGTTGTTGAGGAGGCCCTTAGAGAGGTATTCAGGAGATGAGTCTGAAGGTCTGCGAGACCTTCGTCAGTATTCAGGGAGAGTCTACCTATATGGGATTGCCGTGTTTTTTTATCCGCCTTTCTGGATGTAATCTGAGGTGTGTTTACTGTGATACTACATATGCATATGAAGAGGGGGTGTTCAGAACAAAGGAGGAGATAATAAGAGAAGTAGAGGCTGCAGGATTGAAACTTGTGGAAGTCACAGGAGGTGAGCCCCTGTTGCAGGAGGAGACACCTGTCCTTGTTAAAGAACTCTGTGACAGAGGCTATAAGGTGCTTGTTGAGACAAATGGTTCATTTAATATTGAGCAGATTGACAGCAGGGCTGTAAGAGTGGTTGATATAAAGACTCCAGGAAGCGGAATGTTAGAGAAGATGGAAATGGGGAATCTACGCAGGCTTAACCAAAAGGATGAGGTCAAATTTGTGATTACCTCTCGGGAGGACTATCTCTGGGCTAAGGAATTGGTATTAGAATATAGCCTTGAGCAGGAGAAGACTCTGTTTTCTCCTGCTCAAGGCTTTCTAAAGCCAGAAGAACTTGCTGAGTGGATCATAGATGATCGCCTCTATGTTAGATTAAATCTTCAACTACACAAGTGTATTTTTGGAGACAGAAGAGGAGTATAATGAAAGAGGGAAAATTTCAGAAACTTGTGAATATAATGGAGACCCTTAGATCTGAAAAAGGATGTCCTTGGGATAAAGAGCAGACACGGGAGAGTCTCAAGTCTTTTATAGTAGAGGAGGCATATGAACTCCTTGAGGCTATAGACAACAATGATCCTGAGAAGATTAAAGAGGAGCTGGGAGACCTCCTCTTCCAGATCCTCTTTCAAGCCCAGATAGCAAATGAGAAGAGGGAGTTTAATATATATGATGTTATAGACAGGATCACTGGAAAAATGCTCTCTCGACATCCCCATGTCTTTGGAGAGATAGCCCTGAACAGTTCTGAAGAGGTGCTTCAGCATTGGGATGAACATAAAAAGAGAGAGGGGAAACTTAAGGAATCCATAATGGAAGGTATTCCCGATGCCCTGCCAGCACTTTTGAAGGCAATGAGAGTCCAGGAGAGGGCTTCAAGAGTAGGGTTTGATTGGGAGAGGCCAGAGGATGTTTTTGAGAAAGTGGAAGAGGAGATAGAGGAGCTCAAAAATACTGTAAAAGAAGGCCGTAGAGAGGATGTTGAAGAAGAGTTTGGAGACCTTCTCTTTAGTCTTGTTAATCTCTCAAGGTTTATCGGTGTAAATCCAGAGGATGCTCTGCGAAAGACGGTTTCAAAGTTTATCAGAAGATTCAGGTATATAGAGAATAGGGCGAAAGAAAAGGGCAAAGACCTTTCCTCTTTGACTCTTCAACAGATGGACAGTCTCTGGGAGGAGGCAAAGAGGCTTGAGTAATATAAACAGATTAAAACTGGCACTTGGTATATCCCTCTTTATCCTTGTTATGGAGGTTATAGGAGGGTTGGTCAGTCATAGTCTTGCCCTCCTGAGTGATGCTGGTCATGTCCTTACTGATGCCTTTGCACTTGGACTAAGTCTTATAGCCCTTACTATCTCACAACGGCCCTCTGATTTCAGGGCTACCTTTGGGTATCAGAGGTTGGGGATGCTTGCTGCGGTAATAAATGGGAGTACCCTCCTTATAATTGCAGTCTATATATTCTATGAGGCTGTTAAGAGGTTTATGAATCCTGTTGAGGTGGATGCGCCTGTGATGATTACGGTGGCTGTGTTAGGTCTCATAGGCAACGGGGTGATGGCACTGATTCTTGGTAAAGGACATCAGGATCTCAATATCAAGAGTGCCTGGCTTCATATTATAGGGGATCTACTTGCCTCAGTGGGAGTAGTAGTGGCCGCAGTGGTGATATATTTTACAGGACTCAGAATAGCTGATCCTATTGCAGGTGCCTTGGTTGGGATATTGATATTAATAGGAGGTATAAGGGTTGTGAGGGATGCCCTGTGGGTATTTCTTGAGTTTGTTCCTTCTGGGATAGATGTGAGAGAGATTACAAAGAGGGTTTCAGAGATTCCGGGGGTCCAGGGGATCCATGATGTACATCTCTGGGCAATATCTCATGGTACACCAGCCTTTTCAGCCCATATATGGATTAATGACCAGAGACTTTCTGAAGCGGACAGTTTGAGGAAAAAGATAGAAGAAATTCTGAAAGAGTATGGGATTGTACATACAGTACTACAGCTCGAATGTGCTGAGTGTGCTCAGAATGGACTGTTTTGTCAGGTGAGGATTAGAGATGAACACAGACACAGTCACTAATAAGGAAAGAATAAAAAAGATGGGGAGGCTTGCAGGAGAATACTTCCAGAAAGGGTACTGCTGTTCAGAGGCTATTCTGAAGGCTACTGTTGATGTCTTTGTCCCTGCAACAGAACAGAGTATACAGAGACTTGCTACAGGCTTTTGTGGTGGGATGGCTACTGGTGAAGGTCCCTGCGGTGTCTTCTCTGGTGGAGTACTTGCAATAGGAATGCTTAAAGGGAGGATCAATCCAGAGGAAGATGACTCAGAGGTAAAGGCAACTACAGAGGAGTTTACAAGTAGACTATTTGCTGAGACAAAGACAATGGTCTGTAAGGAGATCCTTGAGAGATTTAAGGACTCCTCAGAAGACTGTTGTATGAAAATAACCATCAGAGGTGCTGAAATACTTGCAGAGATACTTGAAAAGAGGAAGTGGTTCTGAGTAGAATTTACTATGGCACTTAAAAGGGCACATCTTTTAATCGAGGGAATAGTTCAGGGTGTTTTTTACAGGGCCTTTACAAGAGATCTGGCCATGAGACTGGGGCTTAAAGGATGGGTCAGGAATCTACCTGATGGAAGGGTTGAGGCCGTATTTGAGGGGGATGAGAAGGTGATAGAGGAGGCTATCGCATCCTGTTATAAGGGGCCTCCGGCAGCTCATGTTACAAATATAGATGTAAAATGGGAAGAATACACTGGTGAATTCAGTGGTTTTGAGATCAGATATTACTGAAAGGTGCTTGAAGAAATCACGAGAAAGATAATAGAGGGTGAGTCAATAACGCCAGAAGAATCTGAAGAGATTATCAGCACTACTCCTATCCATGTGCTCTTCAACTTAGCCACAACTCTCAGAGAGCACTTCAGGGGTAAAAGGGTAGACCTCTGTAGTATCGTAAACGCCAAGTCAGGTGCCTGTCCTGAAGACTGTTCCTATTGTGCCCAGTCTGCAAGACATAAGACTGAGCTTAAACAGTATCCTCTTCTGCCTAAGGAAGAGATCTTGGAGCACGCAAAGAAGGCACTGGACAGTGGAGCCAAGAGGTTCTGTATTGTAACAAGTGGAAAAAAGGTGAACAGAGAAGAACTAAAGAGGATCGCAGAGGCTATAAGTGAGATAAGGGTAATGGGGCTTCTCCCATGTGCTACGCTGGGTCTGCTCGATGAAGAGGAACTTATTCTGCTGAAAGAGGCGGGTCTGTACAGATATCATCATAATATTGAAACTTCAAAAAGGTTTTTCAGTAATATCTGTACCACTCATACCTATGAGGAGAAGGTTAGGACAATAAAGGCGGCCAAAAGGGTAGGGCTTTCAACCTGCTCTGGTGGTATTTTTGGCCTTGGAGAAGATTGGTCAGACAGGGTTGAGATGGCCTTTACACTCCGACAGCTGGGAGTAGATTCTGTACCTCTGAATTTTCTGATACCGATAAAGGGTACACCCCTTGAAGATATGGAGCCACTGCATCCCTTTGAGGCGCTCAGGATTGTAAGCCTTTTTAGGATTGTGATGCCAGAGCGTGAGATTAGGATATGTGGAGGCAGGCTTCAGACCCTCGGTCATTTCAACTCCATGGCCTTTCTTGCAGGTGCAGACGGACTTCTCATAGGCAACTATCTCACACAGAAGGGTTGCTCAGTAGAGGATGATCTCGAGATTATCAGGGTATATGGGCTTCAACCAGCCTGATGAGTTAAAGACTAAACTGGTTGTTCTGGATGAGACCATCTTTTATACATTCTCCGGTAAATGGCCTTTTTGAAGATCCGGTAGTGTATGTCCAGTTTTTATACGAGAAAAGGGCTATCCTGTTTGATGCCGGAGACATTGACAATCTCACCCCAAGACAGATAAATAAACTAACCGATGTATTCATAACCCATACCCATATTGATCATTTTATAGGCTTTGATAAACTTCTCCGAGTTCTGTTGAGGAGACCTGAACCGGTTAATATCTATGGTCCAGAGGGTATTACTAAGGCAGTGAAAGGGAAACTGTCAGGGTATACATGGAATCTTGTAGAGGAGTATCCTCTGGTTATTTTTGTGAAAGAACTTGTGGGAGGAGATCTTAAGACAACAAAATTTCCTGCTGAGCAGAGGTTTTCTGAGGTGCCTGTAGATATGAAGCAGATAGACAATAACATACTACTTCAAGAACCCTTGTTCAATGTGAGCTTTGCCAGGGTCAATCATGGTATTCCGGTCCTTGCCTTTGCCATAAAAGAGCCCTTTCATATAAATATTGACAAGGAAAGACTCAAAGCAAAAGGGCTTCCAGTGGGTCCATGGCTTTCTCATTTCAAGACAATGATAAGAGAGGGAAGAGATAATGAGTCAATAGAAGTGGATGGTAGGACTTACTCCTTTTCTGAACTCATGGATATAGTGAGACTAACAGAGGGGCAGAAGGTCTCCTATGTTGTAGATATGGCCCCTACAGAGGAGAATATCAGTGCTGTAATAGAGCTTGTAGAGGGTTCTCATACCCTTTATATCGAGGCCTATTTTCTAAAGGAGGATGCTGACAGGGCCTTGCAGCGGAATCATCTCACGGCTGATATAGCAGGCTATATTGCACGCCGGGCAAAGGTGAAAGAAGTGAGACCCCTGCATCTGTCTCCAAAATACAGAGACTGCCCTGAAAGGGTTATATCAGAAGTTATGCTCTCTTTCAGGGCAGAAGATTAAGGGATTATTTCTTGAGGGTCTTTATCAGTTCTTCCACAGGAATGGCAGCCATACTCATCAATTGTACAGTTCCTCTGGCTCCGATCTCCACAGACATCTTTGTTACAGTCTCATTGTCTGGTGCTTCTACAATATTAACAAAATCATAAGGCCCTAGGACAGCAAACTGCTCCTTTACCTTTATCCCCATCGCCTCAAGTTCCTTATTTACTTCAAGAATTCTTTCAGGTTTCTCCTTCAGGGTTTTTCTGCCTTCGTCAGTAAGGGTACTTAAAATAACATAGTATCCCATCTTGCCCTCCTTTAATTTAGATTTAAGTTGATTATATCATATTTTAGAGTTGCCCGATACTCTCCATATAAAGCTCCCTACGATTATCATACCAATGCAGAGTATCTGACCCATTGTGAAAGGCCCGATAATGAATCCCAGTTGTGGGTCAGGTTCCCTGAAGAATTCTATAAAGAAGCGGAATATACCATAGAAGAGCAAAAAAGCTGCTGTGAGTCTGCCTTTTTTGGTGACTCTGTCCTTCATATACCAAAGGATTAAAAACAGCACAAGGCCTTCAAAGAATGCCTCGTACAGTTGTGAAGGATGTCTCGGGAGAGGACCTCCTGCTGGGAATACCATCCCCCAGGGCAGGGTTGTGACCCTTCCATAGAGTTCTCCATTGATAAAATTTCCGATTCTGCCAAGACCAAGTCCTATCGGTGCTGTGACAATTATCAGGTCAGAATAAAGCCAGAAGTCGAGTTTATATCTCTTTGTAACATAGACACCTGCCAAGAGAGCACCTATGAGTCCTCCGTGAAAGGACATGCCTCCATGCCATACTGCAAATATTTCAAGAGGGTTTTTAATATACTCACCCAGGTTATAGAAAATTACATACCCCAGCCTTGCACCTATGATAAGCCCCAGGATTAGATAAAAATATATCTCATCTATGATCTTAGTTGATAGAGGGAGTTTCCTCTTTTTTATCTGGTATCTCACAAGTATATAAGATGTGATAAAACCGAAGAGATACATCAGGCCATACCATCTCACCTCAAAGGGGCCTATCTTTACTATATAGGGTTTTATGTTGGGATAGCTTATCATTTTCCGAATATCTCTTCAGCTACTTCTCTGTTTAAAGCAAACCCCACGTCTATCATGGAGCAGTAGATTCTATGAGAAAGTGCCTCTGTATCTATCTTTAATATGGATTTAAGTGAGGAGTTTATTATAAATGCCTCCTCTGCATAAAGTTCAACAATATCGTTGTTTATACTTATAAATTCCTTTTTCTGGAAGGCCTTTCTCACCATGTCAGGATAGTCTAAAGGGTTTTCAATATGGAGCATCCTTTTGAAAAGCATCACCTGTTTTATTATTCTCTCCCTCCTCAAAGGTGAGATCTTCTGATAATTAAAAGAGAGCCTCAGTGGTAGAAGTCTTATATCTCTGAGGAGTTTTTTGTCAATGCTCTTACTTTCCTCCAGGATATCCTTTATATCCTCCTCTGTCAGTTCCGTTTCTGTCTGATAGAGTATTTCTGCCTGTTCAAGACATATCCTGTTAAACTCAATCTCTCTTCTGGTGCGGTAAGATATAAACTTCTTAAAAACAGGAAACTCAATAGCACTTATGTTTTTGCCACATTCCTGGATACACCTTTCTGTGAGGTTACATAAAAACCTTTCAGCATACTGAAGAATCTCTCTCTTTTTATCCTCTAAAGTTTTAAGCACACCTTAAAATGTCTCCTTGTGCCGAACACCGACCCTGGCCGGGAATCTTCACATCTTCTCTGGGGCAGTCACACCCAATATTGATAGTCCCTCTCGTAAAACCATAAAAACTGCCTTACATAGAGCCAGTCTCGCTCTGCTCAGTTCAGTCTTGTTGCCAAGCACACGGTGTTTTGTATAAAAAGAGTGAAATAGTTTTGCCAATTCCTGAAGATAGAATGTAACTCTATGGGGCTCCAGTTCTCTGACAGCACCTTCAAACATAATCATATAAAAGAGGGTCTTTTTTATCAGGGTTAATTCCTCATCCTGCCGTAACAGTGTAAGGTCTGATTTTTCAAGGTCCTTAAGCAGTTCTTCTTCTGCATTTCTGAAGATACTGTTTATCCTTGCATAGGCGTACTGTACATAGTAGACAGGATTCTCTGAGGATTCTTTTTTGGCCACTTCAATATCAAAATCCAAGTGACTGTCAGGCCGCCTGGTGAGAAAGATAAATTTTGTGATATCAGATCCTACCTCTTCAATAACCTCTCTGAGAGTGATAAACTCACCTGCCCTTTTTGACATCTGAACAGGTCTTCCAGCTCGTAGGAGATTTACCATCTGTACAAGCAGGATATGGAGTTTCTCCTCAGACTGCCCCAGTGCCTTTATTACCGCCTTAATCCTGGGAATGTAACCATGATGATCCGCTCCCCAGATGTTCACTAACTGGTCAAACCCCCTCTGTAGCTTATACCAGTGGTAGGCTATATCAGAGGCGAAATATGTGGGAGAACCATCACTTTTTATAACTACCCTGTCCTTGTCATCACCAAATTCTGTTGCCCTGAACCATACTGCACCATCTTTATCATAGAGATATCCCTTTTTCCTCAGTTCTTCATGACACTTCTGGACAATTCCCTCGTTGTACAGAGTCTTTTCAGACTGCCATCTGTCAAAGAATACTCCAAATTCCTCGAGGTCTCTCCTTATCCACTGAAGCATTCTATTGACTCCATAGTCTATAAAAAACTCTGCAACCTCATCATATCTTCTGTTTATATATTCTTCGGCTACTTCTTCTTTCAGCTCATTTGCTATCTCTTTTATGTATTCTCCCCTGTAACCCTCTTCAGGAAAGGGATAATCAACCCCAAAGGTCTCACAATATCGGGCGAAAACACTCTCTCCAAGGAGCCATACCTGTCTGCCAGCATCATTTATATAGAACTCTCTTTCTACAGAGTATCCTGCCTTCTCAAGGAGATTGCTGAGTGCAGCACCTACTGCTGCTCCTCTGCCATGGCCGAGGTGTAGAGGGCCTGTAGGATTGGCACTAACGAACTCTATTTGTATGCTCTGGCCATTGCCTATATTCATCCTGAGGGTCTCTTCTGGAGAGATAAGGAGTTTTTTTAGTTGTTCATAAAGATACTCAGGCTTAAAGAATATATTGATAAATCCTGGTCCAGCCACTTCTACCCTCTCATAGGCGCTCAGACAACAGAGGTGCTTACTGATCTGTTCTGCTATCTCCCTGGGGGGCTTTTTGACCTGTCGTGCAATCATCATTGCCACAGGTGTTGAGATATCACCATGGGAGTTCACCCGTGGCACCTCCAGTTCAATAAAAGGGGCTTTCACCCCTATCTCTTTCAGTATCTCTTCAAGCTCCTTTCTTATCTGCATTTTCACATTTTATCACATCCTTTTTTGCCAACACAATTTAGATTACCTTTTAACAAAAGTCAGAGCACAATGGAGCATCATAATGTGAAGCCATCTACTAAGGGTGAGAATGACAATGAGTGAAAGGAGGTTCCTTGGGGCATGTCTCATGGGACACGCCCCTCAGGCTCTATACAAAGAGGGTTGAGTCTGCCTCGAGGGCAAACTCAACAAACCTGTCTGCATCTGCAATCTCTACTCCATCGATAAGGTCTTCTTCTTTATAACCAAGCATCTTCATTGTTGCAGAACAGGCTATGAGTTTTACACCCGCATCTTTACACATCTGGAGCATTTCTGGAATTGCTGCCCAGCCTACATTACTTGCCAGCTGGGGCATCTCCTCCATGCCCTGTGGAGGAGGTAGCTTTTTGTTCATCTCCTTATGCAGTATATTCAATCCGCCAAATGCAAAAAATATTCTTACTTCTGCATCGAGGGTTGCTGCTGTGGTACCAATCACCAGGGGTGCATAGGCCATATCAAGGGTTGCTTTGCTTGCAACAATCGCCATCTTCTTTTTCTCTGCCATAATTTCCTCCTTAATACTGAAATTTATTCCGCAGGATATTATTTAATTTTAACAGTTGGACCTGAGATTAGTCAATATGTTTCTAAACATTGAAACTATATACTGTAAATTCTATTCTTCCTCTTGTTGATATGTACCTTTAGTAAAGATGAGATTCCTTATATTCTTAAGGTATATCATTTAATAATATTAAATATCAATAGATTTTCTTAAAAAATGTTAATTAAAGCCTAATAATACTCTGTAACTTTGAAAATTTGAAGATTGTTGTAATTATATTAACGAAACCAATGGTCATTGATTTCAAGGATTGGAAAATATTATTCCAACTCTGGTAAAATTTATCTCTGTAATTTCCATAATATAATTAAAAGGGGGAGAGGATGGATTTTAAAGGTCAGGTAGTCATAGTAACCGGGGGTGCCAGAGGTATAGGAAAGGCTATATGTGAGGCCTTTGCGAAGAGGGGGGCTAATATTGCAGTAGTAGATCTAATGGATGAGGAAGCAGTAAAGACAGCGGACGAACTTAAGGCCCTGGGCGTAGAGTCAATATCTATAAAGTGTGATGTATCAAAGTCAGAAGATGTAAAAGAGATGTTTAATACAGTTGTTGAGAAACTGGGTGGGGTTGATATTCTTGTAAACAATGCAGGGATAACAAGAGACACCTTAGTGCTGAGAATGAAAGAAGAGGAATGGGATGCAGTAATTGATGTGAACCTCAAGAGCGCATTTCTCTGCAGTAAAGAGGCCCTGAAGCTCATGGCTAAGAAGAGGTTTGGCAGGATAATTAATATATCCTCTATAGTGGCATTTACAGGTAATCCAGGTCAGGTGAATTATTCCGCATCCAAGGCCGCTTTACTTGGTCTTACCAAAACAATAGCAAAGGAGTATGCCAGTAGAGGCATTACTTGCAATGCAGTAGCACCAGGTTTCATTACCACTGCAATGACAGAGGCCTTGCCTGATAATATAAAAGAGGAGATGTTGAAGAATATTCCTCTTCGTAGATTTGGTAGTCCTGAGGATGTGGCAAATGCAGTTGTGTTTCTCGCCTCTACAGAGGCGGGTTATATCACAGGACAGGTGATACATGTCAATGGTGGTATGTATATGTAATCAGGTTATTATATAAGCAACAATCAAAACCTAAGGAGGTAACTGGTTATGGTGGAAGAAAAGGTGAGAGAGTTAATTGCAAAACAGCTTGGTGTTGATATCAATCAGGTGACCCCTGAGGCTACATTTGTTGATGACCTTGGAGCCGATTCTCTTGATACTGTGGAGCTTGTGATGGCCTTTGAAGAGACCTTTGGGGTCGAGATTCCTGATGAAGATGCTGAGAAGATAGTCAAAGTACAGGATGCAATAGATTATATAAAACAGAAGACAAATCAGTCATAGACTGTTAGGGACTTATAGTGATCTTCTATAAACACTTTTTGGGAAGCCACATCTATAAGAGATTGAATTAAAATGCAAAAGAGAAGAGTTGTAATTACAGGATTGGGGGCAGTTACGCCCTTGGGTATTGGTGTTGAAAGTACCTGGGATGCCCTTGTGGAGGGTAGATCAGGTATAGACAGGATAACACAGTTTGATCCGTCTAACCTGCCTGTACAGATAGCTGGTGAGGTGAAGGGGTTTGATCCTGCGGATTATATCGAGCAGAAAGAGATCAAGAAGATGGACCGCTTTATACATTTTGCTATAGCAGCTAGTCAGATGGCAATGGATGACTCTGGCCTGAAGATCGACTCGAACAATGCAGACAGGGTTGGTGTAATTATTGGCTCTGGAATTGGGGGATTGCCAAAGATAGAGCAGTATACACTGGTCCTTTATGAAAGGGGCTACAGGAGAATTACACCCTTCTTTATACCTATGAGTATTATTAATCTTGCCTCAGGGCAGGTCTCTATACGTTTTGGTGCAAAAGGACCAAACTCGGCCGTTGTAACTGCCTGTTCCTCCGCATCTCATGCAATTGGCGATGCCTACAAGATTATTCAGAGGGGTGATGCTGATGTGATGATAGCAGGAGGTGCTGAATCAGTGATTACACCTCTCGGAATATCGGGCTTTGCTGTGATGAGGGCTCTGTCCACAAGGAATGATGAGCCACAGAAGGCGAGTCGACCTTTTGACAAAGACAGAGACGGTTTTGTTATGGCCGAGGGTGCGGGTATTCTGATCTTAGAGGAACTTGGTCATGCCTTGAGAAGGGGAGCAAAGATATATGCAGAGATAGTGGGATATGGAATGACAGGGGATGCTTATCATATAACCTCTCCCTCTCCTGATGGAGAAGGGGCAGCAAGATGTATGAAGATGGCGATTGATGATGCAGGAATATCACCCTCTGAGGTGGATTATATCAATGCCCATGGAACCTCCACTAAATACAATGATGAATTAGAGACAATGGCAATAAAAAATGTCTTTGGAGAACATGCCTACAAGCTTGTGGTAAGTTCAACTAAGTCTATGACAGGGCATCTACTTGGGGCTTCAGGTGGAGTGGAGGCTATTATTAGTATTCTTGCTATATATCATGGCATAGTGCCTCCCACAATAAATCTTGACAATCCTGACCCTGATTGTGATCTCGATTATGTACCCCATGAGGCGAGAAAGATGACGGTCAATTTTGCCCTTTCTAATTCATTTGGTTTTGGCGGAACAAATGCCTGTCTCCTTTTCAGAAGATTTGACGAGAATTGAGGAGAAGATAAAATACAGGTTTAAGGATAGATCATTCCTTCTTACTGCCCTTACACACAGCTCCTACTCGAATGAGCATCCTGAGGAGGGGGTAGAGGATAATGAGAGGCTCGAGTTCTTAGGAGATGCGGTTCTGGGGCTTGTGGTTGCAGAACATCTGTACAATTCAGCCAATAGGCTCACAGAGTCAGAAATGGCAAAATACAAGGCATATCTTGTCTCAAAGGCGGTTCTTGCTGAGACTGCCAGAAGGATCAGTATTGGTAAGGGCCTTAGGCTGGGGAAGGGAGAAGAGATATCTGGAGGCAGGGATAAGGATACCATTTTGGCAGACGCATTAGAGGCTATATTTGGTGCAGTATTTCTGGATGGAGGCTATTCAGAGGCAAAGGCCGTAATCACAGGTCTGATAGGAAAGGATATCCTCAAGGTTATAAGCAAGAGAATTCATTATGACTATAAAACAGCCCTACAGGAACTTACACAGAACCGTTTTGGTACCCTTCCTGAGTACCGAACAGTGAAAGAAGAAGGGAAAGAACACAGCAAGGTGTTTACAGTAGAGGTGTTGGTGAATGGCGAGATTATGGGGAAGGGTAGTGGAAGAAGCAAAAAAGAGGCCCAGATGAAGGCAGCAGAAGAGGCTTTAAGGGCCTTTCAATCCCGATGAGAAATATCTATGGGCACCGAAAAGGACACCAGAGAAAAGACACACGATTGCCGATATTCTTAGTATTACAGGTGTTCCCATCATCTCAGCAAAGACCCCCAGTATAGCACTCCCTATAGGGACCATACCGAGGAATACAAGGGAATAAATACTCATTACTCTACCCCTTATTTTATGATCCACCCTTAACTGAATTGAACTGTTTGCATTGGCAAGGTAACTGACGATTGAGAAACCCAGAAGCACGAGCATTAATATTGAGAAGTGATAATTACGGCTAAAAGAGAATAATAGAAGAGCTGAGGGGAAGGAGAGGGCAGACAGGGTCATATATCTATCCTTATTCCTTATCTCGCCCAGAAGAGAGATGACAAGGGCTGCAGCGAGTGCACCTGCACCTGCGCTTCCCATTAAGATTCCTAAGCCTTCTGGACCTACCTTGAGTATGTCTTCGGCGAACACGGGTAAGAAGTGGCTGTAGGGCAGACCAAGGAGGCTGAATACAAAAATAGTAAACAGAATCATAGAAATATCTCTTCTTTTAACTACAAACCTGAGGCCCTCTCTGAACTCTGAGACCATGCTCCTCTGTGAGCTCAGCCTTGTATCACCTTTGAGTCTCATTTTTTGAAGAACCATCACCACAGGTATAAAGCTGAGACTGTTTATATAAAAACATGCTGATATGCTGATTTCTGATATTATGAACCCAGCAATTATGGGGCCTATCATCCTTGCTCCATTGAATGCAGCAGAACTGAGGGCTATAGCATTCAGAAGATTGCCCTTTCCAACCATCTCTATAAGAAAGGACTGCCTTACAGGCATATCAATCGCATTTATTGTACCAATCACAAAGGCAACAGTAATAACATGCCATACAGTTACAAGCTCCATCTGAGTAAGAACCCCGAGGATTAAGGGAGGAAGGATACTCAGAGATTGGGTTATTATAAGTACATTTCTCTTCTGGTATCTATCAGCAATTATACCACCGAGAAGGCTGAACAGTAGTATAGGAAGGGTGAGAGCTGTTCCTGTAAGCCCTAAATAAAAAGGAGAGCGTGTTAGAGAATATACAAGCCATCCTTGGGATATATGGTGCATCCATGTGCCTGACAGAGACAGTATCTGCGCAAGCCAGAATAGCCTGAAGCTTTTAATATAAAGTGCTGAAAAGGGTCTTTTGCTTTCTCTATCTGATGTATACTCCATATATTGTATAAATGAAATGTCCTGTTATCGTTATTGCATCCATACCCCATGAGTCTGGCAAAGGCCAGTAGGGCTCTCCATCTCGTAGTGCCTGAAGTGCAGCCTCATCGAGTTCTCTGTAGCCTGATGTTCTCAATAGCTCTACGCTACCAAGATGGCCATTCTTTTTGATGGTAAATCTTATATAGAGGTCTCCATATATACCCTTTGCTGCTGCCTCTGGAGGATATATCCAGATGCTCTCTATCCTTTCTTTCAGTTTCTGTAGATAGGGTTTGTATTTTAACTCGCTGGCATCAAATGTGATTCCAGTGGAGGGCTTCTGCGTCTGTTTAAGGGATTTTTTTGCCATCTTCTCTATTATTCTCTCATCTATCAATTGTTTGCCTGAAGGCATTGCCGGAAGAGGAAGTGTTTCAGGCATATCTGTTTTATTTATACTGGAAGGGGTTTTGTTTAATCCTTCTTCCTTTTCAGTCTTTACACCAGAGGGTTCCTTTCTGGGTCTCATCTCCGGGGGAGCCTTCTTAGGAGATTCTTTTGCAGAAGCGGGTTTTTCTTTTTTGGGTTTAAGAGGAGGTGTTGAAGGTATAGTTTTTTTCTTGGCTTCTGAAGGAATTTTATGGACCTGTTTGTTTTTTTCTTTTTGGGGCATTGTCTTTTTGATGGGGTAGGGTTTTTCTTCAGGTATTATGATCCTTGCCACAAGAGGTGTTGGTGTATAACGGGGTTTTGATAGAAATTCCCCCCTCAAAAGTACCACTGAGAAGAACAGATGTACAATAGCAGAAAACAGTATAGCTGTTCTTAGGCTCAACTTAGGAATTTCCTGAACAGACTTATATAACTCAAGAGGCCTCCCCTTGAGGTATCCTTCCTTAGCCATAATCTCATGGAGGCCTCTTGGACTTTGGGATTCTTGAAGATATCGAAGAGTTTTTCAATCCCCTCATCTGAATCCAAAAAATGGCCCTTTAGTGTATTCATAAATCTGAACCTAGTATAAAACCTTCTTTTCCAGAGTTTTCTGTAAAGTCCGGGTTTGTCCTTTATCAACGCCTCTGCTGCCAGTGTAGCAGATTTCATGGCATAGTAGATACCCTCGTATGTGAAGGGCATTACATGGCCTGCAGCATCTCCCACAAAAAGTACTCTTCCAATGTTGTATATATCTCCCCTCCATATAGGAATCTTGTATCCTTTGAGTTCTTTGGGATTCTGGATACCCGCTCTCCTTCTGGTGAATCTGCTGAAGAGTTCCTTTGCCTTTGTATGGTTGAGAGTGCCCGTTCCTACTGAGGTGCCATTGGGTTTTGGGAAAACCCAGGAGTAAAAAGAGGGTGCATGTTCTGAACCAAACCAGAATTCACATGAATCTGTGATCACTGAGTCTACTCTTCCCGAATAGGTATAGACATAATCCACTGGAGGAAGATTCATTAACCGTCTTACAGTAGAATTCACTCCATCTGCAGCTATTAAATACTTAGAACTCACTCTTTTTATCTCTCCATTTACAACTATCTCTGAAATGATCCTTTTTCTTTCCTGCTTAACTCCAGTGAGTCTTCCCTCTATCATTTCTGTTCCACTGTTTTTGGCAAGTTCTCTTAACATCATATCAAATTCTCTCCTGTCCACAATGACAATACTTCCACCTTGAAGTTCGATAAACATCTCCCTTGATGAAGGAGACAGTATTCTAAGTTTCTGTACATATCTATGAGAGATACTGCTCAGAGGGATGTCCAGTTCAGAGAAGGCAGTGGACGGAATTCCTCCACCGCAGGGTTTTAAATAAGAAGGGGACTTTTCCACAAGCACCACATCAATACCCCTGTCTGCAAGGATCCTTGCTGCTGTGGCTCCTGCTGGTCCACCTCCTACTACGACAACAGTCGAGTACATTGTATCTAAGGACTACTTTACTATAGGTTTTGCCTCCTTTATATATTTTTTATTTTTATCATAATTGTTTTCTATTTTAAGATGCCCCTTCAGAGGCCCTTACTGTAAGTACAGGACATCTAGCATGTTTAACCACCTTCTCTGCAGTGCTTCCGAAGAAGAGTCTATCAAGGCCTTTTCTCCCATGGGTGGCTATTACTATCAGATCAATATCATTCTCTTCTGCGTATTTTGTAATCTCTTCATAGGGGATTCCTCGGAGGATATCGTACTGAATATCTTCAAAACCCCTCAGTTCTTCAAGATACTCCTTTCTTATCTGTTTTTCTGCCTCTTGATACATACCTTTAAATAATTCATCTACTGCTACATGGGGCACATAAAGGCCTGTTGCCCGTGTAACATCATGGATAACATGGATAAGATAAAGCCTTGCACCATATTTTTTTGCGAGATCAACAGCATAAGGGATGGCCTCTTTTGAGCCTTCCATAAAATCCGTGGGGAAGAGAATCCTTTTAATCTCCATCTTCTACCTCCTTTTTTAAGTATTTTGCAGCATCCTCAGGGGATGTTGTTAATGTATACATACCTGAGCCAAGTTCAAATCCAGAGAGTCTCCTTATCCGAGGCATTACCTCTATATGCCAGTGGAAGTCCTCTCCAAGGGTATGCCACTGTGCCATCCTCGGAATTCTGCTTGGTGCAGTATGAAATACATAATTATAAGGTGGGTCTTTAAGGAGTCTCCTGAGACTTCTCAACATTCTTTTCATCACTCTTGCAAGGTCAGCGCGTTCTTCCTCTGAAGAATCTTTGAATGAGCAGTTGTGTCTTCTGGGCATTACCCAGAACTCAAAGGGAAATCGTGTTGCAAAGGGGGCGAAAACGATGAAGTGTTCAGTGGTTAGAATTACTCTCTCTGCTGTCCTTTCTTCTTCTCGTATGATATCGCAGAAGATACATCTTTCTTTATAATCGTAGTAGTTCTTTGCCCCATCGAGTTCCTCTTTTATCCTCTTTGGGATTACTGGAGTGGCAGTAATCATTGAATGGGGATGACCAAAGGTATCTCCCGAGGGTGCACCAGAGTTTTTATGGATCATTACATATCTTATTCGGGGGTCTTTTTCTAACTCCAAGGTTCTTATATGAAAGGTGTTTATTACAGAAGCCATATGCTCTTCTGAAATATCCTCTGGAGGGATGTTATGCTCGGGAGACTCTATTACTGTTTCTAAAACACCGATAGAGTTCATCATGTCATACATACCAACTCCTCTTCTTCCAAGGTCTCCACTTAGTGTGAAAACAGACTCTTCAGCCTCAACTACCTTCACCATCCACCTGCCTGATTCGTCCTTCACCACATACTTTTCTTTTATGCTATTGTCATCTTTACAAAAGATACAGTTTTCTATGTGAGGTTGGGGTTCTACAAGGGGCATGTAGCTGTCTGGAGCAAGAGACTCTTTAAGTACTACAACCCATCTTCCAAGAAGTGGCTCTCTTCTTAATTCATTCATTTCTGTGCCTTTCATATATTATTCTAAGCCCTTTTAGAGTTAAATAGGGCTCATGTATAAACGGAATCCTCAAAAGTCCTTTTATAGCCTCGGCCCCCCCTCCTGTCAGAATTACCTTTATTTTACCAATTCTTTGTTCTGTGTCTTCAACTATCCTTTCAATAGCACCTACAGTTCCGTAAATAACTCCAGAAATTATACTACTTTTAGTGTCGTTACCAAAAGGGGTATCTGTCTTCTCAGGTTCCAGCAGGGGCAAGGAGGCTGTATAGCTGTGGAGTGCATGAAACATCATCTTTATTCCTGGCATAATTGTTCCACCAATTATTTCTCCTTCTTCTGTCACAATGGTTGTGGTTAAGGCTGTTCCAGAATCAACCACTATTGTATTGGTCTGGAATATACTGAATCCTCCTACTGCATTTGCTATCCGATCTGCACCAATTGTTTTAGGATTCTGTATGGAGAGCCTAAGGCCAGCTGTGTGTCTATGATTTACAATCAAGGGGGAAGAGACCCCCTTGTAGGTGAGCATTTTGCTTACTTTCTCTGTGACTGAAGGCACCACAGAGGCGATTACAGCTTTGGAGAAGATTGTATCTTCAAAGAACTCCTTGATTTTTTCACTATATCCTTCATCTAAGGGGATTGTATATACATCCAGCAGAGAATCCTCAGAAAATATTCCCAACTTTATATGGGTATTTCCTATGTCTATGCCCAGAAGAGTTTTATTCATTATTACTGTCTCAGATGTAGTATGTCTGCGCTGCTTAGGGTGACAATTTTACCCTCGCTGGTAATCACCTTCAGAAATCCATTCTCATCCAGCCCTATAGCCCTGCCTTCTAAGGTTCTGTCTGGCAGATACGCCTTTATCATGGAGTTTAAGGTTTTGCTTCTTTCAGACCATAGTTGAATTATATGATAGGGATTCTCAGACAAGATTTTATATATCTCCTTGAGATTATATAAAATCTTTGCAATAATTTCTGCCCTGCTGAAACTTCTGCCTGTCTCCATGTATAAACTGGTTGCCTTGTCTCTAAGGTCTTCAGGAAAGTGCTGAGCAGTGGTATTTACATTTATACCGATCCCTACTATGATATTTCTCTTGATAGTCTCTACAAGTATCCCAGAGAGCTTTTTCCCATTAATATAAATATCATTGGGCCATTTTAACCCAGCTTTTTTCTTCACCTCTGGAGCTACTTCCAGTATTGTATCTATAACTGCAACAGATGTGGCCAGGGGGACAAGAGAAACCTTTGTATCAGAAGATGCTTTTATGAGCAGACTCATGTATATATTTACTCCTGGAGGTGATATCCATATCCTTCTGAATCTACCTTTACCAGAGGTTTGGGAATCTGCAATAACTATACTGTTTTGAGGAACTCCTTTCAGTGCCAGATCTTTAGCTATCTCATTTGTAGAGCCGACAGTATTGTAGACATATATATGGAAGTTACTAATTTCTTCCTGATAGTGTTCCAGGGATAGTAAATCTTTCGGCAATGATTCTTCTGAATCTTGGTGCATAAATAAGTTCATAAGTGCTTTCCTTGTCTGGGAAAAGATTGAGTATCGCCCTTTTTGTCTGATTTACTATCTCAATCGCCTCTTCTATACTTAGGTTGGCCTGCATGAGGATAGCCTGGGTAAGGTCAACAATAAACTTAAGATGTTTCATCTTTTTTTCTTCTTCCTCTATAAGCCTTTCCAGTTCATCCATAACTGGTTCCCCTTCCATTTCAGATTTAATTTATATTTTATTTTATTATAACCTTCGGGATATTAACAACTCTCAGGACTTTTTTCTTACTTTTATTTCTATTGGTGTGCCTTTAAAGATGTATTTTTCTCTTAGTCTCTTCTCGATAAACCTTATATGAGAGGCCTTTAGTGCTGAAGGATAATTTACAAAGATGACAAATCCAGGTGGTTCGATCTCTGGCTGGGTAATATAGTATATTTTGGTCTTTTTGCCCTTATGGGTGGGAAGCATGGGGGTTATCTCTGCAGCGAATCTGTTGAGTTCAGACGTAGGTATTCTTTTCCTCCTTTCTCTTATCACCTCATCAATTATTGGGAATATCTTTGTAAGTCTCTTCTTTGTGACTCCGGAGACTGTTAGGACTGGTGCATAGTTGACAAAATGGAGCTCCCTCTCAAATTGTGCCATTAGCTCTTTATACCGTTTTTCAGGATCCTCTACAAGATCCCATTTATTAAAGAGTATTATAAGACCCTTTCCATACCTTTGGGTTAAAGAGGCGAGCTTCTGGTCTTGTTCTGTAATACCTTCTATTGCGTCTATCATGAGTAGTACCAGGTCTGAACGTTCAATGCTCCTTATAGCTCTCAGAACCATGTATCTTTCAATGGAATAAGAAACCTTTGCCTTTTTTCTCAATCCTGCAGTATCTATCAATATGTACTCTTTTCCATAATAACGGCATACACTGTCCACAGCGTCTCTTGTTGTTCCTGGTATAGGACTTACAATCATTCTTTCCTTTCCAAGAAGGGCATTCAAAATTGTGGACTTTCCCACATTCGGTTTTCCTATTATTGCTATCCTTGGTATATCTCCAGAGACCTCTTCCTCTTTCTTATCTGGTAGTAAATTGACTACCCTGTCCATCAGTTCACCGAACCCCCGGCCTGTTGTGGCAGACAAGGGGATCAATTCATCTACTCCGAGTTCATAAAAATCGTAGAGTGACTGTTCAGCCTTTTTTGAGTCTATCTTGTTAACCACATATAGAATGGGTTTCTTTACATCTCTTAAGAGTTTCATTATCTCTCTGTCTGTTTCAGTTAATCCTTCCTTTGCATCAAACATCATCAGGATAAGGTCAGCCTCCTGGATAGCAAACATTGTCTGTTCCTTTATCTGTGAGAAGATTTCTTCTTCTGCATCTGGATATAGTCCACCAGTGTCTATTACCACAAAGCTCCTGTCTTCCCAGTTTGCCTCTCCATATACTCTGTCTCTTGTAACCCCAGGTACATCTTCTACAATGGATTTTCTGGTTCTTAGAATCCTGTTAAAGAGAGTGGACTTTCCTACATTCGGTTTTCCTATTATAGCAACCATAGGCTTTCGCATGGTATTTGTAATTATACATTAAATTAGATTTTATTTGGTTTTCCCTTAAAAGAATTGAAAGTAAAGCCGGTCTTCAGGCTTTTAGGTCTGAAGAAAATTTGACAATTTTTAGAATGATTTTTTATAGTAAAAATCTATGTTGTATAATGAATTAAAGCCTTTATAAGGAGAGGAGGTCTGAAGGTGAAGACAAGGTTTGCTAAAAAAGGAGATGTGGAAAGGAAATGGTATGTTGTTGATGCAACCGATAAGATACTTGGCAGACTCGCAAGTAGAATAGCCACATATCTCAGAGGTAAACATAAACCCCAGTTTACACCGAATGTAGATACAGGTGATTTTATTGTGGTGATAAATGCAGAAAAGGTTAAACTGACAGGTAAGAAACTGGACAAAAAGATCTACTACCATCACACAGGTTATCCAGGAGGACTGAAGGCTGAGACAGCCCGTAGTAGACTTCAGAGAAAGCCTGAGCAGGTGATTATGGATGCGGTTTGGGGAATGCTTCCCAAGAACAGGCTTGGCAGGAAACTGCTGAAGAAACTGAAGGTCTATCGTGGGCCTGAACATCCACATTCAGCCCAGAATCCTGAACCCCTTGAATTATAAAAACTTTTTAAAGGAGTGAGAGCATGGGAGAGATAATGTATCGTGCGACTGGCAGGAGAAAAACCTCAGTGGCCAGAGTGATTTTAAAGCCTGGCAGTGGTAATATAATTGTGAATAAGAAGCCAGTTGAGGAATACTTCCCTCGTGAGACCCTTAGAATGATAATACGGCAGCCTTTAGAGCTTGTAGGTATGCATAACAAGTTTGATGTTCAGGTCAATGTCAAGGGGGGAGGCCTGTCAGGGCAGGCAGGTGCAATAAGACATGGAATATCAAGGGCACTGCTGCTTGTTGACTCTGATCTGAAACCCAAACTTAGGAAAGAAGGTCTGCTCACCAGAGACCCCAGGATGAAGGAAAGAAAGAAATACGGTCTCGCTGGGGCAAGGAAGAGATTCCAGTACTCAAAACGCTAATGCTCACAGTAGGGATATGTGGAGCAAGTGGCTACACAGGGGCAGAGCTGTTAAGACTGCTCAGTGCTCATCCATTTGTAAGAATTACAGTTGTAACCTCTGAACGTTTAGCAGGAAAGTCCCTTGTAGAGCATTTTCCACATCTGAAAGGTATACTGGAAATAGATTTCAGATCAATTGAAGATTCCTCTATCCTTAAAGAGGCAGAACTTTTTTTTCTTGCCCTTCCTCATGGAGCATCACAGCAGAGGGTTGCCTTCTTTTATGAGAAGGGTAAATATGTGGTTGATCTGTCTGCTGATTTTAGATTGAAAGACCCCGATGTCTACAAAGCCTGGTATAAGATTGAGCATACATCTGCTGAGCTGCTGAAGCATGCTGTTTATGGAATCCCAGAGATTTACAGAGACAGTATCAGGGGTACAAGACTCGTGGCGAATCCCGGATGTTATCCCACAGCAGCCTTGCTGGGGCTGTACCCTGCTGTCAAGGAATCAATTGTTGATTTGGAAGGGATTGTGATTGATGCAAAATCGGGTGTTTCTGGAGCAGGGAGAAAGGCTGATATAGGCTTGAGTTTCTGTGAGGTGAATGAGGCTTTCAGGGCCTATGCAGTCACTACCCATAGGCATACTCCTGAGATCGAAGAGGTCCTCTCCATGCTTGCAGGCTCAGAGGTGAAGGTGGAGTTTATTCCACATCTTCTACCAGTAAATAGAGGCATTCTCACCACTATTTATTGTAAGATGAAGAAGTCTCTAAATACTGAAGAATTACTCGCGCTCTACAGGGATTTTTATAAAGAAGAGCCCTTTGTAAGGGTCTGTGAGGAGGGTATTATGCCAGATATAAAGAATGTGAGAGGAACTAACTACTGTGATATAGGTCTGAAGGTTAATACCAGAACAGGTGCTGTTATTATAATCACCGCAATAGACAACCTTGTTAAGGGTGCCTCAGGGCAGGCTATACAGAATATGAATGTTATGATGAATTTTGAGGAGACAGCAGGGCTGAAACAGGTAGCACCTCTGCCTTAAAGGCGGAATGGATTCAATCATTATCAGTCATAAAGACATAGATGATATCATTACCCATGCTAAAGAAGGGTATCCTGAGGAGGTCTGTGGGATTCTTGCAGGCAGAGATAATGAGGTACTTCATGTATACAGAATGACCAATACAGAGCATTCTCCCACAAGTTATTTTATGGACCCCAAGGAGCAGTTCAGGGTAATGAAGGAGATGAGAAACAAAGGGCTTAAAATGGTGGGAATATACCACTCCCATCCTGTGGCAGAGGCATACCCTTCAAGCAGGGATGTGAGTCTTGCCTTTTATGATGATGTTGCCTATCTAATAATCAGTCTGTTATATAAGGAACCTATAATAAGGGCCTTCGAGATAAAGGAGTCCAAGATAAGAGAATTAAAGTTGGAGATAAAAGAATGAATAAGGTTGGGTTTGTGTATAGTGATATCTTCTTAAAGCATCTTCCTGATGGATGGCATCCTGAGAGACCCGAGAGGCTAAAGGCGATTCTGCAAGCAATGAAAAATGCTTCTTTATGGGAAAAGGTGATCCATATTGAGCCGATCAGGGCAGGTTATGAATACATCCAGATGGCTCATGAGCCCGCCTATGTTGAAAGGATAAAAGGAGCTACGGTTGGCTATCTTGATCCTGATACCTATTTTTCAGATGGCTCTCTTGAGGCTGCCCTTTATGCAGTAGGGGCTGTTATAGAAGGTATTAAGAGATGCAAAGAAGGGGGTCTTAGAAGAGTATTTGCTGCTGTGCGACCACCTGGGCATCATGCTACATCAAACAGGGCTATGGGTTTTTGTATATTTAACAATGTTGCTGTGGGTGCAAGGTATGCACAGATGCTTGGGTATAGAAAGGTCTTTATTATAGATTTTGATGTCCATCATGGAAATGGCACAGAGGATATCTTTTATACAGATGATAAGGTCTTCTATTTCAGCACCCATCAGTATCCCCACTATCCAGGCACAGGCAGCAGAGATTCAAGGGGAAGTGGAAAGGGTGAAGGATACACCTATAATATACCAATGCCACCAGGTGCAGATGACAAGGAATATGAAAAAGCCTATAATGAAATACTCCATGAGCTTGTATCCGATTTTGGACCAGATATAATTCTTGTATCTGCAGGATATGATCTTAGAGCAGAGGACCCTTTAGCACACATCTCTGTAACCTCTGAAGGTATAAGGAGGATTGTGAGAGGAATACTCACAGCTAAGGAAGGGGTTCCTGTGGTCTTTACCCTTGAGGGAGGATATAATCTGGAAGCTCTTGCCGAGTCAGTATGTGTTACTATTGAAGAGATGTTGGTAATCTAATCCTGGGCCCTCCAAACCATTTTAGTTAATTTTTGATAGCATTGGGCTGTTTTGATGGTTTAATATTTATGTTAAACTAAAATTAGATACCATTGATGGGGACAAAGGGAAGCAGTGGTAATAGACAGTTACCATAGCGATCTTGCAAAGACCTATAAACTGCTGGCCTCTGTATTTATGGAGACTCCTAATTCAGAACTATTACAACAGGTCTCTGAAGAACTGGAGATTCAGATCAGTGACAGATTTATAGACATAGTTGAAGATTATCACAGACTCTTTTATGATACAGAGGACCCTCTTCTACCCTATGAATCTTTGTATAACTACAATCTCAAGGAAGGTCCGAGCTTGTGGAATTCCACCACACAGGAGGTATCTGATTTTTATGAGGCCTGTGGACTTGTACTTGGCAGTAGTGTAAATCTCCCCTATGATCATATAGGTCTGGAGTTTTTGTTTGTTAGCTATCTTATCGAGAATGAGATGATAGATGAGCTGATAGAGTTTTTTGAACTGCATATCATAAAATGGGTACCCGAGTACTGCGAGAAACTGGAGCAGAAGGCACAGACAGAATTTTTAAGAGACATTGCTAGGATAACAAAAGAGGTGGTTCTTTCAGACTATGAGGAGCTGTCTTATGGGTGAGGAGGACAGAAGAGGTATTTGGAGAAGTATTCTTGAAGCGAGCACCGTACCGCTTAATATGGTGGTGGCCACATTCATCGGACTTGCCATAGGCTATGGTCTTGACAGTCTGCTGGGAACATCTCCCTATATGAAGATAATTTTCCTTATATTTGGTATTATTGCAGGTTTCAGAGAGCTATTCAGATTTGCGAGGAGACAGTCAAATGGAGATGATAAAAAGAATCAATAGGCAGTCACTGTATCTACTAATATTCATTGCGGTTCTTTCTTCTTTTTTTGATTGGAAGAGGGCTCCTATAAGTGTTCTTGTTGGAGGAGCCTTGGCGCTTGCAAACCTTAAGGGCATCCATTGGGGAGTGACAGGTCTTATTAATCCAGAAAGTATAGAGGGTGCCAAGGGAAAACTTGTATTCTTCAGCTTGATAAGGCTTTTTGCTGTGTTTGCTGTACTTGCTGTGTTAATATACCTTAAGCTTGTGAATATCGTTGCTGTTCTGGTGGGTCTTACAGTAGTGTTTTTGATTATCCTTAAGGAGGGATTTAAAGAGTCGAGGGGATTATGAAGTTTGTAGCTGATGCAATGTTGGGTAGGCTTGCCAAGTGGATGAGATTTCTCGGATATGATGTGCTTTACTTCAAAGATATAGAGGACAGCCAGCTTGTAAGGATCGCAAGAAGTGAGGGAAGGATTCTGCTTACTCGTGACAGAGGAATACCTCTTAGATTCCGTATAAAATGCATATTAATCCAATCAGAAGAACTTCAGACCCAGCTTCAACAGATCCTAAAGGAATTTCCCTTAAATGCAGAATCTATATTAAAAAGGTGTATGGAGTGTAACTCTCTACTTGAAAAGGTGGATAAGACCGAAGTTGATGGTCTTGTCCCTGAGTTTGTTAGGATCCATAGGGATGAATTTTACCTCTGTCCTGGTTGTAGTAAGGTATACTGGGAGGGCACTCATACACAGAATATGATGGAGAGCTTAAATGAGATGGGGATTAAACTCTATTAGAGATAAGGCATTTATTTCGTGTCTATTTGTCCTGCTTGTTATTCTTATTGGAACTATTGGGTATATGTTGGTAGAAAAGTGGGGTTTCTTTGATTCTCTATACATGACTGTTATTACCCTTACCACAATAGGCTATAAAGAGGTACATCCCCTTTCGGGTGCTGGTCGTGCTTTTACTTTGCTGCTTGTTTTTTTTGGCCTCAGTGTGGTCTTTTATGTTATAAATAATGGTATAAAAGTAGTCATAGAAGGTGAGTTAAGAGATATTCTGGGGAGGAGAAAAGTGGAAAAATTACTTAAGACCATGAAAGGACATTTTATCATCTGTGGATATGGAAGGATGGGGAGAATAATATGCAAGGAGTTTAAACAGAAAGGAATTCCTTTTGTTGTTATAGAGAAGGAGCCACAGGAGACAGATGCTGATGAAGACATAGTCTTTCTTTATGGTGATGCCACAAGGGATGACCTTTTACTGAAGGCAGGCATCCAGAGGGCTAAGGGCCTTATTTCTGTACTCTCCACAGATGCTCAGAACCTATATGTGGTTCTGAGCGCAAGGGGATTGAATCCTGATCTCCTTATAGTGGCAAGAGCAGGGGAGGAGGGTTCAGAGCAGAAACTGATTCGGGCAGGAGCAAACAGGGTTGTCTCTCCATACCATATTGGTGGACTCAGAATTGCCCATTCGGTGTTGAAACCTGCGGTTGTTGATTTTATTGAGTTTGCAACAAGGACCGGAAATCTGGAACTACAGATGGAGGAAGTAAGGGTTGAAGAGGGTTCTCCTATTGTGGACAAGACGATTCATGAAAGCGGGATCGGAAGGGAACTGGGTGTTATAGTGGTAGCAATTAAAAGAGCAGAGGGAGAGATGAAGTTCAATCCAATGCATAACACTGTTATCAGGGCTGGAGACACTCTTATAGCAATTGGTGAGATAGCAAGACTCAAGAAACTTGAAAAGCTTGCCTCACGTAAGGGTAAAGCTGTGGCAAAGACATGAGGATTTAGTGCTTGACTTAAGATTAAAGGGTTTTATAAATTATTAAATAAATATTAAAAACATACCTTGAAAAGCTTCTTTTTAGTATTCTTAAAGGCCTCAGATGATTGAAGTATCCTCACTGGTTAAGTATTATGGAGACATAAGGGCTGTTGACGGGGTCTCCTTTGAGGTGAAAAAAGGGGAAGTGGTGGGGTTTCTTGGTCCTAATGGTGCTGGAAAGACCACCACAATGCAGATACTTACAGGATATCTGAATCCAACCTCAGGCAGGGTGCTGATTGATGGAATTGATGTGGTGGAGGAGCCTGTAAAGGTGAAGGAGAGGATAGGTTACCTTCCAGAGAATACTCCTCTTTATGAAGACCTCACTCCTTATGACTTTCTGGAGTTTGTTGCCTCTGTAAGGGGTATTGGAAATGGCAGAAAGGCTATTAAAGAAACGGCAGAACTTTGTGGGATAATGGATGTGCTCTACAGGAGCATAGGCACCCTTTCAAAGGGTTATCGTCAGAGGGTGGGAATTGCTCAAGCGATACTACATAATCCCAAAATACTGATACTGGATGAGCCCACAACAGGGCTTGATCCTCTTCAGATAGAAGAGATACGTCAGTTGATAAAGGAGTTGGGTAAGGAGAAGACGGTACTTCTTTCCACGCATATACTGCCTGAGGTGGAGCAGACATGTAGCAGAGTGATTGTTATAAACAACGGGAAGATAGTGGCAGACAGTGCTATTGAAACCCTGAAAGGAGAACTCTCAGGTACCTCTGTGGTTGTTGAGTACCGAGGAGAATTGCCTCCAGAGTCACTGAGTGTATTCGGCTCAGTACAGACACTCAAGACCGAGGATGGGCTTTATAGCATCAGGATCACACCTCATGAAAGCAGGGATATAAGGGAGGATGTATTCAGATTCTTCAAAGAAAAAGATGCTGTTTTACTGGAGCTTTACAGGGAGAGGAAGAGCCTTGAGGATATATTCCGACAGTTAACAGAGCAGTAGAAAGGTGGTTTATATGAAGATTGGTTCACTTCTGAGAAAGGAGCTTAAGCATCTCTTTTACTCACCCATGGCTTATGTGGTGAGTGGTATATTCCTTCTTATAACAGGATGGTTCTTTACCAATGCACTCTTCTTTGTGGGAGAGGCAGAACTAAGGGGTATGATGGATGTTATGCCCCTTCTTCTGATGTTCTTCATGCCCGCAATCACAATGAGGTCACTTGCAGAAGAAAAGAAGGTGGATACACTGCAGATTCTGATGACCCTGCCAGTAAAGGAATGGGAAGTTATTCTGAGCAAGTATATAGCTGTGGTGTCCTTATTTGTTGTTACTTTGGGGTTTACACTCTTTTATGTGTTTTTACTCTATCTGCTTGGCAGTCCTGATGGTGGTATGCTCTTTGGGAATTATCTTGCTCTGTTTCTCTTAGGATGTACCTATATCTCCATAGCACTTTTTGCCTCCACCATCACATCCAGTCAGGTGATTGCATTTATAACAGGATTCAGTATAATCTTCGTCTTCTTTGTGCTGAGCAGGCTACAGATGATTCTTCCCGTAAGAGTACAGTCTGTTGTTGAGAGATTCTCTATGTTAAGCCACTTTGACAGTATGTTGCGAGGTGTGGTAAGCCTTGCTGATGTGTTCTACTTTATATGCCTGAACCTCTTTTTTCTGATGCTTTCTACCTACATGCTCGTGAGGAGGAAGGGATGAGCAGAAGACTCTGGATCGTGAACCTCGTCTCTTTGATAATAATTCTAATATTTGGGATTCTTCTTGCTGAAAGACACTATCTGAATATTGACCTTACTGAGACGAAGATATACACCCTCAGTGATGCCACAAAAAAGATGCTTAGGAACTTAAAGGACAGCATTACTGTGAAGGTCTTCTTCTCCAAGGATATTCCCTATCCTTACAATACCACGGCTCGTTATGTGATGGATATCTTAAGGGATTACAAAAGGTTCTCTGGTGGTAAGGTGTTGATTGACAGAGTGGACCCTGATGATACCAGCTTTGAGAGAGACGCCTCCAGATACGGGATACCTCCTGTGCAGGTCAATGCGATTGAGAATGATCAGATCCAGATTAAGAGGGTCTATATGGGACTGGCCTTCGTGCACGGCGAGAAGATAGAGTCTATACCCGTAGTAACCGATACATCCACGCTGGAGTATGAGGTTTCTTCTACGATTAAGACGCTTCTTTCAGAAGAGAAGAAGACAGTGGGATTCTCTGCCGGCCACGGTGAAAAGCCACTGTTCAGGGTGAAGGAGTTTCTCAAGAGACAGTACAATGTAAAGTCTATAAACCTGAAAGATGAAGAGCCAGAGGGTATAGACCTTTTGATTATTGCTGGTCCTACTAATAATTTTGAGGACAACGAACTCTTTAGGATTGATCAGTTTATTATGAAGGGTGGGAAGGTGCTGTTTCTGGTTGACAGGGTCCAGGCAGATCTTCAGTACGGATTTGGAAGGACTGTAGAGACAGGCATTGAGAACCTGTTAAAGCACTACGGAGTAGAGATTGAGCCTGCCCTTGTCTATGACCTTTCTTCAGGAGTAGTGAATATAAGTGAGAGAAAGGGTGGTTTTATATTCACTACCTTGACGAGGTATCCCTTCTTCCCCAAGATTGTGAACCTTAACAGGGAGGAGATAATAACGAGGGACATAGAAACCATTACACTGGGGTATACCTCACCTATTGAGTATAAGGAGATCGAGGGCCTCAGGTTTATAGTTCTCGCAAAGACATCAGACCATTCAGGTGTTCTGAAGCAACCCTTTTATGTAGCGGTTAATAGAAAGTTCAGGCCAGAGGACTTCTCAGGTCCTCCCTCACCAGTGGCACTTATTGTGGCTGGAAAGTTTACAACAAAATTTGGAGACAAAAAGGAGAAGGAGATCGTCAAAGAGGGTAACAGTAGAATCCTCGTTGTGGCAGACAGCGAGTTTGCAACAGACGAGTTTATAGAAGCTCCAGGAAATGCCCAGTTTCTCCTTAACTGTATTGACTGGCTGGTTGAGGATGACTCCCTTATCTCAATCCGTTCCAAGAGGGTGGAAAGCAGACCCATAAGGCAGCTTACCCCTTCTCTGCAGAAGGCTGTAAAATATGCTACTGTGCTCACACCCTCAGTGTTGACAGTAATTGGGGGACTGATTCTGTGGACAGTAAGAAAGAAGAGGAGGATAGCATTATGAGATACTATATACTGCCTGCCGTAGCAGTTGTACTTGTGGTGCTCTACTTTATTCCCATGCTCTCCAGCAAGGGTCCCTCTTATCTGGTCAACCTCAATAAAAAAGGAATAAAGGAGATTGAAGTAAAAAGGGGTGACACTCTTTACCGCTTCCAAAACAATGAAAAGGGCTGGCAGATGGTTGAACCCATCAGGTGGAAGGCAGATGAAGGTAAGATAAAAAGTCTAATAGAGAAGGTACTGAAGACACGCCTTGAGAATCCCATAACTCGCGATAAGGACAAGTACAGAGATTACAAGGTTACAGACTCTGACGATTATATCACCCTCAAGACCCCACGGTCTTCAGAGACGATTGTGGTAGGCAAGAGGGGTCCCAAGTATTCCCTTGTTTATGTGAGAAGAAAGGGCGACAGGGGTGTCTACCTCGTGGATGCCTCCTTTGTGGATGCCCTTCCTGATTCAAAGGATGAGTTTCGTGACAGGACCATCCTAAGCCTTAAGAAAGAGGATATCAAGGCAGTTAGGTGGACACTTCAGAAGGAATCCTTCTCAATGAGAAGGGAAAAGGATGGATGGTATTCAGAAGAGAAGAAACTACCAGAGGAGAGGGTTTCAGCCTATCTGAATGGTCTGAGCATCATTACTGCATCTGGTTTTCCTGAGAAGGATGAACTCCCTGAGGGTGCCACTGAAGAGGGCGCACTCCAGATAACAGCCGACAGGGAGTATCTACTCAAGCTCTTTAAGGCTAAAGAGGAGTATTTTATCTTTTATAAAGACCATGTATACAAGATCTCTGAGTTCAGGAAGAACGAGCTCTTCAGGAAGGTCTCTTCAGAAGAGAGCTGATCAAATCTTTATATATTTGAAGTTCATTTTTTGAGTCTCAACCAATAGCAGTCTGAAGGACAGGAGTCTGAATGGTGGGTGCAAGGTTCAGGATGAATAACGATCTTGCAGCCAGGAAACCTCTCTTTTAAAGCTTCTTCTATACGGTCCATGGTCTTATGGGTCTGAAGTATGCTTTCGTCTCTGCATACAGAGATATGAAGGTCTATATGCCTTTCACTGCCTGCCTTTCGTGTTCTCAGTTCATGATAGTCCTTTATTACATCCTTGTATGAGTCAAGGATTTCTTTAATCTCTGTAAGCTCCTCCTCTGGTAGGGACTTGTCAAGGAGTCCTTCGGTTGAGGTCTTTGTAAGAAGGATGCCTTCATAGAGGATTATACCTGCCACCAGGATTGCTGTTAGAGAGTCAAATAGATGAAGGCCTGAAACAGAAACGAGCAGCAGTCCCCCGATCACCCCCATGGAACTGTAAAAATCTGCACTGAGGTGTTTTGCATCAGCTTCAAGGGCGATGGAATCTGTCTTTTTTGCCACTCTGAAGAGGTATCTGGAGACGAAGAAGTTTGTTATGGCTGACACTCCCATCACAATGATTGCCAGAAGGGGCATCTTTATCTCGGCACCTCTGAGAATCCTTGCGATAGATTCATAGAATATAAACACAGCAGCAGCCACTATGAGCAGTGCCTCAAAGAGTCCACTCAGGTTTTCAAACTTTCCATGCCCGTAAGGGTGTTTTGTATCAGCAGGTTTTTCAGCCTCCCTTACACTAAGGAATGCCATCAGTGATGCCACAAGGTCTGTACCACTGTGGAGTGCCTCTGAGATTACGGCCATACTGCCTGTCACAAGACCTGTTAATAGTTTTATGACCACAAGGGTGGTATTTGAGAATACAGACAGAAGGGCTGCCTTTTTCTTCATTTCAGAAGTTTTGCAAGAGTTGCTATAAATATCTCATTCTCTTCCTCTGTGCCCACGGTAACGCGGAGACAGTCTTTTATCTGGGATGTTATGTCCCTGATGAGTACACCCTCCTTCAAAAGCCTCCTGTGAAGGGTTCTGGCCCCCTTCGTTCTGAACAGAATAAAATTCGCCTCTGACGGGAAGACCTCAATACCCTTCAGGTGTCTGAGCCTCTGGTAAAGTCTGTCCCTTTCCCTCTTCAGCCTTTCAATGTCCTTCTCTATATTATCATAATTTCTGAATACTTCTGTAGCCACTGTCTGAGAGAGACTGTTCACATTGAACGGGAGCCTTACCCTGTTTACCACCTCTGTAATTTCAGGATTGGATATGAGAAACCCGACCCTCAAAGATGCAAAGCCTATTTTGCTGAGTGTTCTCATAATAGCGAGATTTCTGTATTTTTTAAGTAGCGGGAGATGGTTCTTTTCTGAGAAGGGCTGATAAGCCTCGTCAATCACCACTACTGCAGGGCTTATCTCCAGTATCTTTAGGAGTTTATCTTCAGAGAAGCAGTTGCCCGTTGGATTGTTGGGACTGCTGAGAAAAATAAGATGAGGCCTGTATCGTTTTATCTTTGCCTCTGTCTTTTTTATGTCAATATCAAAGTCATCTGTAAGAGGCACTGGTATGGTCTTCTCACCAAGAGCATTGGAGATGATGCCATACATTGAGAATGTAGGGGTTGGATAAAGCACCGGGCCTCCGAAGGCTGTTACAAGATAGTATATCAGCTCATCAGAACCATTGCTGAGGAGTATGTTCCTTGCAGGCACTTTCCACCTCTTTGATGCCTCCCTCTTTAATGCCTTTCCCTCTGGGTCAGGATACCTGTTTGTCTTGACTTTCATCGCTTCTTTGAGAAGGGACGGATAGCCATAGGGTGATTCATTAGCATCGAGTTTTACCTTACAGACTATCTCTTTTGCCTTGTAAGGCTCCAGTGTCCTCACACTTTTTCTGATCAGTCTTTTGATATTCACGAATACCTCCTTCTTTTTTATCTGCTGACATATTCTGTATCTCTGAAGTTGTCCTTCAGTATTTCATACCATTGAGTCTTGAATTTGCTGAACTCTTTATTCATTATCGCTTCTCTCATCTTTCTGAAAAAGGTGAAATAAAAGGTAAGGTTGTGTATTGTATTAAGTGTCATCCCAAGGATTTCTCTTGAGAGATACAGGTGCCTGAGATACCCTTTGGTAAAGTTCCTGCAGGTGTAACAACTACACTCTGGATCAAGAGGTGTTTCATCATCCTTGAATTCTGCCCTCTGGATGCTTATTCTTCCTCTGGATGTAAACAGTGTTCCATTGCGTGCATTTCTCGTGGGCATTACACAGTCAAAAAGATCATAACCCGCCTCCACAGCCTCAAGCACATCTATAAGGTCTCCTATGCCCATGAGGTACCTTGGATGCTCCTCTGGCATCAGTTCTCCAGTGAAGTGTATCATCTCATGCATCAGCTCCTTTGGTTCTCCAACACTGAGGCCTCCTGTGGCATATCCGTCAAATCCTATCTCTGTTATCTCCTCCACGCTTTTTGTCCTTAGGTCTTTATAAAAGCCTCCCTGAAATATTCCAAAGAGTGCCTGAGAGGTGTTGCCACTATGTGCCCTTTTGCACCTTTCAGCCCATGAGGTTGTAAGCTTCAGGGACTGGAGAGTGTATTTATAGGATGAGGGATAGGGAGGGCATTCATCAAAGGCCATTATTATGTCCGCTCCAAGTGCATGCTGTATCTTTATTGCCCTTTCAGGCGTGATAAAGTGTAAAGACCCATCTATATGAGAACGAAACTCAACACCATCATCAGTTACCTTTCTTAATGAAGAGAGGCTGTATACCTGGAATCCTCCACTGTCAGTAAGAATCGGTCCATTCCAGCCTGTGAATCTGTGAAGCCCTCCCAGTCTCTTAATAATATTCTCTCCTGGTCTGAGATACAGGTGATAGGTATTACAAAGAATAATCTCAGCCCCGATATCTTTAAGCTGTTCTGGGGTGACGGCCTTCACTGTTGCCGTGGTGCCCACGGGCATGAACTGTGGAGTATGTACCAATCCCCTTTCGGTCTCTATAACCGTCACCCTTGCATTTTCATCCTTACAAAGAATGTTGAACTTCATGGAAGGTTATTATACCAGAGAATTGGCTATTATAGGGAGTTTCCTTCTTTTAGCTTAAATCACTTAAGAATTATTGGTCTCAAAAAGAGGTGGATGTTATTCTCCACCAAAACCACCGAATTACTCTTTAATGTACTGAACAAGAGATGCAGGGATCATATGCTCTTACGAGCATTGATGCGAGTACCTCTATCTCACTGTCACACTTGCCACGTGTAGCATACTCTTCTGCAAGTGCCTCAAGGTCATGTTGTATATTGGCATGGTTCTGACCAGTGGGTATTACACAGTCTGCCATTACAATCCTGCCTTTGTCATCGAACTCATAGCAGTGATACAGAATACCCCGTGGTACCTCCACTGCACCAACACCCACTCCACTCCTTGGCTCCACCTTCTGCCTCTGTTCTTTCCACTCTGAATCTAATATCTCATTGAGGAGCCTGATTGAGTCCCTCACCACATGAACACATTCCACTAATTGTGCAATATTGTTCATAAATGGATTATGGGTAACAGGGATGAGGCCAAAACTCCTTGCTATGTCCTTTGCCACTGGGTGGAGGAATTCAAAATTATTATTCAGCCTTGCAAGTGCACCCACTGCAAAGGACTCCCTTGAGAGACGGCACCATTTTGATGTTGAATGCTCCACCACATATTCATTTGTCATCTTTTTATAATCCTGTTCCTTCATGTGCACACCATCACTTGAGATCAGGTCACCACCAATAAATGGATACTCTCCCTCACCCTTTAAAGACACAAACTCTGTCTCCCTTACAAAGTCAGGTATCTCAAAGCCCCTGAAGAGTTCAACAAACACCATGAGATCTTCCTCTATCTGCTCAAGTTGCTGGAGGAAGGGCTGGAGTTCTCTTCTGTCTGGCAATTTTGTAAAACCACCCACTACGAGCCTTGGTGGATGGATGCTCCTTCCACCGATCAAATCACACAGATCATTGGCAAGTTTTTTTATCCTTGCAGCACGGATGACCACATCCCTGTGAGAATTAATGAGCGGAAATACACTGCCTGCATTCATAAAATCAGGCAGTACAAGAAAACACAGGTGTAGAGTATGGCTCTGAAGTGTCTCCATGTGCTTCAGCAGGAGTCGGAATCTCTTTGTATTTTCATCAGGGACAATCCCAAAGGCATTCTCTACTGCGCGGATACTCGCAAGTGTGTGGCCTGTTGAACATATGCCACATATCCTCCCTGTTATCCATGGGGCATTGTCCCATTTCTTTCCCTTGAGTATGACCTCAAAGAATCTGGGTGTCTCAACAACCTCCCACCTTGCCTCAATGAGCCTGCCATTCCTTATCTTTATGCGGATATTACCGTGACCCTCAACTCTTGTGAGATGTTTGACATTTACATTCAGTGTCTTCCTCATCTTATGCTCTCCTCAGGTATCTTCACTGGTGAGAATCCTCCAAAACACTCAAGCCTGTCCATTATTGTCTCCTCTGAAAAACCATGCCCCTTCATGATCCTGAGCATCTCCTCCATGTTTACATCCTCAGCAGGTCCCCTACAACCCCAGCATCCAGCCCTGTTAGTAGGACACCATGCATTACACCCTGCCCTGGTGATAGGGCCAAGGCATGGCTCTCCCAGATCAAATAGGCAGATATTTTCATTTGCCTTGCATTCCACACAAACAGGATACTTTGGTACAGTGAGTGACTTACCAAGGGCTATGTGGAGCACGATCTTCTCAACCTCTTCTTTCCTCACAGGACAGCCATATATCCTCAGATCCACATCCACAATCTCATCAATCGCTCTCACCTTTTTACTCTCCACAGGATGCTCTCCATACACCTCTCTCTTTACATAATCCAGGTCTCTGAATCTGTTCTTTAACTGATTAACACCTCCAAAACATGCACATGATCCAAAGGCAATGAGCATCTTTGCCTGTCTGCGAATTCTCTTGAGTCTCTTTATCTCATTATCTGTGGTAATGCTTCCCTCTACAAAGGCAATCTCATAATCATCAGATCGTTCGGTCATTACCTCACGGAAGTTCACCACCTCTATGAGAGAGAAAAAGTCCAGTAGATTGACCTCATTGTTCAGGATCTGGAGCTGGCACCCCTCACAGGATGTGAATTCAAAGAATGCCACCTTTGGCCGATAAAGGGGAACACCAAGGTATGTCCTTACCTCACCATCCACAATCAGATTGCCTCCTTGAGGTTCATAACAGTCCAATAATCAAAGACAGGGCCTTTAAGACAGGTGTATGTTGAGCCCACATTACAGCGGCAGCACTTTCCCATACCGCAGTGCATGCGTCTTTCCAGAGAGACAAACATCTTCTGCATGGGAATATGAAATTCATTTAACATGTTGCAGACAAACTTGAACATCACTGGAGGCCCACAGACAATCGCATATGTATTCTGATAAAACTCCTTATCCCTTCCTGAAAGTATCTCCCTGAGTGAATCAGTTATGAGACCTACAGGCCCTTTCCATTTCTTGTCTGGTTTTTCCACAATGATATTGAGATTGATATCATCCTTCTGCCACATCTCATATTGATAGGTAAAGAGCAGTTGATCAGGTGACTTTGTACCATAGACTATATTTACTTCTTCAAAACGGCTCCGATTCTCAATCACATAGAATATGGGAGACCGTAGAGGAGCAAGTCCGAGTCCACCTGCTACCAGTAGTATATTCTGCCCGTGCATCTCCTCCATTGGGAAACCTTTGCCAAAGGGACCACGAATGCCAACAATTGTGCCCCGTTTTACCCTTGCAAGGAAATTCGTGAGATTTCCGACCCGCCTTATGCACAACTCTATCTCTCCCCTGATACTTGGAGATGAGGAGATAGAAAATGGTGCCTCATCAATCCCTGGTAATTCAAGCATTACAAACTGACCCGGTGTAAAACTGAACCGCCTCCGCTCTTCAGGGTCGATTATCTGGATCCTGTAAAGTGTCTCCTTTTCTGTGAGGCGGTATACACTCATGATTTCTGCCTTATATGAGTATTCAAAGCGTGAGAGGTCTCCCACCCTCTTTTCAGCCATTGATGATTTGGTTATGTCAATCAGTTTCAATTGAGATATCATACCCTCACCCCATTGGACCGTACACTGTTTATCACATCAGGGACTCTTATCTCTGCAAGACATGCCTCACCACATCTGCCACAACCAACACATAGGGACTCCTCAAAGGCCTCTACAAACCCCCTGTGTTTGTGATAATACCTGTATTTAAGCCGTGTGGATCTCTCAGGACGAAAATTATGTCCCCCTGCTACCTCAGCAAAGTCTATGAGATTACAGGAATAGAGCATCTTGAGCTTCCTTGCTCTTTTAAGATCAATATCCACACTCTCTTCAACCCCATAACAGTAACAGGTCGGACATACACTTGAGCATGTCCCGCAGGCAAGACACCTGTCACCCCAGTGCTTCCACACCTCTGACTGGAATTCCATATCGAGTATCTTCATGAGATCCGTGGTGTCCACATAGGTGACGAATTTTTTATTCCTCTCACTCACGATCTTCATGTACCTGACGTGATCATCCTCGCATGGTTCAGTAGTTTTAATGTGTTTTAAGAAATTATATGCTGTGTCAGTATGGATCTCTGCAAAATACCTATTCCCCAGGTCAGTAATAAATAGGTCAAATCCATGCATGGCAGTATCAGTACCCATAGAGCGGCAGAAACATGATGGCTGTGGTTCACAATTGACACCTACTATGAATGTGTTCTTCCTCTTTGCAAGATAATAGGGCATGGGATAATCACTGTGAATAAGGACCTTGTCGAGTTTATTCAATGCATTTATATCACAGGGATGGAGACCAAACAGTATCAGGGGGCTTTTCACATTGTAATTGATCTCCTTCTGCCAGTTCATGGTATCCATCCTGAAGGTTGCCAATTCTTCCTTAAATGGCAGGAAGTACTTTTTTGCTGATAGTTTTGTGGTAGTATAATTCAGCCTGAGGTCCTTGAACTCAAAGATCTCACCAAATGCATAAATGGGTATGCCACTGCTGTCCTTTCCTGCCTCCACAGGCCCAACAACCCTGTTGTGTGCAATGAGCAACTCTACGAGTTTCTTTAGTTCCTCTTTCTCAAATACTCTGAATATCATTTCTTGTGCCTCTGGTTAATCATATCGGCAAATAATGAAATCATCTTTAGAGACTTTGTAATTTCAAGCTTGCTGAAAAACTAACTTTTCTGTTAAAAGATAGAAAAAGGCATAAAAATGTCAACTGCAACCATTGTAGCAATTTTGGAGATATTGAGTCTTTATCTGAGGACAAACAAGAATAAAAAACTTTATCTTGACAACCCTCATTTCTCATGATATAATTTAATCAATTTTGATCAATTAAAGGGAGGGAAGAGTAAAAGTTTTGTAGTTTCTTTGTAAAGGAGTAATTTTATGTACAGAAAGATAAAGGGGGAAGTTTGTCAGATATCATAGCAAGTTAAAAATGGGTAGTAAATCCTACCAATAACAGGATATAAAAGCGAGGAAAAGAAGAGGTTGAAGGAGGGAGTAAATTTCCATTGATTGAGAGGACTGATATTGATAAAAAAGTGTTTTTATAATGTCTGGTCAGGTTAATAATCTTTTCACAAGAGGGGAGCAATTATATAGGAGGTGAAAAATGATAAGAAAAGAAAATAGTTGGAAGCATAGGCTGATTTGTGAGAAGGGTCAAAAATTAATAGAAGGTGAAGTTCTGCGAGGAGAAGTGGTGAAAGACCGAACGATTATTAATCTTAAAGCATTCTCTAAAGAATACAAGCTTGCCTCAGCTTATGCTAATATTAAAAATCTTGAGTTCCGTTCTGAAAAACCAATTAAACATCAAATGTTTGCTGATTATTTTAAACAATACAAAAAATTGATTAAAGCAAAATTTAGAGTTGATCGGAAACGGCGTCCAAGATTTCCTCGCGATGAAGCCTACTTAAACAGAAAGACAAGACGTCATTATCCCAATGGAGATCTACTTATATTGGTTGATAGAGCTGTCTACAATGCAGTTTCTAATAGTATTGATCAATATGTACTTGACGTAGGACGAGATGGTTACTGGGCAACAATTCATGTGGTTAGCGGTGGAACGCCACATGATATTCGTTCATATATTAAACGATACAGACCCGTAGGAGTACTGTTAGTTGGCGCAATTCCTGTGCCCTGGTTTGAGCTTGCTAATGATTTCCACGGTGTGCACTCTGAATTCCCTTGTGATCTATATTATATGGATACCAATGGTACGTGGAGTGACCCTGATGGTAATGGTAAATTTAATGATCACAGTGGTAACTTAAGTCCAGAAATCTGGGTAGGACGCATTTGGACTCCAACTGCAGGTGGTAATGATGCATCTCTTATTAATGATTACTTTGCTCGTAATCATAAATTCCGTCTTGGAATGTTAGGTCATGCACGTTCAGCACTTGCCTTTGTGGATGATGATTGGCAAAGTTTTGATGATTGTGCCTTTGATATGATGTTCCCTGCATCGGTAATTACAAAGTACACGGATCCTACTACTACTGATGCTGATCTTTACAAAGCAGAGGTTAATTCCTTACGTTCTTGGGTTCAGCTATGTGCACATTCCTGGACACATGGACATGCTTTAAGAGTGGGGAGTAAGAACGAATACGTCCAAACGACTTATTTCAGAGATACTAATCCACCTAATTCTCATTTCTTTAACTTATTTTGCTGTGGACCAGGCAAGTTTACAACGCCTGACTATTTAGCTGGTTGGTATATCTTCGATAAAGTTGGTGGTGGTAAAAATCTTGGTTTGGTTGCAATTGCAAGTGCTAAGTCAGGATCGATGCTTTTCTTTGAAGATTTTTATCGTCCATTAGGACAGGGTAAATGTATCGGAGATGCATTTGTAGACTGGTGGAAAGCTCGGGGACCTAATCATGAACTCTGGGAACGTCAATGGTTTTATGGACTTGTTCTACTTGGTGACCCTACTTTAACGTGGTGGAAAGGTGTTGTACCACAATTAAAGCAGCCGCAGAAAGAAGATGTATTTGATCACTGGCCTAGGAAAATACAGCTCAGATGGGACCCTGTAAATCTACCTAAGGTAAAATATCATGTTCAAGTTGATTATTTTACAGGTACATGGGCTGAAGAAACAGGTAGGTGGTGTTTTAACTATCACAATATTACAACCAATACACTTGATATTACTTTTGTTGGGGCACAGCGTGGGAGATGGCGAGTTCGGGCAAAAGTTGATGGACAGATGTGTTCTTGGTCACCATGGTCGTATTTTAGATTTACGATTTAGAATTAAACAATACTTAGTGGAGGGAATATAAGGATTAAAGAGGAGTAAAGTATAAAAAATCTATCATAGCAAAATAACTGAAATAAAAACCACTTCAACACACAAGGATTTCCGTCTATTGTAGGATTCCGGATAGTTTTTTCTTTACGGGTACATATCAATTGATAAATCCGAAGGTGAGAAGGGAGGTGATGTTTGTGTATTTGAAAAATTACTGAAAAAACTTCTTTAGAATTGCCTAATCCTAAGAAAAAGGGAAAGGAGGTAAAACCATGGCAAAAGAATTTAAATCACTTGATGCATCAGGACTTTCAGATGATTTTGATATCGAAATTGATGGATCAGAACCTATTATTGATGTAAAAGAAGAAGAGACCTATATTACTATATCCTGTATCTTTCCAGGGTTTGATCTTTCAGATGATGAGCGAGATGTTAAGGGCAAGAAGTATTCCTTTAAGGAGGTTGGTATTAGTGGTGTAGGATTTGTTTCAGAAAGTGGTAAACCGCTTATGCCAGTATTCAGAAGATTTGTTAATGTACCTCAAGGTTGTAATCTCGAGGTTAATGTAGAGAAAGGAAGTGAGGTAATCTTTGATGATATCCTTGTGACTCCTGCTCAAGAAGAGGCCATGGATGGTCAAGAAAAACACGAGTTCGAGTTTGATGAAGAAGCATATAAAAAGGATGAGTTTTATCCAAAGGATATTGTAAAGATTAGTGATCCAAAAGATGTTGATGGATATAATGCTGTCCTTGTTGAAATATGTCCTCTTCAATTCAATCCAGCTAAACATAAAATCAGAGGATATGGAAATATAACAATCACTATTAAATTTTTATCAAAAGACGATGTAGATGAAAGGGGGGATTTTGCCTTAATAGATCCAGAACTTGAAAGAGAAGGCTTTGGTAATCTTTTACTTAACCCGAGGAGAAAGTTAGTTTGGGGGGCTGCAAGAGTGATTAAACCATTAATTGAAATACCACCATATCTATTTATACCAGAATTTATCATTATATATCATAGTAACTTTAAAGCTGCTGCAGAAAAGCTGTCCAAGTGGAAGAGGACCAAAGGTATATCTACGCAGATTGTGGATATAAAAAATATTGGCAATACAGTAGATAAGATAAAAAAGTTTATCAGAGATAAAAGGAAACATTGTTTTTCAAGACTTCGATATGTTCTATTGTTTGGTGATACAAATCATATAGTGACAGAGAATGTATCGGGTAATGCTACTGATTACTATTACTCCACACCAAAAGACCCTTCAAATAGTTCTGACTGTGTAGCACCGTGGATTGCGATAGGAAGGATTCCTGTACAAACTATACAAGAGGCCCAAGATGTGGTAGAGCAGATCATAGGTTATGAAAAAACTCCACCTTGTGATCCATTATATTATGAAAGAATGACAGTTGCAGCCTACTTTCAGGATGATTATCCTCAAGATGGTAAGGCAGATCGAGCTTATATTAAAACAATGGAAGCCATACGAAGTCATTTGGTTTCAATAGGGAAAGAGGTACAGCGGGTATATGTGTCTAACAATCCAAATCCTCAGCAATACAAAGATGGTACTAATGTGCCGCCTGAAGTAAAAAATGCGATAGTAGATGATGATACAGCCACAGAAATGCTTATTTCGGAAACAGCAGAAGGACAACTGATGGTTGGACATAGAGATCATGGAGACTCTACAGGATGGACCCATCCTTCTTTTACAAATGATAACCTGGATGCTATAACAAGTGCCTATCCGTCCATCTTTCTATCAATTAATTGTTTAACAGGAAGATTTGATCTTTCTGCAGCCAGTGATAGCTTTGCAGAAGCTATGTTGAAACTGAAAGGTGGTGCTCCTTCACTTATTGCAGCTACCAGAGTATCAGGGACATGGCGTAATGATAGTCTGATAAAAGGCTTATTTGATGCTCTATTTCCTGGAGTAATTCCTACTTATCCCGGCACTACAGCCAGTTATGCAATTAAGCATAATCGTTTAGGAGATATTTTAAACTATGCAAAGATGTATCTTTTTGTAGCACACGGTCTGAATTCTGGTGTTAAGGATCATTTAGAAATTTATCACGTGATAGGTGATCCTACTTTAGAATTGTGGAAGTCATCTCCGAAAGTTATTAGTCTTATAGTTAAATTAATAAGAAATAGATATCTACTTATTCAGTTAAGCGAAGTTCCGAAGGATAGTGTTATCACCATTATTGAAGGAGATAGGATACTCAAGACAATAAAAACTTCATCTACACAGATAAAGCTACCCTTAAAGAATCTCAAATTGCTTAATCCAAGGCTGGGGGCAAGACCTCGCAGTGTTTCTGTGTGTTTTTCAGCTCCAGGCTATCGATTTATTGAAAGAAAGATAAGAGTTTAACTGAGAAAGGGAAGCAATCCTTGCTTCCCTTTCTCACTATTTAAAATGAATATGGAGAGGAAAAGATGGATTGAAAGATTTGACATAGCCCTCTGTTCTCATTTATTGTTTTTGTATAGCGAGTCTGTAAATTTTCAGAAGAGCAGAAATGAGTTGTTAAAAGATGCAAAGAGGGCTTAATTATTCAATAATAAAAATTTCTTTCAGTATAGGTCTCATACTCTTGATAATAAATATTTATGGCCTTTTTATGCCTTTTAAAAATGAAGCAATATATGAAGAAGAACATGTGTTTTTTAAGAACGATATAGATAGATCCTATGAATATCTTATTAGTGACATTTTGAATGAGGAGATAACCGACCGAGAAGATTTTTTCAGAAAATTAGTGATTGCAGTAAATAAAAATATGGCTCATTATTGGAGAGACGATGGACGATTTAAATATAATTTAACAGTGCCATTTTATAAGAACTATCTGCTTTTTATGGCCAGCTATTTTATGCCAAAGGTTTTCAAGAAATACGAGTTTTGTGACTACCGGCTTGCACTCGAACGTGGAGTTGGTCTCTGCTCTCAACATGCAATTGTAATATGCGGAATATTAGAGGAGAAAGAAGTCCCCTGTAGAATTGTGGCCCTATCCGGTCATGTAGTGGCAATGGCTGAAGTTAAGAATGATAAATGGTGGATTCTTGATGGTGATTATGGAGTTATAATTCCATATGATATTGCACAAATCGAAAAAACTCCTTCTCTTATTGTGAGTTACTATAAAGACAAGTTAGATTATAGTGATCATGCTATAAAAGTAGGAACCTTCATACCACTTTTAAGGTTGGTTGAGATATATGGAAAGGAAGGAAATAGGATACTAAAGGGAGTAAAGGAATACTGTAATATAAAAAAATGGATTATAGAGAAGAGTTCCTTTTATGCTATATGGATTATTCCTCTGATTTTGATGCTGCCTCTGATTATTCAAAAAATTGAAGAATCCTCTAAAGGCTCTGTATTTGGTATTAAAGCCAAGACCAAGATTAAAGATTCAGTATTATGAGATTAATTAAGAAGATTATTGCTTATGCAACAGCTATAATTATTGTTGTAGTGCTTAGACAGATTATAGAAGCGCAGTTTGAGACAAATGAAAAGGTTGCTGTCCTTGTTACAGGAGTTATTTTTGCTATAGGAGGAATATGGTTGATGTTCAAGCCGAGATCAGCAATGAGACGTTATCATAAAAGTCAGCAGATCTGGCATAGACGCCTGCCTAATTTAACTAAAGCCTTGGAGGATGTAGGTGATATCAATAAAGAGTTAACTGATACAGTCTACAGTAGCCCAACCAAAACACATGTTTTGGGATTTCTTGCATTTGTACTTGGTCTTATAGCTGTTTTAGCAGTGATTTTGTCAGCATAGTATCATTATGATTCTTTGTTCGCAGGAAAGAAGGTCTTTTAGAAGGGTTCTCCTGTCTGCCACCTCTCTCTATCTATTTCATAAAAAGTAGTTCCATCATCATAGTTTTCAACCAAAAGAGGTACTCTGTCACCTATTTGAGGTATAGGAGGTACAAGCACAACCCTGATTTCGGTTCCATCAGGTAATTCCAGAATTCCTCTGTAAAGTATTGCTCCCTCGTTTGTGCCGAATCTGCTTGGGACTTTACTAAGATCCAGTTTTTCTATTTTTTTTACCACTGCCTTTTCGTGTTTAATAGACAAAAGTTTTTTTGAGGAAGACTCATACTTCAAGATTAAGGCCCATATAAATATTCCCAGCAATCCGATTACACTAATTATTACTTTCCAGTTTCTATGGGTTGTTGCCCAATTATCCCAGAAATTGCTCATTTTATATATTACAATATTAAAGTGGGTTGAATAAACTGTTTAAAAGCTTTTAAAAAATAATTATTTAGAGTGTAGAGGAGGGAATGGATAATAACAGAGAAACAAGAATTTCGTTATTTGATCTGATAATGAGTCTTTCTGAAGCAGTAGATTGTATTAGTCCAAAGATAGCCACTTATCACAAAGAATTGCATATATTGCTTTGAATATAGCCAAAGAGTATGGTTGTTCTCTTAAAGAACAACAAGAGATATTTATTGCTGCGTCTTTACATGATATTGGAGCGATATCCTATACACTAAAAGAACGATTGGATACCCTCCATTTCGACATCAAAAATCCTCATAAACATGCAGAACTTAGATATAACTTGCTTAAGACATATGACTCTTCTCACAGATAAGACTTTACCCCGAGTTAGTAGAAAATTTTCTTAGATTTTGCTCAGAAAGAATATTTTTGGCTTAATATAGTTTCATCGAAACTTGAGATCATTCTTGCTTCAAACATAGGGTTAGTTCTTATATAATTGAGTTTAGAAGTCGATTTACAGCAATCCATTCCAGTGGAGTTGCTGCTGTGAGTAAAAAGCTGGCTAAAACAGCTGGATTTTCAGATATAAAATGTCATATTGCTACAAGTAGCAGGCTATCTTCATGATTTGGGTAAACTCGCTGTTCCTACTGAATTTTAGAAAAACCTTGATAAATTAACCAGAAAGGAGTATGATAACCAGAAAGGGGTATGAACTTATAAGAAGCCATACATACTTTACATATACTTTGCTGCAAAGGATCAAAGATTTTAGTACATTAACAAGTGGGCTTCCTTTCATTATAGAGCGGACAAACTATCTCTTGGTTCCAGAATAATGGCTGTAGCAGATGTGTATACCAGCTCTTACTGAAGATTGGCCATATCATAAAGGGCTTGAGCCACAGAAAGCTTTGCGTATAATTTACAAATGGCAGAAAATTCTGCATTTGGTCTTGAAATTGTTGCAACATTATCGAGGTACAAAGATGATATTGATGATGCCCGCAGAGAGGCTCAGAGTAGTGCGGTTGATGATTACTGGCGTTTATATTTATCTGACAATCGGTTTGCGGCTTTAGAATCAGCCTAAGAGATTTAAGAAAAGCTGAAGAATGAGTATTAAATATAACATTCAAAATATTTTTTGGTTTATCCTTCTGTTTCTATCTTTTTTCACCTCCAAGGTGTTTTCCTTTGATGGACCATTGCAGATCAAGAATCAATATCCGATATTTCTTCATGTTTGCCCGCCTTACTTAGAGAAGGCGTCAACAGAGGATTCCTTATCTTTCAGCCTTTCCCATTCAAGCACTTATACACTGCAGGGTTCAGATAACTGGGCTGTTAACCTTGATATGGAGATTACAGAAGTTAGTTTTAGATACAAGAGAACTCTGAAAAGAGGTATTGAGCTTGGTATTGATATTCCCCTGTTTGTTTTTAGTAAAGGATTTATGGATGATTTCCTTGAAGTGTATCATAATACCTTTGGTTTTCCTGACTATGGAAGAAGCAAAAGGCCATCAAATAGCTTTCTTTACGAAGTCAGAAAAAACGGTGGATTAGTTATAAAGGGCGAAGAACAGATAAACATAGGTGATATTAGATTTGCTATCAAGAAATCTCTGATATCAGTAGGGGAGTTTGGATGGAGTATAAAAGGGGAACTGGAACTGCCTACCGGAGACGTTAAAAAGGGTTTTGGTAATGGTAGTATAGATGTGGGTGTATCTATGCTATTTAATAAGAGTATTTCTGAGGATACTATGGTATACTGGAATTTTGGGATGGTGTTTCCAGGAGACCTTAGAGGATACAAGCGGGTGGACTTAAGGAGTTTCTTCTATGGCGGAGGTGCAGTGGAAACATGGATAAGAAAAGAGTTTAGTATTATTCTTCAGTTCTATGGGCAGTCGTCAGTATATCCAGAGACAGGCATTTCATCTGTTGACAGACCTGCTTTTCTTTTGTCCATAGGCAGTAGGTATTATTCAGGGAACAGGAGTTTTGAGGTTTCTCTAACAGAAGACCTGAATACCTCTGGCGCGCCTGATTTTATATTGAATTTTACTTATAAGATAAGGCCTTAATACAAGATAAATTTATTTTTTTCCAAAGATAGAACCAAATAGTTGACAGTTGTTAAAAGATAGGTTTAAAATTGTTTGTCTTTGTTGAACAGACCAAGAAGGTCGCCAAGTTAAAATCTAAAATAATTTTTAAAGTTTAACAAAGTTTAACCTGGAAAAAGGCCAGGAAGGCTGCTTTTGGTATGAAACCAGGCAGTTTTGCTGGCCTTTTTGTTTTTGGACGAAAGATGCCGAAGATTTTAAAAACTTTATATTAGGAGGAGGACGATGAGGAAGATATTTATCTTTTTGTTGTTTTGGTATCTCCTAAATGGGTTTGCATGGGCAGATGCACAGAATGATACATGGAATCTAAAGGAGATCGTTGTTACTGCTACAAAAACCCCTCATTTGTTAGAAGATGTGCCTGTAGAGACTGTAGTTATAACCAACAAGGAGATTGAGAAATACAGTGCCCAGACTGTTAGTGACCTCCTGCGATATACTCCTGGCCTGTTCATAAGGAGTGAAGACACTGCTGGTATCTCCAGTTGGAGAGCAAAGATAAGGGGATTAACCTTTAATGATGGGTATGGTCTTGTTTTAGTAGATGGGCAACGGGTTAAAGGTGGTGGGATGGGTGATTATGGGATAGGTCTTAATCAGGTTCCAATACAGATGATAGAGAAGATAGAGATTGTAAAAGGTCCAAGTTCAGTATTGTATGGGAGTGACGCCTTAGGTGGTGTGGTGAATATCATTACAAAACCTGCTCCAGAGAGAACCATCTATGGATTTGAGATGGGCTATGGAAGTTACGATACAAATATAGAGTATCTGTACTGGGGAACGAAAATAAATTCCTTAGGGATGCTTCTACAGACTGCAAGAGAAGAGTCAGACATGGGTGAATATGGGATAAATAAAAACAGAAATGAGACCTATGAAAGAACGAGTTTGGAAACTAAGCTATCCTATAAATTGAATAGAAGACTTACCTTAGGACTTAAACTTTCTGTGCAGGAAGAAAACAGAACGCGTGAATATTTAAATCGAGACACTACGGTTTTAAAAAAATACTATAAATATCGTATTGCTCCACAGATTAGAGCAACCTTTGATGATAATTCTCTATTAATACTTCAGGGTTATTATTATAACTGGGATTTTGATGGTGATTCCTATGGTTCAGATCCTTATCCATACACACTTTACCGGGGAGATATGTACTATAGATATGCAGAAGCCCGTTATACCAAGCCCTTAGGAACAAACCATTTAGTAACCTTTGGTGTTGAGTATCTACAAGAAGAATTAAATTATACCATGGCTAATAAAACACTCCATCTGAGCAGTGGATATATTCAGGACGAAGCTGAATTTTTTGTAGGGATCCCTGTGAATATAGTTTTAGGGGCACGTTTGGATCACCATTCCCAGTATGGTACAGAGTTCTGTCCAAAGGTGAGTCTGTTATTAGAAATAGGAGATCAGACAAAGATACGGGCATCTGTAGGTAGAGGATTCAAATCTCCTACTATCCGCCAGGCCTACTATGCTGAGCCATATAAACATGGAGAGTATTGGTATAAATCTAATCCTGATCTTGAGGCAGAAACAGCATGGGGCTATTCAGTAGGATTAGAGCATATTTTTGGAGAAAGGTTTCTCGGTAATATTACCCTTTTCAGAAGTGATGTGGAAAACAAGATCATAAGAGTTGATCCAGATGAGACAATAGATGGACTTCCTGTGAAAACCTATGAAAATGTAGAAAGAGCCTATATCCAAGGAGTAGAGGTGGGGGTAAAGCTTGCTTTAATAAGAGAGCTTTTATTGTTAAATATAGGCTATACCTATCTTGATACAGAAAACAGAGATACGGGCAAAGAGCTTACATACTCACCACACCACAATTTTACAACTCATGTAATGTTTAATTATCAGCCGTCGGGAATCATTTTGGATATAGGAGCCCAGTGGGTAAGTGAGATGTATACAGATAACAGTAATACCAAGTCTATAGATAGTTACTCCTTAGTTGATGTAAAGCTTATCAAAAGAGTTACTGACAGGGCCTCTGTATCCTTAGAGGGTGATAATATTTTTAATTCTGATTATGGAGAGCCCAATCGTGATTGGCGAGGTGCCACATGGTTGGCAAAATTTAAAATAGACTTTTAGAGAAAGGAGGACCTTATGAAGAGAATGTATGTTATAACAGCAGTTCTAAATCTTTTATGTGTTGTGTTTTTCTTTACAACGGTTAAGGCTCATGATCTCTGGCTTTATGCAAGCGAGTATTATCCAGAGACAGGAGAGGAAATCCAGGTGAAGGTTATATTTGGTCATAATTTCCCCTTTGAGGATATCCTGATACCGAAAGAGCAGATAAGTGGGTTCTCTTATGTAGCACCCAATGGAGAAAAGAGATTAATTACAAATGTATGGGAAGATAGAAAAGGGGAGAGAAAGGGGAGTCTTGTTGCAGAAATAGTCCTTTCTGAAGGAAGCTATGTTATTGCTGCAGGAAGAATAAGAAAAGGAAACAAGTCACAGGTTCCTTCAGAAAAGTATGGTAAGGCCATTGTTGTGGTGAATAATAAAAACACCAAGAATCTGAGTTTTCCTTTGGGGCACAGGATAGAGATTATCCCTTTAAAGAATCCTCGTGATGTTAGGGCAGGAGAAGATTTTCCAGTAAAGATACTCTTTGAGGGTAAGCCCCTGTCCACATATGTGTATGCAACTTATGCAGGATACTGGTCAGAGAGTGAGCCATTTCCTGTGATTACTAAAAGTGATCAAAATGGTAATGCATATATTAAAATTACTAAGTCTGGCCTGTGGATGGTTGTTTGTAACCACAAAATTGACTTTTCAGCCTCTTTAACTTTTAAGATAAAATAAAAGATTTTCTGACCCTGCGGTAAAACCGCAGGGTCAATTTATATTAAATAGTCAGTCTTTCCGCAAGTTCCAGACAGTCTTTATTTTCTTTATCCTCACCACAAAGCATATTCATCAGGTCTTCTTCAGGCGTTTTTATAGGCTGAATGTTATAGTTTTCCACAAGGAAATTAACCACATTTGGAGTAAGAAATGCTGGTAGAGTTGGTCCAAGTCTGATATTCTTTATACCTAAGTAGAGCAGTGTAAGCAGTATTGAGACGGCCTTTTGTTCATACCAAGAGAGCACAAAGGAAAGGGGCAGCTCATTCACACTGACCTTGAATGCCTCTGCTAATGCAAGGGCTATCTTTATTGCTGAATAAGCGTCATTACACTGACCTATATCGAGTAGTCTCGGAATCCCGTCTATGTCACCAAGGTTTTTATCAAAGAAACGGAACTTTCCACAGGCAAGAGTCAGAATGATACAGTCTTTCGGGACCAGTTCTACAAACTTACTGTAATAATCCCTTTCTGGCTTGGCACCATCACAACCACCTACGAGAAAGAAGTGTTTTATTTTGCCGGCTTTTACTGCTTCTACTATCTTGTCAGCTACTGAAAGAACAGCATTTCTTGCAAATCCTGTCATCACAGTTTTGCCTGGGATATCCTCCTCAAAACCAGGTAATTCAAGTGCACGTTTTATAACAGGGGAGAAATCACGATTTTCTATATGGATTACACCAGGCCACTGGACTGGACCAGAGGTAAAAATGTTGTCTTTATAAGAATCTAAAGGCTTTTGTAAACAGTTAGTTGTCATCACTATTGCACCAGGAAACTTGGCAAACTCTTTCTGTTGATTATGCCAGGCTGTACCATAATGACCTACGAGATGTTTATACTTCTTCAGTTCTGGATAACCATGGGCTGGGAGCATTTCTCCATGAGTGTAGACATTAATGCCTTTGCCTTCTGTCTGTTTAAGTATCTCTTCAAGGTCTTTTAAGTCGTGGCCTGAGACCAGTATAGCTTTACCTTTTTTAGCGCCTAAGGAGACCTCGGTTGGTACAGGGTCTCCATAACGACCGGTGTTTGCAGCATCAAGTAGTTCCATAACCTTCAGATTTACCTCACCACATTTAAGTGCTATCTGCACCCAATCATTCAAAGTAAGGTCTCTATTAAACATAGATGCCAGTGCTTCATGGATAAACGAATAAACCGAATCATCTTCTTTTCCAAGTTCTCTTGCATGGACTGCATAGGCAGCTATACCTTTGAGTCCATAGAGTACTGTATGCATAAGTGAACGGATATCGGGGTCATCATGAAGGGAGTTAATATCATAAAGTAGTGCCTGTGCTACCATACCTTCAATATCAGGGGCAGGAATAAAATCTACTGTGTTGTTATTAATAGAGATCTTTGCCCGTTCTTTTAACCGTTCTCTCAGTTCCACAGCCTTTTTTATAAGTACTGCAGTACTTTGGTCATCAAAGTTGACATTGGTTAAGGTAGCAAAAAGAGCGTCTGTGGTAAAGGCATTTACTTCGTTGTCTGTGATACCTTTTCTTCTTGCCTCCACAGCATAAACCGCCAGGGTTCTCAGAGCATGCTCAAGAAGGTCCTGAAGTGCTGAGACAATAGGGGACTTTCCACAAATTCCAACTCTTGTACATCCTGTTCCCTTTGCAGCCTGTTCGCATTGATAACAAAACATAAGTTTACCTCCTTATCAGGTGAATTTTTAAATGATGCAGATGCATCTATGGATTAATAATGCAATAAAGCCCTGTACGTTAGCTATGATGTAAATCATAGCTACAATAAAAAAGGATGGATGATAAGGAAGAACTATATAGAAATTTAGGGGAAGGTTTGAGGAAGGGGGCTTAAAGCCCCCTTATATTTAGAATAGTCCTTTTACTTTTCCTGTTTCCACATCCACATCTATTCTTCTGTAGGCAGGATCAGAAGATGTCCCAGGCATAAGTTTTATATCACCTGCCACAGGTACAACAAAGCCTGCTCCCTTAAATACGAGCACATCCCTAACAAAGAGCTTCCAACCTTTTGGTACTCCTTTAAGATTTGGATTATCACTAAGGCTGAGATGTGTCTTCACCATACAGGTGCCCAGTTTAGAGAGTTCAGGATCGCCTTCTATAGCCTTGAGCTTCTGCAGCGCCTGTGGTGTATACTCTACTCCATCTGCGCCATAGACCTCTTTTGCTATTCTTTCTATTCTCTGGGTCTGTGGCAGGTCAATCTCATATAAGAATCTAAAGTCATTGCCCTCTTCACAGGCATCAATTACTGCATCTGCCAGTTCCAGGGCACCTTCTCCACCTTTAAGCCAGTGTTCGCTTACTGCAACTCTGGCACCTGCTTCTTCCGCGATCCTCTTTACAGTGTTTATCTCATCTTGGGTGTCTGTATGGAATGCATTTATACAGACTACAGGATTAATCCCTGCCTTCCTTACAGTGTTGATATGATGTACCAGATTTGCACATCCCTTCTCCACCCACTCTACATTCTCTTCATAGTACTCCTTAGGGATCGGTCTTCCTGGTACAGGTACAGGTGCTCCTCCATGGCACTTCAGTGCCCTGATTGTAGCAACGATTACTGCTGCATGGGGTTTCAGTCCTGAGAAACGGCACTTCAGGTTCCAGAACTTCTCAAATCCTATATCAGCACCGAAACCGCTCTCTGTAATATGATAGTCTGCCAGTTTCAGGCCTACTCTGTCTGCAATTATAGATGACTGGCCTATTGCAATGTTTGCAAAAGGTCCTGCATGTACCAGTACAGGTTGGCCCTCTATTGACTGCATAAGATTTGGATTCAGTGCATCCACCATCCATGCAGTCATTGCGCCTGCCACTTCCAAGTCCTCTGTGGTGACAGGATTTCCCTGTTTGTCATAGGCAACAACGATCTTTCCAATCCTTTCACGAAAGTCCTTCAGGTCATTTGCCACCGAGAGTATAGCCATTACCTCAGAGGAGACAGCAATATCAAACCGAGACTCCATCATGAATCCATCCATCTTGCCACCAATACCTATTATGATCTTTCTCAATGCCTGTGCACAGAAGTCGATTATCCAGCCCATCTGGACATTTCTCGGATCAATATTCAGCCTTTTGAGGTTTCTCTTTGCGAGCTGTTCATCAGTGTAATTGAACTCATGCTGCATCCTTGCTGTGAGGGCAACCATAGCAAGATTATGGGCATTCATAATTGCATTGATGTCACCGGTGAGTCCAAGTGAGAATGGTGTGAGAGGGATACACTGAGACAGACCACCACCTGCTGCAGACCCCTTTATATTCATGGTGGGTCCACCTGATGGCTGTCTTATTGCAGCCATCACATTTTTACCCCTTTTACCCATGCCCTGAAGAAGTCCTATAGTGGTGGTTGATTTACCCTCTCCAAGTGGTGTAGGAGTGATGGCTGTGACATCGATATACTTTCCGTCAGGCCGGTCCTTCAGTCTCTCAAGTACACTCTTGTAATCAACCTTTGCTACATAGTGGCCATGAGGTAACAGTTCCTCTTTCTCAAGTCCCATCTCTTCAGCAAGCTGATAAACTGTCTTCATATGTTTTTCTGCCTCTTCAGCAATTTCCCAGTCTGCATGCTTTCTTGGATCCAGTGGCATGATTACCTCCTCCTTGTTTTTTAGTTTTAGTAGCTGATCAATACCCTTATAAGCCTCTCATTCATTGAATGGACATTTTTACTTGAGACTCTTGCAATTGTCTTCATTATTTTGTACATCATTTTAGGATGAGTGTTTTCCATCTCCTTAAAATCCTCTGTTTTTATCAGAAACACCTCGGTGTTGTCAATAGCCTTGGCATTGGCTCCATGGTGTTTTTTATCCTCAATTACCGAGAGCTCTCCAAAGAAATGTCCTTCAGTCAATACAGCCAGGGTCTGTTTCCAGCCATCAGGGGTACTCTTTGATATCTCTACTTTGCCTTTGTTAACGAGATAGATACCCTCTGTAGGTTCTCCCTCCTTAAATATCATCTGCCCTTTAGGAAAGTTTTTCACTTCCATCCTCTGTCTTATAACCTCGATCTCTTCGTTACTAAGGTCCTTTAAAAGGATCTGTTTTTTTAGTTCTGAAATCTCTAACATTTTCTCCTCCTCATAAAATTAAACTTTTTCAATCCTTACTGCTGAAACCTTTAATTCAGGAATCTTACAGAGGGGATCAAGGTGTTGACTGCTTGTAAGCATATTCGCAGCCGCCTCTTTAAAATGGAAAGGTATAAATACAACTCCCTTGCCAGGTCTCTTTGATATTTTTGCCTTTAGGGTAATCTCACCCCTTCTGGAGGATACCTTTACTTTGCTGCCTTCTTCAATTCCGAGTATGAGGGCATCTTCAGGATTAATCTCCACAAAGGGCTCCCCAGCCACCTTGTTTATAGGATCAACTCTTCCAGTCATTGTATCTGTATGGTACTTGAATAGAATCCTCCCAGTAGTGAGTACAAAAGGATACTCCTTATCAGGTTCCTCTGCTGATGGACGATACTTGACCACAGTGAATCTACCTCTGCCCCTGGGAAATCCTCCTTTAAATAGGTATTTTGTGCCTGGATGGTCTGTTGTGGGACAGGGCCATTGAAGGCCTCCCTTTTCAAGTCTTGAATAGGTTATTCCAGCCATTGCGGGCCAGGCCATTCCTATCTCTTGAAAGATCTCCTCAATGTTAGTATACTTCATATCATACCCCAGTCGCTTGCTCAGTTCCATTATTATCCATGAATCCTCTCTTGCCTCTCCAGGTGGATTAATTGCCTTCCTGATTCTTTGGACTCTTCTTTCGGTATTCGTGAAAGTACCATCCTTTTCTGCAAAACAGGCACTTGGTAAAACTACATCTGCCAGCTCAGCCGTCTCTGTGAGAAAGATATCCTGAACCACGAGAAAATCCAGACATTTTAGTGCCTTTACAGTATGGCCAATATCAGGATCACTGAGGACAGGGTTTTCTCCCATTATATACATAGCCTTCAGTCTACCTGCTTCTGCCTCAGCTATCATTTCAGGAGCAGTAAGTCCTGGTCTGTCTGATAGAGAGACACCCCAGAGTCTCTCAAATTTCTCTCTGACTGGCTGAATATCTACCTTCTGATAACCGGGATAGAGGTTGGGAATACAGCCCATATCAGTAGAGCCCTGTACATTATTCTGTCCCCTCAAGGGATTTACACCAGCACTCTCTTTTCCAAGGTTTCCTGTCATGAGCGCGAGATTTGCAATACAGAAGACATTATCAGAACCATGGCTATGTTGGGTTATACCCATTGTGTAGTAGATACCAGGATGCTTTGCCATGGCATACATCCTTGCTGCCTGAATAATCTTCTCTTTTGGGACACCTGTTATCTTCTCGCCTACCTCAGGAGTATATTCTTCGAGGTTATTAATAAATTCTTCATTAAATCCCTCTGTCCTCATCACAATAAACTCTCTGTCTATCAGATCCTCTTTTACAATCACATGCATCATGCTGTTCAGAAGAGCCACATCAGTGCCAGGACGGTGCTGGAGCCACAGATGTGCAAACCTGACCATCGGCACTTTCCTTGGATCTGCCACAATAAGTTTCGCTCCCTTCCTGACAGCCTTTATCATCCTTAGGGCTACAATAGGATGGTTCTCCTTGGTGTTTGAGCCAATCACAAACAGTAGATCGTTATTCTCAATCTCAGGAATAGAGTTTGTCATTGCTCCAGAGCCGAATACTGTGGCCAGACCGGCCACTGTTGCACTGTGTCAGTAACGGGCACAGTGATCAACGTTGTTAGTGCCTATGGTAGCGCGTATGAATTTCTGGAAAAGGTAGTTTTCTTCATTGGTACATCGGGCAGAACTAAGTCCACCTATAGCATCAGGCCCATATCTGTCTTTTATCTCCCTGAACTTGGATGCCACATAATCCAGTGCTTCATCCCATGAGACTTCCTCAAATTTGCCATTCTTCTTTATAAGGGGTTTCTTTAATCTGTCAGGACTATTCACAAATTTGAAACCAAACCTGCCCTTAACACATAACCAGCCTTCATTTATGTTGTCTGGTGAAGAACTCACCCTTATTATCTCATTACGGCTTACATGAAGTGTAATATTACAACCACAACCACAGTATGGACATATGGTGTCCACTTTCTGGATATCCTTCTGCCTTCCTCTACCAATGGATAGCTTTCCAATGAGTGCACCAGTTGGGCATACACTAATACACTGGCCACAGAACTCGCAGTTGAGGTCTTTTTCAAAAGGTGGAGTTACTTTTGCATTGAATCCCCTGTATGCAATGTCTATTGCAGCCACTGCCTGTACTTCTTCGCAGACCCTTACACACTTTCCACAAAGTACACACTTCTCCATATCCCTCTCAATAAAAGGATTATTATCCCTCTGAGCATACTGTCTTCTTTCACCCAAGAAACGATTTTCCCGTAGATTGTAAAAATAGGCAAGTTCCTGGAGTGTGCAATCTCCTGCCTTCTCACAGACCATACAGTCGTTAGGATGATCACTTAACAGCAGTTCCACAATGGTCTTTCTGATCCTCTCTATCTGTTCATTGCTTGTCTGAACTTCCATCCCCTCAGCCACAGGAGTAGTACAGGCGGTTACAAGTCTTGGCATCCCTTTCACCTGTACTAAACAGAGTCTGCATGCTCCGTATGGCTCAAGTCTTGGGTCATCGCAGAGAGTAGGAATATAGATTTCTGCCTGTCGTGCAGCTTCAAGGATTGTGGTACCCTCTTTTACCTCTACTTGTTTTCCGTCTATAAGAAGTGTAATCATATAACCTCCCTATGTATAATCAAGCAATAGGATGTCCTCTATCCCTTTCTTATAGCCTTGAATTTACAGGTTTCAAAACATGCACCACATTTAATACATATCTCCTGTACAATTCTATGGGGTTTCTTCTTCTCACCCACAATTGCTCCTGCTGGACAGACCCTTGCACACATGGTGCAACCCTTACAGAATTCTTCGAGAATGGTGTAGGTGAGTAGATTTTTACATACACCTGCAGGACAACGTTTGTCATGAATATGTGCCTCATATTCATCTCTAAAATACTTTATAGTACTAAGGACAGGGTTGGGTGCAGTCTGGCCAAGACCACAGAGAGAGCCTGCCTTTATATCCTCGCTGAGGATAAGAAGAAGGTCTATATCACCAGGTCTGCCTCTTCCATCTGTAATACGTGTGAGAATCTCAAGAAGCCTCTTTGTTCCTATTCTACAGGGTACACATTTACCACAGGATTCTGTCTGTGTAAATTCAAGGAAATACCTAGCAATATTAACCATACAGTCTGTTTCATCCATTACCACCATTCCACCAGAACCTACAATAGAACCCACCTTCTGGAGAGATTCATAATCAACAGATATGTCAATCATACTCTCGGGTATACATCCTCCTGAAGGTCCACCTGTTTGTACAGCTTTCAGTCTTCTATCGCCCTCTATTCCTCCTCCAATATCATAGATTATCTCTCTCAGGCTTATGCCCATTGGGACCTCAATCAGACCAGTATTCTTCACCTTTCCTGTAAGAGCGAATACCTTCGTCCCTTTACTCTTTTCTGTACCATACTGTGCAAACCAGGATGCGCCGTTCCGGATAATATAGGGCACATTTGCAAGTGTTTCTACATTGTTTATTACAGTGGGTTTGCCCCAGAGTCCTTTTTCTACAGGGAATGGAGGTTTTGCCCTTGGCATACCTCTTCTGCCCTCAATAGATGCAATAAGTGCCGTCTCTTCACCACAAACAAAGGCACCTGCACCCAGTTTTATCTTTATCTCAAAAGAGAAGTCTTTTCCAAGGATATTCTCACCAAGAAACTTCTTCTCTTTTGCCTGCGCCAGTGCAATCTTGAGCCTTTCTACAGCAAGAGGATACTCTGCCCTGATATATACATATCCTGTCTTAGCTCCAATTGCATAGGCTCCGATTACCATACCCTCAATTACTGAGTGAGGATTCCCCTCAATAATGGAGCGATCCATAAATGCACCTGGGTCTCCCTCGTCAGCATTACAGATTATGTACTTTGTATCAGAGTTCTTCTGTCTTGCAAACTCCCATTTGAGCCCTGTAGGGAAGCCAGCTCCACCACGGCCTCTGAGGCCCGAGTCCTTTATCACCTTTATAACCTCTTCCGGAGACATCTCAGAAAGGACTCTTTTTAATGCCTCATAACCCCCCCTTTCGATATAAGAATCTATGGATTCAGGATCAATTTCACCACAATCTGCAAGTACAACCTTTACCTGTTTTTCGTGGAAGGCATGGTAATCCTCCTTTACTGCCCACTCATCAACAACTACTCCACCAACGATGTGTTCTTCCACAATTCTTGGAACCATATCAGGTTTTATAAATTGATATGTGGTTTTTTCACCATTCATAATAACATCCACAAGTACATCTCTTGCACAAAAGCCTCTGCATCCCACTTGGTGTACTGAACAGTGCTTCTCTACAGTTGCATCTATTCCCTGCTGTTTCAGTTCTTCTATGAATGCCTGCATAACCTCTTTACCACCGGCGGCGATTCCGCCTGTACCCATACAGATTTTTATCACTACCTCTTTCTGCATATCACTTTAACCTCTTTAATTCTTTGATAAGTTTATCAGGGGTCATCTTCCCATACACCTTCTCATTTATTATTACTACTGGGGCTATACTACAGGCTCCAACACAGTTAACCCTCTCTACTGTGAACTTTCCATCCTCTGTAGTGTCTTCTCCAGAGGGTATCTGGAGTTCTTTCATAAGGGAATTAATCAGTCTTTCTGAGCCTTTTACATGGCAAGCAGTACCACAACAGGTAGTAATGATATTTTCTCCTCTCGGTTTTAGATGAAACTGAGCATAGAAGGTGGCAACACCAAAGAACTTTGCAGGTGGAATATCCAGTTGCTCTGAAAACCAATAGATTGCATCTTCAGGTAGATATCCAAAGTCTTTTTCAAGACACTGGAGTATAAATACAAGATTACCTTCTTGTTGGTGATATTCCTCAAGAATAGTATTCAGTTTTTCTTCCATAGTCTCCCTTCTCCAACTTAGATTTTTCTTATGTTTGAAAATGAATAACATATAAAATACCATAAACATTGTATTGTTTGGGCAGTGTATTAAATATTTATAAAAAAAATTAATAGTATCTGGTTTCCTGGAAGGGTTTTTAGACAGTTACTGTATTATAAGAAAGATATATACCACAGGTGTAGCAAATATTATTCCGTCTAATTTATCGAGTATACCTCCATGGCCAGGGATGAGAGAGCTTGAGTCCTTTACACCAGAGTCTCGCTTGAATAGTGATTCTGTAAGGTCTCCAATAATAGCAATGACACCAATTATTGCTCCCAGTATGGCAGCATCTAAGATATCCAGTTGTTTAATAAATAAAAGACCAAGAACCACAGAAGAGATTATACCACCTGCCAGAGAACCGAAGGAACCTTCTACTGTCTTCTTAGGGCTTACAGAAGGATAGAGTTTTTTCTTACCAAAATTTTTTCCTATATAGTAGGCAAAGCTGTCTGAACACCAGACAGTAGCTCCTGTATAGATTATCCACTCTGGTCCATACTGTCTGATATAAATCAGTAAACTGAGAACAATAGGTATATAAAGAAAACCCACCAATACAGGAGCCAGATCATAAAGGGCCTTTTGGGGACCTTTCTTAGATTGTAGCAACCTGATAGATATTATAACCAGAACAGGAATAATTATCAAAAGAAGAATCTCTTTGATGCCAGAATATACTGCATAGAGAAAGAATGTACTGAAAAATACAGCGGAAAACGTGAAGACCTTTTCAACTTTATACATACTGTAGAATTCCATTAAGGCTATTAAAACAATAATAAGAAGTAAAAAGAAGAAGCATACGGGAGGAAGTTTCATAATATAAAGATAGAGTATAGGTAGAGAGAGGACTGCAACAACTTCTCTTTTCATTTATAGAACCTCGAGTCTGTTAGAACTCTACCAAATCTCCTCTCTCTCCTCTGATAGTCCTGTATGGCGCTGATAAATTCCTCTCTTGTAAAGTCTGGCCAGAGGGTATCTGTAAAATAAAGCTCTGCATATGCGCCCTGCCAGAGAAGAAAATTGCTCAGCCTCTTCTCTCCAGAGGTTCTTATTATAAGGTCTACAGGTGGTAGACCATGGGTATCAAGTAGGCTCTCAAACACTGCCTCATCAATCTCTTCCTCAGGGATACCCATCTTTATGATCTTTCTCACTGTTCTCAGGATTTCATCCTTGGCTCCATAGCTCAGGGCTGTAACAAGAGTCATTCTGTCTCCGCCGGCTGTTATCCTTTCAGCTTCTTCAATAAGTTTCTGTATATGGGATGGGAGTCTCTCCCTGTCTCCTATCATTCTGAATTTTATCCCCTCCTTAAGCATATCAATGATTTCCTCTGAAAGGTATGAGTACAAAAGGTCCATCAAAACAGATACCTCATCTTCTGGCCTTTCCCAGTTTTCGATAGAGAAGGCATATAGGGTAAGGACTTCAATCCCTATATCCAGAGAGGCATTGATTATGTCTCTTGTCCTTTCTGCCCCTCTCTTATGACCCTCGATCCTCGGCAACCCCCTCATATTTGCCCATCTCCCGTTTCCGTCCATTATTATCCCCACATGCTTAGGAAGATTGGATATCATTTACCCTCCTTTTATTGAGAAGATTTGGACATAGGTCCCAAAGGGATTTTTGCCCTTAAGGATGTTTTTTGCCTTCAGCCCAAAAAGAGGCTTGCTCAATACAGCCACCTTGTTATCAAAAACTGCATAGTCGAGCACTTCTCCTGATATACTTTCAATTATAACAGACTGCTGAAGTATACCTGAAGCTATCCATACAAGTAGAAGTTGAGAGTTTTTGTACCAAATGGTTCTGGCCTGTTTGATCAGGGGTTCTTTTTTGACCACAAGGGCATGGGTTTTCTCGGTAACTATTCTATTCTTTATATGCCATTTGCCCATTTCAACTATTATAGGAGCTGCTCCTTTGTCAAACGACCTCTTGAACCCTCCAAGATTGTTGCTGCTTCTCCAAAGGACGAGTCCTTCAGGATTGAGTAGATTAAGATAGGCCTCATCATCTATGTACAGATAGTATATATCTCCATTGTTATCCCTCATTTCTCCGAAGTCGTATATATTGATTATGGGTGGAAATTCTTTTATCTCTTCTTTGATAGAGAAATCTCCATTATTATAGACAACTCTTCTTATTGGACCGGTATATCCATCAACAGGAGAGTATTTCTGGTATATAAGACCATTGTTAAGGACCCTTACAAAACCCTCTGTCTGCCACAGTTTCTCCAGTCTGAAGTCACCTTGAATTGAATTAGGAGGAATGACCCTGTATACATAAGAGTAGACATGGTCTCTTTTATCAGATATGGTGCTTACAACAAGCTCTCTTTTTCCGTCACGATTTAGGTCTGCAGTATCGAGCCATATTATCTCTTCAGTGGTTTTTCCTTTTATCCTGCCCTGAAGTTCCAGATCTATATCGTATCGATAGATATATATATCAGTGTCTGTGGATATTATCATCTCCAGATTATGGTCTCCATCTATATCTGTAACTGTAAGGTTTTCTGCGTCAATAGGAATACTGAATCTCAGAAGTGCCTCATTTTGTGGGGTTAGAAAGAATTTGTTTTCTTCTCTTAATTTTGCAATCATTTCTCTCGGTATCAGTACTTTGTCAGTAGAGACAACAGAACCGTCTTTCCACATAAGAGTCTGTTTCAGGATTATTCCACCTTCTATCTCTGAAGAGAGAGCTATTATCATTTCTGTCTTTTTTTCTCCTGCAAGCCTCAAAAGCTGCTCTTTATTCATAGGTTCAATAGGTGCATCAACAAGTACCACAAGCCCACTTTTTTTAAGTTCTCTGTAGTAGGCATCTCCAAGAAAGTAGTCTACGCTGTCGTCCTGATAAAAGAGCACTCTTGTGTTCTGGCCAGAACTTCTGACTATATCACCCTCCTTAGCTTCTCCTGATATGACTCTACATTTTGAAATGATATTTCCTGTTTCGGTTATCTCCACAACACCTACAGGGACTTCAGCATTACCAACGAGTTCACCTGTTACAGGATGATAAAAGGGGATACCCTGTCTCAGCACTTTCAGCCTCATTCCATTGTTTGCACCCTCTCTTTTCCCAATATCTATCACAATATTTTCTGAACTTACTGAGATGATTTTCCCTTCCAGAGACGCAAGATATGAAAGGGTTTTTTCTTTAAGGGTTATCAAAGGTGTCCATTCTGAGGCAGAAGAGATCCCTTCAACCAGACAGAATAGAAATATTGAAATGAACACTATTGTAGCTTTTCTACTCATTAGACTACTATTATATCACAAACCTTGACTAATTTTAGAGACATCTGGTAAAGTGTATGGAATCAATAAGCAAAAATAATCTTATAGAGCGGGGTAGTATATGGCTGCGAAGAAGAAGGCAAAAACGGCAAAGACAACGAAGAGAAGGAGATGTAGAGAAGATAAGGAACTGGATGAGCGTGAAGAACGTCAGCAGAGGATACAAGAGATTAGGAAGAGGCTTGTTGCTGAAAGAGAGAGACTTCTGCAAGAGGCTGAAGCTGCATTGAATACGCTGCCAGAAGAGAGTGTCTTTCCTGACATGGGTGATCAGGCAACAGCGGATATTGACAAGAATTTTATGCTGAGACTGAGAGGGAGGGAACAGAAACTACTTAAGAAGATAGAGCTCGCTATAGAGAAGATTGACAATGGCACCTATGGTATCTGTGAGGTTTGTGGTTGTGAGATAGGTATTAGAAGACTCGAGGCGAGACCTGTAACCACAATGTGTATAGACTGTAAGACAGAGCAGGAAGAAGAAGAGAGATTAAGAGAAGTATAGGCTAACGATTCTTGATATACTTTACAAGTGAACGGATCTGTTTAGTTGTCAAAGGTCCTCCATTTTTCGCTGAAAACCCTGGCATTGTAGTATCAGGAATGCCTTCTTCAATTGCCTGCCAGATTCTTTCCTCTGGAAGTTTTTTCAATTTTTCTATGGATGGTGCAGACTTTCCCCTCTGATGGCACATAATACAGTCAGCCCAGAACAGTTGGGCACCAAAGCGACCTATGCCTCTTTCCACATGACAGCTTCTGCAAGGTGCACGGAATATCTCCTCAGGAGGATAGATTATACTGTGATATAGATCAATCACATTGGCATAGAGAGTGAGTATTACTAAGGGGTTGGAAGGATCGTTGGTTTTTATCTGTACTGTTTTTGTGATCTTACCTTTTCTGCCCTTGGTATCTACTGTAACCCTTATTTTACCCTCCTCTCCTGGACCTATGTGGTCTGAACTGACCACAGTAGCTGTGCATCCTCAAGAAGAGGTTACCTTTTCTATGACGAGAGTTTCAGTGCCTATGTTTAGTATTCTGAATGTATACTCAAGGGTATCACCCTGTTTAACATCACCAAAATCGTACTTCTTCTCAGGAATCTCTATTCGGGGTTGGGCTACTACAGCAGATATAGTGAAAAATATAATAGATATTAAGAGGAATATACAAATACCCTGTCTTTCCATAGTATTTATAGTATACTATAATAAATCAGAAATGTGTTTAACTGTTCAGTGTTTTGAATTTTTAAGATCCATTTCATTGTAGGTGAAAATGAGAGAGATCCTTGTAGTAGATGATGAACCAAAACAGAGGGCAATTCTGAAGACCATTCTTGCTGAGGAAGGCTACAGGGTATATGAGGCCTCCAATGGTAAGGAGGCATTAAAGCTCATCAAAGAGAGACCGCCAGAGCTTGTATTGACAGACCTTAAAATGCCTGATATGGATGGTATTCAACTACTGAAGAGTATAAAGGAATTGGGAATAACCCCAGAACCTGCTATTCTTCTTATGACCGCATACGGAACTATTCCCTCTGCAGTAGAGGCCATAAAAAATGGTGCTTTTGATTATCTAACCAAACCCTTGGATAGGGATACCCTTCTTGTGAAGATCAGGCAGGCACTGGATAGACAGGATCTACTAAAAGAGAATATAAGGCTAAGAAACACGTTATACGAAAGATTTAGTATTGAAGGCATCATTGGTAGATCTGAGGCGATGAAGAGGGTGATAGAAGCGGTAAAAAAGGTTGCTCCTACTAATGCTACGGTGCTGATTCTTGGAGAGAGTGGTACTGGTAAGGAACTGATAGCAAGGGCAATTCATTACAACAGTCTAAGAAGAGAAGGACCTTTTACTGCAATCAACTGTGCTTCTATTCCGGATAATCTTCTTGAGAGTGAGTTATTTGGATATGAGCCAGGGGCATTCACAGGTGCCAATACAAGAAAAAAAGGACTTTTTGAATCGTCTCATATGGGAACAGTCTTTCTGGATGAGATTGGAGATATGCCAGCCGCTCTTCAGCCCAAGCTTCTGAGAGTGCTACAGGACGGAGAAGTTAGGCGTCTTGGTGGAAAGGAGACGATCAAGGTGGATATAAGGGTCTTGGCAGCAACTAATCAAGATATTGAAGAACTCATAGATAAAGGACAGTTCAGGGAGGATCTGTATTACAGGCTTAAGGTGGTGACGATAAAGCTGCCTCCTTTGAGAGAAAGAAGGGAGGATATTCCTCTTTTAGCGGAGTATTTCCTTAAGAGATACAATGAAGAATTTGGCAAAAGGATAAAGGGATTTGACAGAGAGGCACTTCAGCTTCTGGTGAATTATCATTGGCCGGGGAATATACGACAGCTTGAGTCTGTGATAGAAAGGGCTGTGATAATGTCTGATGCTGATATTATAAGGGTTCAGGATATAGAAGATGAGCTGGTTATGCGCAAGAAGGGCATTCTGGATATAGATATACCCGATGAGGGGATTGTTTTTGAAGAACTGGAGAAAGAATTGATGAAAAAGGCGATGAAAAAGGCTAATAATGTGGTTAAAAAGGCTGCTGAGCTTCTTGGAATGAGTTACAAAACCTTCTGGTACAGATGGGAAAAGTTTGGTCTTGGTAAAGAGGAGACTGCAGAGAAGGATATTTGACCTCAAAAGATTATATCTATTAAAATTCTCACTTTGAGAAAACTATCTTTAAAGGGAGGAAGGTTCTATGAAATTTGAGCTTGCGGAGCGTGTAAAGTCTCTTCCGCCGTATCTGTTTGCAAGAATTGACGAGATGAAGGCAGAGGCCCTCAAAAGAGGTAAGGATCTTATTGATATTAGCATAGGTGACCCTGATATTCCCACTCCTGTGCATATTGTAGAGGCGATGAAGAAGGCTGTAGAGAAGCCTGAACATCACAGGTATCCCTCATATGAAGGGATGCTTGCTTATAGGGAGGCAGTTGCTGGGTGGTATAAGAGGAGATTTGGTGTTGAGCTTGATCCCCAAACAGAAGTGTTGAGTCTTATAGGTTCAAAAGAGGGTATAGGTCATATATCTCTCGCCTTTGTCAACCCAGGAGACTTGGTTCTCTGTCCATCTCCTGGTTATCCTGTATACTCCATAGGAACCCTCTTTGCAGATGGGGAGCCCTACTACATGCCCCTTACTGAGGAAAGCAACTTTTTGCCTGACCTTAAGGCAATTCCTGAGAGTGTACTTCAGAGGGCAAAGATGATGTTTCTCAATTATCCGAATAATCCTACAGCACAGGTGGCTACGGAAGAATTCTTTAGAGAAGTTATAGAGGTTGCCCATAAGTACAACATTATTGTCTGTCATGATGCTGCATATTCAGAGATATATTATGAAGGACGTAAGCCTATCAGCTTTATGCAGATTGAAGGGGCAAAGGAGGTGGGAGTGGAGTTTCATTCCCTATCCAAGACTTACAATATGACAGGCTGGAGAATCGGTTTTGTGGTTGGCAACAGAGAGGTGATAAAGGGGCTTGGGAAGATAAAGACAAACCTTGACTCAGGAGTATTTCAGGCAATACAGGAGGCATCTGTTGTGGCACTAAACACAGAGGAATCCATTCTTGATGAGATAAGGTCAACCTACCAGCAGAGGAGGGATATCCTCTATGAAGGGCTCAAATCTATTGGCCTGGAGGTGTTCAAACCTGAGGCAACCTTTTATTTCTGGGTAAAGGTTCCCAAGGGATATACCTCAGAGGAGTTCACGATTCATCTTCTTGAGAAGGCAGGTGTGCTCGGTACCCCTGGGAATGGATTTGGGACCCCTGGAGAAGGATATATACGTTTCGCCTTGACCGCACCTGTAGAGAGGATAGAAGAGGCTGTTCAGAGGATTAGGGAGTCCTTGTAGAGGATTAATAGAAGGTAGAACTAAAGAAAGGATGCAACGGGTTAAAGTATATCTCGGAATTGGCTCTAATATTGGAGACCGCAAGAGAAATTGTCTTGAAGCAGTAGAGGCATTAAAGAAAGCAGGAGTTTTAATACGGAGAGTTTCATCTTTATATGAGACCGAACCATGGGGATATGAGAAACAGCCAAGATTTCTGAATATGGCAGTAGAGGGTGAGACAGAGCTATCACCATTGTCCCTATTAAAGAAAATAAAGGAGATAGAACAGAACCTCGGTAGACAAGAGAGCTTCAGGTGGGGACCGAGAGAGGTGGATATAGATATACTCTTTTATGATTCCCTTGTAGTTAATGAGCCAGGGCTGAAAATACCCCATCCTTATATCCATAAAAGAGAGTTTGTCCTGAGACCATTAAAAGAGATAGCACCTGAGCTGGTTCATCCAGTCCTTGGAGAGACCATAATAGAGTTGTTTGAGCAGCTTAAAAGAGAGTAGTTATGTCTCCAAGACAGAGGGCTTTATATATTCTGCTTCAGGTTCTTGATAAAAAGAGGAGTTTGAGAGAGGTATTTCCAAAATACAGCGAGGGACTCTCTGATGTAGACAGGTCCTTTCTACAAGAACTGATATATGGGGTTTTAAGAAAGCTACTCTATCTCGATTGGAGAATTGGACAGTATCTGGCAAGGCCCGAAGGTCTCAGATCTGAGACTATAATGAACCTGAGAGTTGGAGCCTATCAGATATTATTCATGAGGGTACCTGACTGGGCAGCGGTTAATGAGACAGTAAAGGTTGAGAAGAGGACAGGAAGGAATCCGAATGTAGTTAATGCGGTCTTAAGAAGAATAGTAGATCAGAGAGATGATCCTCCTCTGCCACAGGAGCCCGTAAAGAGACTCTCTATTACTACCTCTCATCCTGAATGGCTTGTCAGAAGATGGATGAACAGATTTGGGCCAACAGAGGCAGAGAGATTGATGAATATAAATAACACTATGGCACCAATAACCCTAAGAGTGAATACACTGAGAACAACAAGGACAAAAATAATAGAACATCTGAGGTCCAGAGGGATAGAGGCTCATGAAACGGAGCACTCGCCGGTGGGAATCACCATTACTGGCAGGTGCCCTTTTGATATACTTAGGCAGCTTATGGGAGCTGTGATGGTGCAGGATGAGGCTGCACAGTTGATAACAATGTTACTGGAACCAGAACCTGGCCAAAGGATACTGGATGCCTGTGCAGCTCCAGGTGGTAAGACAGCATTTATTATAGAGCTTACAGGAGGTAAGGCTTCTCTGGTAGCTGTAGATATGGATTCGGAGAGGGTTGCTCTCCTGAGAGACAACCTCAGGGCAGCAGGATATCAAGGGGTAGACATTATAAAGGCTGATATAAGAAGGCTCTCCTTTGGAATCCCCTTTCACAGGATAATCCTTGATGCCCCCTGTTCATCCTTGGGGGTTATCAGAAGGAATCCAGATGTAAGATACAGATATGGAGAGAAGGACCTCAAAGTATTTAAGCAGAGACAGATTGAGCTACTTTCTTCTGTTAGTAAATATCTTCTTCCAGAGGGGATTCTCGTTTATTCTGTATGCAGCTTTGAACCTGAGGAGACCCTTGAAGTTGTAGAAGAATTCTTGAATAAAAATGGTGATTTTATTATTATAAAAAGCACTGGTGAGATTCATAAGCCCTTTGTGGATGAGAAAGGATATTTTTTTACCTTTCCTCAGAGAGATAAGATGGATGGCCATTTTGGGGTAAGGCTTACGAGAAGATGAAGACAGTATTGAGGATAGCCCTTTATGGATTTACCTTTGTTGCCATGGTTCTTTTGAGTAGTTATCTCACATTCAGGTTTATGGGAGCAGGGAAGACTGTGGAGGTTCCAGACCTGCGTGGAAAGAGCCTTTTGGAGGCGAGCAGACTTGTTGCCTCAAGAAAGCTCTATCTCAAGATAGAGGCAGAGGAGTACAGTAGCGATATACCTGAAGGATATGTGATCTCCCAGAATATTCCGCCATCGAGAAAGATCAAAGAAGGTAGAACCCTTAGAGTTATAGTAAGTAAAGGTCCCAAGATCTTAGCAATGCCCTCCTTTGTAGGACTTGATATTGATGAGGCAAGAGAACTTGCCAGAAAAAAGAATATCAGAATACAGAGAGTTATAAAGGTCCATTCAGATAATTTCCCGAAAGACACAGTGGTAGCTCAGCGACCTTCTGAGGATGAAATGGGCTCTGATGTGGTGACTCTTCTTGTAAGCAGGGGACCCTATGAGCAGTTGTATGTATGTCCTGATTTTACAGAAATGACTCTTGAGGAGGCAAAGATTATAGCAGACAGAATAGGTGTAGAGATAGAGCTTGATGGATATGGTAGCAGAATAGTGGCTCAGAAGCCTGCCCCAGGAAGTATTATTAAAAGTGGAGACATTCTAATTTTAGAGCTTCAGTACAGTGAGGAACAGGAGCTACGATGGCTTTAGTTGCACCATCCATACTCTCTGCCGATTTCTCTAAGCTACAAGAGGAGATAGTGGCTGCTGAGAAGGCAGGTGCTGACTTAATCCATATCGATGTAATGGATGGGGTGTTTGTTCCCAATATAACCATAGGCCAGGAGGTGGTGAAATCTATCAGGAAGACAACCAATCTTCCCTTTGATGTACATCTTATGATAGACAGTCCTGAAAGATATCTTGAGGATTTTTCAGAAGCAGGTGCTGATATAATTACAGTCCATTATGAGGCTACTCTGCATCTGCACAGAACAGTCCAGTCTATAAAGGAGCTGGGTTGTAAAGTGGGGGTATCCTTGAACCCTGCCACTCCTGTATGGTTGCTTGAAGATATAATAGAAGAGGTAGACCTTGTACTGATAATGTCTGTTAATCCTGGCTTTGGAGGACAGAGCTTTATCCCGTCCTCTCTTAAGAAGATAAGGCAATTAAAGGAGATGATCAAAGACAGGGGATCAAAGGCTTTAATAGAGGTTGATGGTGGAATAAAAGAAGATAATGCCAAGGAGGTTGTAGAGGCAGGTGCAGATATCCTTGTGATGGGTTCAGGATTCTTTGGTGCTGACGACTATGGTCTTCTCATGGATAGGTTGAGGAAGGATATTGGACCCGGTAAGAGTATTTGAGGAAGCTGAAAGACTAAGAAGAAGATCAGATTTCCAAGGTGCTATAAAAAGATATAAGGTTGCCCTCAGAGGATTTAAGTTAGAAAACGACGGAGAGGGTGAGTTACATACACTTCTTGCCCTTTCAGATACCCTTAGGATGGTGGGCAGATACAGGGAGGCCTTAGAGGGTTATTCTGAGGCAGAGGCGATTGCATACAATTTAAGAGACACAAGGACAAGGCATGATGCTCTGCTGGGCAAGGGGCTCTCTCTTAGGGGAATGGGCAAATGGGAGGAGGCGCTGAGGATATTCAGAAAGGTAAAAAGGTATTATACTCGGAGTAAGGATAAGGAGGGCATTGCCTTTGTACTTTGGGCAGAGGCAGGTGCATTACGGTACGGAGGGAGACCAAGGGCATCTATAAGGCTTCTTTTAAAGGCACTTGATATGAACAGACAACGGAGAGATACTGCTGCAGTGGGTTATTGTCTCAATGCACTGGGAGGGGCTTCGAGGGTAGCAGGCGATATAGAGGCTTCATATAGGTACTACAGGAAAGCCAATAGGATATTTACAGAGATTAATGATACCTTTGGTAGAGCCTATTCCTACTGTGGGCTTGGCAATGCCATGAGGATGAAGGGACATTATAAAGAGGCGATAGAGTATTTTAGAAAAGCGATAAAACTCTACAGAAGAATTGGTGATGTGGTGAGTTCTTCTTATACCCTATGGAGTCTGGGACAGACATATATTATGTTAAAGAGGCTTGTCTATGCAGAGAGATACCTGAAAGAGGCATTGAGGTTTTTTAAGAAGACTCTTGATTATCGGGGAAAGGTCTACTATTGGCTTAGTATTGCACAGGTCCACTTTTTAAAGGGACAGAAGTCGCAGGCCGTGAGGAACCTACTAAAGGCTGTATCAATCTCAGAGGAGTATAAATTTGGTCTTGAATTGTGTCATGTCAAATATATGTTGCATTATCTGAGAGAAATGGACAGTCCTGATTGTTACAGGAGCCTTAAAGTAAACCTGCAATTTGATGGAATCCCTTTTAATATTCCGTGAGGTGTAAACCTTGCTCTATCTAACAATACCAAATATACTTACTACTTTGAGGATTATACTCATACCCGTTTTTGTAAGTTCTCTGATGTATGAGAGGTATGATTATGCCCTCTTTATATTTGGTTCTGCAGCTATTACAGATTTGCTGGATGGTGCAATAGCAAGAGCAAAGAATCAACAAACAGAACTCGGAAGGTTTCTTGATCCCATAGCTGATAAGTTTCTGCTTATCACATCCTTTGTTCTTTTTACCATATATGGTTTTGTTCCTAAATGGTTGAGTATAATTGTTATAAGCAGGGATGTGATTATTATCACAGGGTGGTTAGTTATATTCTTTATCACCCATAGTGCAAAAGTAGAGCCCTCTCTACCAGGGAAGCTATCCAATGCGTCTCAATTAATACTGGTTGCATATATACTCTTTTACATAAACCTTCAGGGAGCCTGGATTCCCCATCCTCGTCCTCTTGAGATTTTTACTGCTGTTTTGACAGTTATATCTGGATTACACTATATATACAGAGAAGTGAAGAGGGGAGGTAATGTCAATGCGTGAGGTAGAAAGTATTGTGGATGAGGTAGAGAAAGACAGCCCTGCTGCCAGAGCAGGTATACTGCCTGGAGACAGAATACTCAGTATAAATGGGCATAAGATAAATGATGCTATTGATTTGATGTTTTATGGGGATGAACAGTTGTTGAATATACAGTTAGCTCGTAATGGTAAAAGATTCAGGGTTGAGATTGAGAAGGACAGTAGTACACCTCTTGGAATTAGGCTAAAGCCCCTGAAGGTTAAAAGATGTAAGAATAGGTGTATATTCTGTTTTGTGAACCAATTGCCAAGAGGACTGAGGAAGACTCTTTATATTAAGGATGAAGACTTCAGAATGTCTTTTCTTTACGGCAATTATATAACGCTTACGAATCTTACAAAGTCAGATAAACGGAGAATCATTGAACAAAGACTCAGCCCACTTTATATATCAGTCCATTCAACAGATCCAGAGGTTAGAAATAGATTGCTTGGTAATAAGAATGCACCTGATATTATGAGTGAGCTGTCATGGCTTGCGGACAACAGAATAAGAATGCATACTCAGATTGTTGTCTGCCCTGGATACAATGATGGTGAGAATCTTAGACAGAGCATTCAAGACCTTGGTAAGCTTTATCCCTATGTGCAGTCTATAGCAGTTGTACCCGTAGGGGTGACCAGATTTGTAAGAACAGATATAAGGCCTCTTACAAAGGAGGACTCAGAGAAGGCATTAAAGATTGTACATGAGTTTCAAAAAAAGTTTATGAAGAAATATGGAGACCCTATTGTATACGGCTCTGATGAGTTATATATAAAGGCGAAGAGGAGGTTTCCACCTCTTAAATACTATGGTGATTTCCCTCAGATAGAAAATGGGGTAGGAATGGTTCCACTATTTCTACATAGGGCAAAAAGGCTTAAGATTTCGAAGAGATTCTCAGACAGGAGGTTCCTTGCTATTACAGGGGTCTCTTTTTACCCTTTCTTACGGGAATTTATAAATAAGATAAGAGACCAAGTAAGTATTGATCTTCTGTCTGTTGAAAATAAGTTTTTTGGTGAGACTGTTACAGTTACCGGCCTTCTTACTGGTAGAGACATTATCCGGAAGGTATCAGAAGTGGATGGCTCCTACGATGCCCTGTTAATTCCTGATGTGACTGTGAGAGAAGGAAAAGACCTTTTGATAGATGATGTTTCTATTAGAGACCTGTCCAGAATACTTTCCATGGAGGTTATGGTTGTTAAATCAGACCCTGTTTCATTAATTAAGGCACTGGGGGTATGAATATGGAAATAAATGCATCAACACGGCTCACAGGAATTATCGGTTATCCAGTAAGACATAGCCTTTCTCCAGAGATGCATAATGCAGCCTTTGAATATCTGGGACTGAACTACTGCTATCTGGCTATGGAAGTGAAACCAGAGAATATTAAGTATGCTGTAGAGGGGCTTAAAGCACTCGGTTTTGTGGGTGTGAACGTGACTGTACCACATAAACAGGCTGTTATTCCATTCATTGATGTGATAGATGAAGAGGCTAAGTTTATAGGGGCTATAAATACCATAAAGAATGAACAGGGTAGACTAATAGGATACAATACCGATGGGAAGGGATTTATCCAATCCCTTAAAGAAGAGGGTATAGACCCCTCTGGTATGGAGGTGTTAATTCTTGGGGCAGGAGGTGCTGCAAGGGCTGTGGGTTATTCTCTTGTGCATAAGGTTTCGAGGATGTACATATATAACAGGACAGAGGAGAGGGGAATGGAGTTGGCAGTGAGGCTCAAGAAGATGAACCCTGAGGTGTTTTTTACAAAAAATCTTGACTACTGCAAGGTTTGCGATATGGTTATAAATGCCACATCTGCTGGTCTGAAGGATTCTGATCCATTGCCTATTGATGCTGATTATCTCACCCAGGGGCAGATTGTATATGATCTCATTTACAGAGAGACACCTCTGCTCAGAGAGGCAAAACAGAAGGGCTGTAAAGTAATTGATGGTACTGGTATGTTGCTACACCAGGGAGCAGAGGCGTTCAGGATATGGACAGGTGTGGAACCTCCTGTTAAGGTGATGAGAGAAGCACTTTTAAAAAGACTGAGAGAGTAACTTATCTGCTGGAGACAAGAACCTTTCTCAGTGGTACAGGGAATCCTAAGGAGTCATAATATAGTAGTCTGTATAATTCCCTGGTATCTATCTTGAGCTCATTGAACTTCCGTAGGGTATTTACAGCTTCCTGAAGAAGGTTTTTTCCATTGAAGGATTTTTCTACTTCTATATAGAATATATTATTTCTCTTGCCGATCTTTACAGGTTGATAGAGTATATATACAGGGTCTCCAATCTTTACCATTTTATAGAGTTTTTCAATATCCTGGGGATACATCCTTATACATCCATGGCTCACTCTTCTGCCGATTCCAAGAGGTTTGTTTGTTCCATGTATGAGATAGGAGGGATTAGATAGCCTGAGAGCATATCTGCCTAAGGGATTGTCTGGTCCAGGAGGTACAAAAGGTGGCAGTTCAGGGTCTTCCTTGCGAATGGATTCAGGCACATACCATACAGGATTCTTCTTTTTCTCGATAATCCTGAAACTGCCTGTAGGGGTATCCAGTCCTTCAACTCCTATTCCAAGAGGAAATGTTATCACATATCTTTTGTCCTTAGATTTTTTTATCAAGTAAAGCCTTAGTTCTGCAAGATTGATAACAATAATCTGTTTATCTTCTTTGAGATACTCATCTGGAATTACAGGCAGTATCCAAGAAGTGGGAATAATTACTCTTTTGCCCTTGCCAGGATACCATGGGTCAAACTGGGGATTAGCACTTACTATCTCATTATATCCAAGGTCATATTTAATAGCAAGCTCCACAAGGGTCTCTTTATCGTCCTTTATGGTGTAGTACTGATTAAATCCAAAGACAGTGTCATCATTTTTTAGTATGTAAGCTCCACTGAAGGCATATAGGTTTGACGAAATAAGGATCAAGACCAGCAGTGAGATGAGAAAAAAAAACGTTTTTTTGCTTATTTTATAAGACATATACTGTTAAACTAAGGTTTCCACTTTAAGTCAGATTTTCTGGCGGAGAGGGCGGGATTCGAACCCGCGGTGGAGTTTTACCCCCACAACCGCTTAGCAGGCGGCTGCCTTAAACCACTCGGCCACCTCTCCATGGTGGGCGATGCAGGTATCGAACCTGCGACCTCTGCCGTGTGAAGGCAGCGCTCTCCCACTGAGCTAATCGCCCTCATTCAGATTATAATGAAAGTCTATTTTACCTGTCAAATTAGGGTAATACCTTTGTGAGATTAGGCTCCCAATGGTCATACTGTAGTCTGTCAGCCATCTCAAGCACTGATGCTGTTATGTAATAGGCATCCACCAGAGGAATATCCAACTCAGGCTCTGTCATTGTGGCCACATTGTGTAATGTGACAGCGGTGTTTGCATCATTGTCTGTAAAGTCTACTCCTGTGGTATCAATACCTAAAACTGAAAAGAGTGTTTTCACATAGGAGTAATCAGGATTCAACCTGACAAAATCTACATCCGCAGATAGCCACCCATTGTAATTCACAACAATATGGGGATAGTCAGGGGTGCCTTGGACATGATCCTCAGAACTTGAGAATACCATAACACCCCTGAGGGTCTTCATGTTTGAGGCAGCTTGTAGAAAATGCCTACTCATGTCCCTTTCAGTCCAGTAAGCTGTTGCTTCTTCAAGGCTGGCTATATTTGAAGGCAGAGTGATTCCTTTATCAGATGCCGCTTTTAGTATCTCGGTACTGAAGTATCTGAGTCCATTGTAATCTCTGTAACCACATCTGTAGTCTGCTGGGTCATAGACATCATTTCCATTAAAATCAAAATAAAAGATACCTTCAGAGAGGTTGAACTTAAGATGAGTGGTATCCAGTACTGAGACAGAACCTTCCACAGGATCAAGCACTGTAGAGTAGGGTTGGTATGCAGGATTGGGTTGTGACCTGCTGCCCAGGTCTATTACTACATATTCATCTCCAGCAGGGTTTTCATATCCCACATAATAGTCTATTCCTTCAAGTTCACTCCCATATTTATGAAACACCACTGTGATGATGTTGCCTCCATTTGACCATCCTACTACTCCTACATTTTCTGTATTTGCATAAGGTATGAGTTCCTTCAGGGTAAATCCTTCAGAGTCTGTCTTCTTGTTAAGAGCGTAAAGAAGGATGTCTCTCAAGGCCTGCTGGCAGAGGGGTCCTCTTGAATCGTATGTACCTCCACCACCGTAGCCTCCAGGGAAATTAAAATAGATGTAAATCATTCCATGGCCATTAATAAGTCTGTCAGTTACAGGAGTGCCTGTATTTATTGATCCAGGGAAATCCGCTCCTGGTACAAAGACCACAACAGGAGCTCCATCAACGGTATATCTGGCAAGGCCTATATTCTTTGGATAGAGTATCCTCACAAGAAGTCCTTCTGAGCCTGCAACATCAGAGGGGATATGCCTGTCAAGCTGATAGGTAAATGAATCTTCTGTCTGTAGACCTGTCACAAGGGTATTCTCAGGTATGTAGATGTTTGGTGCTGAGTTAAATCTCTCCTGCCATACTGAAAAGACTTCTTGGAGAGTGGCAAAAACAATCTTTCCTTCAGAGGCAAGTGCCTTTAGTTTCAATAGTTCCTCTTCAAGCCTACTGATTGATTCAATGGTTAGTTCCCTTTGAGAAAGGAAAATTGTGGCTGTATATATCCTTTGGGTAGGAATGATTCCTTGTTCTATTTTGTTAATAAGGTCGTAAATCCCTTCAATTGTACCTGTATATTTACCGATCACCACAAGAGGAGCATTGCTGTCATGCACATAGAAACGGCTTCTGCTGCGAGGTCTCCACACACCAGAGGCTGGTATGTCAGCAGTATGAAGATAGGTAGAATTTCCCCACAGGACTTCTGCCTGCCAGGTATAGGAATAGTGAGCGCCCCTGATAGGCTGAAGAAAATGCTCATATATACTTTCTGTTGGAGGATCTGAGATGAATCCACCCGCAATCCTTGTGGGGCTGACTTCAAGCTGTTCAATCAGATAAGCCACATCTGCATAGTTATAGATGGTCTCATGGGCATGGGGATCTATCTCAACTCCGAGGTCCTCATGCAGGTATTTAATAATATTTTTTCTATTAGTATTTAAAACAAACTCCGAGTCAGCAGTGTCAAACTGACTGACTGCAATAAGAAAAGTCCAGTCTGACTGAAAATTAAGTGGTAATCCATGGCTATAAAGCATAAGGGCAAGTCTTCTGAGCATCTCTCTGTGTCCTGAATAGTAATCCCTGTTGAATCTGTAGTCTTCATAACCTGTCTCAGGACCTGGTTCTTCATTATGGAGTACGATGCTTACATAAACTGGTGTAGTGGAAGAGGGAGTTACTGTTGAACTGCCTCCATCTCTACTACAACCGAAAAGAAGTAGCCAGACTAATAAAAAGAGGAGTGCTTTCCACAGATTCCACATTATTGGATCACCTCCTTTTCCCCTCTTGAAATTTATTATACCATCTCTAAATTAGAGCCTTCTGTTTATCTGATTTTGGGTTATAATGTATTTATGATATAAATCATAATTTCTCAAAAGAGAGGTCTGGTAATATTAGGAGGGAATGAAGACAAACATCGTTGAGACAGGGATAGTAATCCATACTGAGAAGAATCTTGCCAGGATACAACTTAGCAGAGGTAGTTCGTGCAAAGGCTGTGGTATGGCCAAGATAGGCCTCTGTCGACCCGGAGGGTCTGGAATGATCATTGATGTGGAGAATCCTGTGAATGCAAAAGTAGCAGATGTAGTGACCCTTGGTATTAGAAAACAAATTCGTGTTAAAGGGTATTTTCTGGCATATATTCTTCCTTTAGGAGTGTTTGTGCTAAGCGCAATAGTGGGGTATTGGGGTTCTGAAGTTTTTGGCTTAAAAGGGATAGAGGTAGTATCGGGATTTTTGGGTCTAACAGTTGCTCTGGTTTTCTCTCTTAGGAGGCTTAAGAGTATGGATAGGGCAGAGAAATTATACATAAAAAGGGTTGTAGAAAATCTGTCCTATTCCTCTGAAGAAGCAGATATTGGTACGGAAGGAGGTGATTATTTAAGAGGATTTAAGGAGGTATATGATCGTTGGGGGTTTAATTAATATCTTTATAATTGTTCAAAAAATTCTTAAATCTCAAAGGAGGTTTCAATGAGAAGGGTGGTTTTTCTGGTAATGATACTCGGATTATTAACGGTCTTCTTCTCTGCTGAAGCAGGTGCAAAGAGTGCCTGTATATCTTGCCACGAGAAGGAGACTCCGGGTATAGTGAAGCAGTTTCTGTCAGGTAAGATGGGACAGGCAGGGCTTGATTGTTCTACCTGTCACGGTTCTGAACACAAAAAGGGAGCGGAGGATGCATCGCTTGCGAAACTGCCCTCTCCAAGCACCTGTAATATGTGCCATCCAAAACAGGTTGCCCAGTACAAGGCTGGTAAACACTCTCTCGGCTGGTTAGCAATGAAGGCGATGCCTATGCTTCAGCACCAGCCTAAGGTGATTGTTGGAGAGGGGTATAAGGGTTGTTCCGGATGTCACAAGATCGGGCTGAAGTCTGAGGAAGAGGCAAGGGCATACCGATATGGAAATGGCTCTTGTGATTCCTGCCATACCAGACACACCTTCTCCAAAGAAGAGGCACGTGACCCAAGGGCATGTCAGACATGCCACATGGGTTTTGATCATCCCCAGTGGGAGATGTGGTCTACCTCAAAGCATGGGACTGTATGGCAGATTGAAGGTAAGGGGAGTGACAGAGCTCCTGTATGTCAGACCTGTCATATGCCTGGTGGTGATCATAATGTGATGACCGCCTGGGGTTTTCTTGCTGTAAGGCTTCCTGAAGAGGATAAGGAATGGCTTAAGGATAGGGTTACAATACTACAAGCCCTTGGTGTACTTGATGAAGCTGGTAATCCTACTGAAAGGTTAGAAATGGTGAAGGCCGCAAAGGTGGCGAGACTCACCAAAGAGGAGTTTGACAGAGAAAGGACAAAGATGCTCCAGGTCTGTTCTCAGTGTCACAGTCCTTCTTATGCAAAGGCACAGCTTGATGCTGGTGACAAGATCATCCGAGAAAGTGACAAGTTGTTGGCAGAGGCCATAAGAATAGTCCAAGGACTTTATAAGGATGGGATACTCAAGAGACCAGCAGGCTGGAAGTTTGCACCTGACCTGCTGCAGTTTTATGAGGCAAAGAGCTCTATTGAACAAGACCTCTACCTGATGTTTCTTGAGTACAGGATGCGGGCCTTTCAAGGGGCATTCCATATGAATCCAGACTACATGCACTGGTATGGCTGGGCTCCTCTTAAAGAAACACTTCAGAAGATCAAAGACGAGGCAGAAAGACTCCGCAAGGAACACCAGGCAAAGGCGGAATAGAATCCTTTTTGGAGGGGCAGAGCCTCTGCTCCTCCAACCAAAATTCCTCTTTTTTACCAGACCATATTCCCTGATATAAACCTGCGTGTAAGCTCTTCTGAGGGGGTAGTAAAAAACTTTTCACTATTTTCTTCTTCAATAATCCGTCCTTCATACATAAACACCACCCTGTCTGCAAGTCTTTTTGCCTGAAACATGTTATGGGTAATCATCACCACAGTTATACCTTTTCTGAGGCTTGTCTCTTTTATTATCTTCTCAATCAACTCTGTATTGGGAGGGTCAAGAGAGGCTGTTGGCTCGTCAAGAAAGAGACACTCTGGTTCAGTGACCAGTGCCCTTGCAATTGAGACTCTCTGGGCCTGTCCTGAAGACAGTGCTTTGGCATTATGGTCTGCCTTGTCTGATAGGCCAAACTTTTTCAGTATGTTATAGACCTTCTCTGACACCCTCTTTCTGTCCATCCCTCTTATTCTCAACCCATAGGCTACATTATTGAATACAGTGTCATTAAACAGGGTATTGCCTGGTAGCACAATAGCTATCCTCCGCCGTAAAGGAAGGTCTTTCTTAAGAGGTCCTTTTTCATTCCTGTATATCACTTCACCCCTGTCTGGAGGCTCAAGCAGAGAGGCGATTCTCAGCAAAGTGGACTTACCACTGCCATTTGGTCCGAGAATGGCATAAAAGGTGCTCTTACGAAAAATGACACTACAGTCTTGCAGTGCCATGTTTTCGCCATAGCTCTTTGTAATCCCTTTTAGTTCAATCTGCAAGGGTCATTCTCCTCTGAAACAGATACATAACCAAGTTTATACATAAACTGATGAGAAGCAGTATTATACCAAGGGCGAGGGCCAAGGAGAAGTCCCCCTTGTCATACTCAAGGGCTATTGTGGTAGTCATTACCCTGGTATAACCTGCAATATTTCCACCCACTATGAGTACTGCTCCTACCTCTGCCATTACTCTACCAAGACCGGCCATCACAGAGGATACGATTCCATATCTTGCATCCCTCACCACGGCCAGAGATGCCTGAAACCCTGTAGCACCTAAGCCAAGAGCAGCAAGCCTTATTTCTGGTCTCACGGATCTAATTGCTGAGTAACTCATGGCAGCCACAATCGGATAGGCGAGTACTGCCTGGGCAATAAACATTGCTGTTGGGGTGTAAAGGAGTCCTAAGAAGCCCAAGGGACCACTTCTTGAAAGGATTAAATAAAGCACCAGTCCTACTACCACAGGGGGGAGACCCATAAATGTGTTTAGCACGCTCACAATGGCTCCTCTTAAAGGGAACCTCCTGAAGGCAAGCAAAGCTGCCGTAAGAACCCCTGCCACAGTGGCTACAAATATAGCAGAAAGAGAGATACGCAGAGACAGAAGTATTATCTCCAAGAGTTCTCTGTCAAGGGAGATTATCAGCAGGGCTGCCCTTTTGAATGCAATCAGTATCTCATTCAATGGGCTTTATCCTGACCCCCTTTGAGGCATTTGGATAAAAGAGTTGATTCCCATGGGAGTCCCTGAAGGTAGCTATAGCCTTCTGTCCCTTTTCTGAGATGAGAAACCTTATGAACTTCAATGCCTCCTTGTATTTCACATGGGGATGCCTCTTTGGATTCACAGCCATAACCCCATACTGGTTGAATAACACAGGATCACCTTCTACCACAATCTCCAGATCCATCCTCTCTTTGTCCTTCAGTGCAAGCCAAGTACCCCTGTCAGTGAGGGTGTATGCCCTCTTTTCATTGGCAATCCTTAAGGTCTTAGCCATACTCTGACCCACCTCCAGATACCACTTCCTGCCTTTCGGGTTCAGACCGGCCTTTTTCCATATCTTAAGCTCTTTCTTATGAGTACCGGAGTTATCTCCCCTTGAGATGAAAGTTGCTCCTCTCTGGGCCAGCCTTTGGAATGCCTCAGTAGCTGAACTCAGGCCTTTAAGTCCTGCTGGATCATCTGGAGGCCCTACAATCACAAAGTCATTATACATTACATCATAACGATTTGCAAAATATCCCTCTCTAAGAAGTCTCAACTCCTCCTCTTTTGCATGTACAAAGACCACATCAGCATCTCCCCGCTTGCCTATCTCAAGGGCAGCTCCTGTGCCTACTGCCACTATATCTACTTTTATACCTGTTTCTTTCTCAAATATTGGAAGAAGATAATCAAAGAGGCCGGAGTTCTGGGTACTTGTGGTTGATGCACAGCGTATCCTCGTCTGCCCGTGGGTATAAGACAGAAGAGACATCAGTATAATAACTGCCAGGAGGATTTTTCCAAGCCTCATAATTTCTCCTTCCTATGAGGTTCTTCTGCAGATACTATGGCATCAGGGTAAAATAGTCTGATTCCGTCTTTTTTGTACTCACCTATCAGTTTTTGTCCCTCAGGGGATGTAACAAAGGCTATAAAGTCCATGGCCTCACGGTATCTAACATTGGGGAATCTGGCAGGGTTGACAGCAATCACGCTGTACTGGTTTCTCAGTTGTGGATCACCTTGAACAAGTACTTCTAAGTTTAATCCTTTTTTGTAATTTAGGAATGTTCCTATGTCAGTCAGTGTATATGCCCTCTTGTGGGCTGTTGCAAAGAGGGTGTCTGCCATGGCAGAGCCTGTCTCAAAGTACCATCCCTTGCCCTTGGGATTAATGCCAGCATCCTCCCAAAGATCAAGTTCTTTCATATTTGTTCCTGAGTCATCACCTCTTGAGACAAAGGCTGCTCCTGTCTCTGCAATACGCTCAAATGCCTCCGAGGCACTAATAAACCCTCTTATACCAGCAGGGTCATCCTCTGGTCCAACAATCACAAAGTCATTATGCATCACCACTCTTCTGTTTACTCCATAACCCTCTGCAACAAACTTCCCCTCCCTGAAGGGATCATGAATAAAAAGTAGGTCTGCCTCCCCTTTCTTTGCGAGCCTTATTGCCCTGCCTGTACCCACGGCAATAACCTTAACCCTTAGGTTATATATGGATGCTTTCTCGTAAGCAGGTATAAGCAGACCAAAGAGTCCCGAATTCTCAAGACTGGTGGTCGAGGCAATCACAAGGATTGTCTTTTTTCTGCCCATAACAGAGATAAAGATAATTCCTGCACAGGACAAAAGTCAAACTCATTTTTTTCATTGATTTGATGAATTTTTTTCATACCTATTACAATACACCTATGGAAGACCACAGGCTTAAGGCATTCTGTCTTCTGGCAGAGCTGAAAAGCTTCTCAAAGGCTGCTGAGGCGAAGTTCATAACCCAGTCTGCAATGAGCCATCTCATAAAGAATCTTGAAGAGGAACTGGGAGTGAAGCTTGTCAACAGAGAGTCAAAGAACATCTCTCTAACACCTGCTGGAAGGGTCTTCTATCAGTATGCAAAGCGGATACTTGGCCTTTACAAAGAGATGGAGAATGAGGTCTACAACATCGCCACCAAGGTTAAAGGCACCCTTTATATTGGAGCAACCCCTACTGTGGCAGTGTATCTTCTGCCGCAGGTGCTATATGAGTTCTTAAGGAGATACCCTGAGGTGCATGTGGAACTATCTGTTGACTCCACGGATAAAGTAATAGAGAGGCTTGAGACAGGGAGTATAGACCTTGGTGTTGTGGAGGGTAAATTAAAATCTCGGTTTCTTACTACAGAGGAGATAGCAGAAGATGAGATAGTTGTGATTGCCTCAGATGACAACCCCTTAGCCAGAAAAGAGAAGGTTGTCCCCAAAGAGCTTCTGAGCCAACCCTTTATCATGCCTGCCAAAGGCTCAGGCCTGAGGGAGTTTGTGGAGGACTTCTTCCGTCAGTTGAAGCTTAACCCAGAGAAGCTCAGAGTCTGTATGACTATTGACACTCCTGAGTTGATTGTGCAGATGGTTCAGGCAGGCAGGGGTATTGCCTTTGTTTCAAAATGGGCTGCCTTTAGGGCACTGAGAGAGGGTTCTGTGAGGATACTGCCTCTGAACAGAAAGGGACTTATGAGGAAGTTTTATCTGCTTACCGCAGAACAGGAGCCTTCTTCACCAGGGGTGAAACGTTTCAGAGAATTTTTGATGGAATACAGATTCTTTGAGCCCCTCTGATGAAAACATGCACTTCCGAAATGCAAGTTTTATCTTTATACCTAAATCTACGGAAAATCTTTTCAAACCTCTTGACAAGTCTTATTTCTCCTGATATAATTTAAACCAATCTGATGGAGGGAAGTTTAAGAGTTTTCAGTTTTCTGTTTTTAAGACTGATTTTAGTGTAGGTGAGTAATAGAGAGTTTAGTGTGTATAAAAGGATAAAAAGAGGGGTGGATGGAGGGAAGTTCCATCAGGCATTACATTTATAGATAGGCAAAAGGATTAATTAACCAGTAACAAACTAGGGAGTAGAAAATTGGGAAAGAAGAAATGTATTTTATTGCCCAAACTTCGGCTCAGCTCCCTCATTAGATATCCTAAATGAATTATTGAATAATTTAGACTAAAAGGAGGTGAGAGAGATGACAACGAAGTACTATTGCCCAAGGGCATACACTGATGATTGTAACAAGGTAAAGTGTTCTATATGGGGAACTCCGAAATGTGTTGATGGTATGTTAAACATCAAGATAGTTGATGAAAGTGAGAAAAAAATATCGTGTCCGAGAGCATATAGTCCTAACTGCAATGGGTCAGTTTGTTCACTTTGGGGAACACCTAAATGTGTAGATGGAAATGTAAAGATAGAATTTGCTCTATGATGTAACTATATATATTTAAAGTTCCGAGGGGGCTGAGCATGAACAATCCTTTCCTACTAAATGGTGAAAAACGCCGTATACAAAGTAGTTTCTGAGAAAGATCTGTTGATGAATAAATATGTTTTAACTTTCTTTCAGGGTCAAACTTCAGCAAGAGAGTTCTTGACTGGTGAGTAGACTTTACAAATTTCAATAATATTCTGACAAAGAGGGTGTCAAGTTGTAAGTATAGCCCCCATTTATAAACTTTCTTTACTGAGATCAGGCATCGAATTACGAAATATTTGAATAAGATTATTGAGCATACAAAAGGAATATTCGTGAATTATATGGAAACACTTAGTGCAGTGGAAGAACTGGGCAGGATAAAGATAGAACATAAGTTAAAAGAAGAAAGATACATAGAGGTAAATCTTCCTGTTTTTCCTTTCAGATTAGGTGGAAACGAGATGTTAAAGTGAGATTCTATTAAAGGTATGCAACATAGCCGATAAACAAGGACAATGCCTTTGTAGTAGAATTATCACGAACTTCTTGGATGCATGGCATAGAAATAGTTATAGGTTATAAACTTGCATCCTAATTATTTTGGTTAATGGAATGCCGAATTGATTTCTTTAGAAGGTCGGTTCTGACAGAGAGTAATTTTAGAAAGGTCAAAAAATATTAGGATATAAGGATTCATGTACTTTTAATGGTCAGATCGAGATTGAGACGGTAATGGAGAAGTAGAGATAGAAGGAGCGTCACATAATGTTAATGTCTGGTTGGGTAATGTCAATCTTTCTGTGTAAATTCTTTAAGAGGGTGTAAACTCCAATGCTCATTCAAATAACTTATTACTGCATACACTATCCTCTCTATACTTTCAATGTTGTTAAAACAGCTCATTGGTCT
>Ga0209426_1000169_pt1 | contig 98408 bp, 100 predicted proteins | sample Deesub1362B_J571_FD_187697 | JGI IMG/M metagenome (GOLD analysis project Ga0209426, IMG submission 187697) | Deep oceanic, basalt-hosted subsurface ecosystem from Juan de Fuca Ridge flank, Pacific Ocean, CORK Borehole 1362B_J2.571 (SPAdes)... ... | reverse complement strand
CGGGCGCGCCGGCGATGTCCAGCCGCGCGAAGCGGGCCGGCGCGGGGATGCGGTTCAGCGCCTCGATGCGCTCGCGGCCATCCTCCGGATCGCCGGCCGTGGCCGTGAACACCGCCTCGAAGGCCGCGTCGGGCGCGGCGGTCACCTGGACGTCGGGATCGCCGGCCCCGCCCGTCGGCCCCAGCATCACCTGGGTCTCCTTGGTCGCCGCGTAGCCCCGCGCCGCCAGGCGCTGGGCCAGATCGACCGGCGCGACGAGGCCATCGGTCAGCTTGAAGCGCGGCGGCAGGCCTCGCGCGGCGAACCACGCCTCCGCCGCGTCCAGCGCCGCCTCGGGATCGCGATCCGGCGCGGCCAGGGGCCAGCAGGCGTTGATCCGCATCGAGCGGCCGGACGAGGCGTTGAGCCGCCAACCGCCCAGCCTGGCTCGCTCGCGCGCCGGCCAGGCGTCGTCGGCCAGCGGTTCAAGGGCGGCGGCGTCGATCACTCGGCCAGCAGCTTCTCGACCAGGCCCTTGGCCTCGGGGCTGGCCCAGTCGGCCGGACCGGTCATCCGCGCGCGCTCGCGGCCCTGCTTGTCGTAGATCACCGTGGTCGGAAAGCCGCCGGCCTTGGGGTCCAACGCGAACGACATCCGATAGGACGGATCGCGATAGGTCTTCAGCGGCGGGTTGGCGGCCATTTCCGCGGTGACCAGGTTGAGGTCGCTGTCGCGGTCGACGCTGATCGGCAGCACGGTCAGCGGCTGAGTGGCGTAGGCGGCTTGCAGCTTGGCCAGGGTCGGCATCTCGGCCTTGCACGGCGCGCACCAGGTCGCCCACAGGTTCATGACCACCACGCGCCCCTTGAAATCGGCCAGGGTGGCGGTCTTGCCGTCGAGGCCGGTGAAGGGCGTGGCGGGCGCGGCGCGGGGCGCGGCGGGCACGTCCAGCTTTTCCAGCGACGCCTTCTTGAATTCTCTGAGGTCGGCGGGACCATGGGGTTTGAACGAAGCGGCGGCGATGACGTATAGAACCGCCGCCACGCCGACGAGGATGACGCCCCCCAGCGCCATCCTCATGGGATTGCGCTTCTTGGCCGCCGCCTCCGATTGGACTTCGCTCATATGACCGACAACGCCTCCGATACGCCCAAGGCCGGGAAGGGCCAGGGTCAAGCCATGTGGGGCGGTCGCTTCTCGGCCAAGCCCGCCGAGTTGATGCAGGCGATCAACGTCTCCATCGGCTTCGACAAGCGCCTGTGGGCGCAAGACCTGGCGGGCTCCCGCGCCCATGCGCGGATGTTGATCAGCCAAGGTGTGATTGCAAGCAGCGATGGCGAGGAAATCCTCGAAGGCCTGGCCAAAATCGAGGACGAGATCGCCACGGGGACCTTCCCTTTCCGTGACGAGTACGAAGACATCCACATGAACATCGAGGCGCGGCTCCGCGAGCTGATCGGCCCGACGGCCGGCCGGCTGCACACGGCCCGCTCGCGCAACGACCAGGTGGCCGTCGACTTCCGCCTTTGGGTGCGCGACGCCGCCGACCGCACGGTGGGTCAGCTGGAAGCGCTGCAAAAGGCCCTGCTGGCCCAGGCCGAGGTTCACGCCGACGCCCTGATGCCGGGCTTCACCCATCTGCAGCCGGCCCAGCCGGTGACCTTCGGCCACCATCTGATGGCCTATGTCGAGATGTTCGGCCGCGACGCCAGCCGCTTCCGCGACGCCCGCGCCCGCATGAACGAGTGCCCGCTGGGCGCGGCGGCCCTGGCCGGCTCGCCGTTCCCGATCGACCGCCACGCGACCGCCGCGGCGCTGGGCTTCGATCGCCCCACCGCCAACTCGCTGGACAGCGTCTCCGCGCGCGACTTCGCCCTGGAGGCCCTGTCGGCCGCCTCGATTACCGCCACGCACCTGTCGCGCCTGGCCGAGGAGATCGTGCTGTGGACGACGCCGATGCTCGGCTTCATCAAGCTGACCGACGCCTTCACGACCGGCAGCTCGATCATGCCGCAGAAGAAGAATCCCGACGCGGCCGAGCTGATCCGCGCCAAGGTCGGCCGGATCCTGGGCTCCCTGACCACCCTGACCGTGGTCATGAAGGGCCTGCCGCTGGCCTATTCCAAGGATATGCAGGAGGACAAGGTCCCGACCTTCGAGGCCTTCGACGCCCTGGAGCTTTCGCTGCTGGCCATGGCCGGCATGGTCGCCGACCTGACCCCGAACACCGAAAACATGGCCAAGGCGGCCGGCGCGGGCTTCTCGACCGCGACCGATCTGGCCGACTGGCTGGTGCGAACGCTGAACATGCCTTTCCGCGACGCGCACCACGTGACAGGCTCGGCGGTGAAGACGGCCGAGGGCCTTGGCGTTGATCTGGCCGACCTTACCTTGGAGCAATTCCAGGCGATCGAGCCCCGGATCACCCAGGACGTCTACGCCGTCCTGACCCCGGCCGCCTCGGCGGCCAGCCGCATGAGCTATGGCGGGACCGCTCCCGCCCAGGTCCGCGCCCAGATCGCGCGTTGGAAGGAACTGCTGGCATGACGCGCTCTAACAAGAACATGGGCCGCCCCCTGACCGCCCTGGTCCTGGCCGCCCTCGCCGCGACCGCCGCCGCTTGCGGCAGGCAGGGCGAGCTGGAACGCCCCGCGCCGCTGTGGGACGCCCAGAAGAAGGCCGCTTGGCAGGCCGAGCGCCGCGCCGCCTCGGCCCAGGCCAACCAGCCGGCCCGTCCGGGCGGCGACCAGGAGATCCGTGACCCGGCCTCCAGCAACCGCACGGTCCGCCAGGCCCCGCTGCCCGGCCAGAACGATCCGTTCGGCGGCCAGACCGCCAAGGGCTTCCCCGGCGCCACGCCCAACTAAGGCCTTCCGTTGAACCACTTCGAATACGGCCCCGAGGGCCTGGCCTGCGAGGGCGCGCCCCTGGCCAAGATCGCGGCCGAGGTCGGCACGCCGGTCTATGTCTATTCCCGCGCCACGCTGGAACGACACTTCACCGTGTTCCGCGACGCCCTGATCGCGGCCGGCGTCGTCGACCCGCTGGTCGCCTATGCCGTGAAGGCCAATTCCAACGTCGCCGTGCTGAAGGTGCTGGGCGACCTCGGCGCCGGAGCCGACACGGTCTCGGAAGGCGAGGTCCGCCGCGCTCTGGCGGCCGGCATCCCGGGCGAGCGGATCGTCTTCTCCGGCGTCGGCAAGGCCCGACGCGAGATCGAATTCGCGCTGAAGGCGGGCGTGGCCGAGATCAACGTCGAGTCCGAGCCCGAGCTGAACCTGATCGCCGCCGTCGCCGCCGAACTGGGCGTCCGCGCCAAGGTCGCCTTCCGGGTCAATCCCGACGTCGCGGCCGGCGGCCACGCCAAGATCGCCACCGGCAAGTCCGAGAACAAGTTCGGGGTCTCGTTCGCCGAGGCCGCGCGCCTCTACGCCAACGCCAGCAACAACGCCAACCTCCAGCCTGTCGGCGTGGCCTGCCACATCGGCAGCCAGATCACGGACCTGGCCCCCATGCGCGCCGCCTTCACGAAGATGCGGGGCCTGGTCGAGCAATTGCTGGGCGAAGGGCTCTCGGTCGAGCGGCTGGACCTGGGCGGCGGCCTGGGCGTGCCGTACTTCAACCATCCCGAACCGCCCTCGCCCGCCGAATTCGCCGCGATGGTCGGCGAGGTCACCCAGGGCCTGCCCGTGCGCCTGGCCTTCGAGCCTGGCCGCGTGATCGCCGCCAACGCCGGGGTGTTGGTCGCCGAGGTCATTCACGTCCATGAACGTCCGGAAGGCCGCAAGTTCCTGGTCATCGACGCGGCCATGAACGACCTGGTCCGCCCGGCCATGTACGACGCCTTCCACGATATCCGCCCGGTGGTGAAGCGCCCTGGAGAGACGGTCTACGACGTCGTCGGTCCGGTCTGCGAGACGGGCGACACCTTCACCCGCGACCGCCCCCTACCGACCTTCGGCGCCGGGGACCTGCTGGCCTTCATGTCGGCTGGCGCCTACGGCGCGGCCATGGCCAGCGAGTACAACACCCGCCCGCTGGTCCCCGAGGTTCTGGTCGACGGCGACCGTTACGCGGTCATTCGCAAGCGGCCGACCTATGACGAGATCCTGGCCCGCGACCTTATGCCCCACTGGATATAGGTAATTATACGGACGCGAGAGCGCGTTCCGCGACACGCGCGATTAACCACCGCCGCCGCAGAGTGCGCGCCGACCTCGGGAGGGCGAAGTTGGCGTTGGCGAACCTGATCGAATTCGACAGCATCGAGGCTCAGCGTAAGCTTGGCGGCAATCTGGTGCTGGCTTGCATCGCGGCTTTGGCGCTGATCACGCCGGGCGCGGCGCTGTTGGCCGGACGCGCGCCCCTGCCGCTGTTCGGCGGCTCGCTGCTGCTGGCGGGCCTGGCTTGGGGCGGCTTCGCGATCTGGCGCGACAACGCCGCTCAACGGATCTCGACGGCTCTGACCTTGATGGGTCAGGTCAGCCTGTTCATCGCCGCCTTCCAGGGCCATCCGCTGCAGGCCGACGCCCGCATGGCCTATCTGGCCGCCCTGGCCCTGCTGGTCGCCTATGGCGACTGGCGCGCCGTCGCCGCGGGCGCGGCGGCCATCGTCGGGATCGAGCTGGCCATGGCCGCCCTGGCCCCACACGTCCTGATGGGCGGCGAGGTCACGGTCCTTCGCCTGGCCCTCGACGCCGGCGTCACCATGGCCACGGCCTGGTCGCTGATCTGGCTGACCGCAGGCGTGTCGCGTCTGTTCGTCACCGTGACCGCCCGAACCGACAGGGCGCTGGACGCCGCCGCCCGCGCGGACGCCGCCAACGCCGAGGCCGAGAGCCAGCGCGCCGCCCGCGACGCGGCCAACGCCGAGCAGGCTCGCGCCAAGGCCGTGCTGGAGGCCGAGCAGACCCAGGTCGTCGAGGCGCTGGCCACCGCTCTTGGCCATCTTTCGCGCGGCAACCTGACCTGGCGACTGGAGCAGTCCTTCGCCGCCCGCTACGAATCGCTGCGCGCCGACTTCAACGACGCCCTGGCCAAGCTGCAGGCCGCCATGCGCGAGATCGCCGGCAACGCCGCCAGCATGACCGCCGGGGTCGCCGACATGTCCCGCGCCTCGGACGAGCTGGCCCGCCGCACCGAGCATCAAGCCGCCAGCCTGGTGCAAACCACCGCCGCCCTCGGCGAAATCACCGTCGCCGTCCGCAACACCGCCGACAGCGCCAGCCAAGCCAATGCCGCCGCGGCCTCCGCCCGCCTGGAGGCCGAGCGGTCGGACCCGGTGGTCAGCGAGGCCGTCGAGGCCATGACCCTGATCGAGACCTCCTCGGGCCAGATCGGCAAGATCATCGGCGTGATCGACGAGATCGCGTTCCAGACCAATCTGCTGGCGCTGAACGCCGGCGTCGAGGCCGCCCGCGCGGGCGAGGCCGGCAGGGGTTTCGCGGTCGTCGCCCAGGAAGTGCGGGCCCTGGCCCAGCGCTCGGCCAACGCCGCCAAGGAAATCAAGGACCTGATCAACGTGTCGGGTCAGCAGGTCAGCGCCGGGGTCGAGCGCGTCGGCCGCACCCGCGAGGCCTTGCAGCGGATCATCGCCCGCGTCGCCGAGATCGACGCCCAGGTCAACGCCATCGCCGCCTCGGCGCGCGACCAGGCCCAGGGCCTGGGCGAGGTCAATACGACCATGGGCGAGATGGACCGCGTGGTGCAGCAGAACGCGGCCATGGTCGAGGAGACCACCGCCGCCGCCCACGCCCTGCGCAGCGAATCCCAGGAACTGGCCGACCGCGTCGACCTGTTCGAGATCGGCCAGGCACCGACCGCCCGCCAGAAGCGAGCCGCCTAGATCCTAGTCTAGCGCGCCGATGTAGGGCAGGCCTCGGCTCTTGCCCTCGTCGTCGAGGCCATAGCCGACCAGATAGCGCGCCGGCGCTTCCCAGGCCACGAAATCGGGCTCCATGCCGCGCGAGGTCGGCCAGGGCTTGCGCGCGAACACGGCCGTCAGCACCTCGCTGGCGCCGGCGTCCTTGACCAGGCGCGCCGCTTCCGACAGCGACAGGCCGGTGTCGAAAACGTCGTCGACGACCAGCGCGCGACGACCGATCAGCGGACGTTGCAGATCGGCGCGGACCTCGCAGCGGCCGGTGCTCTTGCGCTCGTCGTGATACGAGGCCAGCCACAGGGCGTCGAACCGCACGTCGCGTCCCGCCCGGTAGAGGGCGCGGGTCAGGTCGGCGGCGAACCACAGGCCGCCGGTCAGCAGGCAAACCACGACGGTGTCGTCGTCGATGCGGGGCGCGATGGCCTCGGCCAGCTTTTGGACCCGCTCGGCGATCTCGGTGTCCGAGATCAGGACTTCTGGCTTCTGGCGATCATTCATGGTGGGCGGGTTCTTGAGAGTCGGAAGGAGGAGCAGCCTCCCCGCTCTCATGTCCCGGGGTGTCCTGTCCAGCCGCTTCCTGCGGCGCGGCGGCGTCCTGGGCCCCTCGGAGGGCCAGTTCGGGGTGCTCGCCCCCCTTCTCGGGGACCTTCAACGCGGCCTTCACGGCCTGAGCGGCCCCGGCCTCGGTGGCGAAGCCGATCTGCAGGTCCTTGGCCGTGCGGGGCGGATCCAGGAACGTGATGGCGAAATGGCGGACCTCGCCGGGCGGTATCTTCGGATCGTCGGCGGCCGCCAACTGGCCCGCCACGCGCTTGGCCTTGGCGTTCAGCAGCTCCACCCGCAATGGCGGCGAGACGACGGCGTGCTCGGTGATATTGCGGATCTCGCCCGTGATGGTCACGGCGGCGCGACCGTCCTGCATGGACGGCTTGGCCTTCAGGCTGTCGCGATTGATCACCAGGCCCACGGTGTTCACCGGAAGACCGACGGCGGCGTAGGCGCCGGCGGAGCCAGGCAGGATCTTGACCACGTCGAGACGGAAGATCAGGGCGGCGACCACGATCACCGCCATCATGGCGGCCATGCCGGCCCAGACGATGCCGGTGGTGGTCGCGGCGCGTAGTCGCCGCTCGGCGTCGGCGCGGGCGCGGAAGACCTTGGGCAGCTCTTCGCCCGGCAGGGCGCTGACCGGCGGCTCGACCTCGGCTTCGGCCTCGGCGACGGGCTCTTCCAGCGATCCGGCCCCCTCGGCGAGATCGGCCAGGGTGGGCGTTTCGGGCTCGTCGAACAGGTCCAGCGGCTCTTCGTTACGGGCCGTCCAGCGATGACCGCACGAGGCGCAGCGCACGACACGACCCGTCGGCCCGACCTTGGAGTCGTCGACGAAATAGCGGCTGGCGCACTCCGGACAGGTCAGTATCATGGCCGCGAATCGAACGATCCCCACAACTCTCTCCGGGGTCGCCGATTTTAACCCTGATGTCCAGAAAGCCCAGTGACGCGCCTTGCGGATCGACACAGAACAGGGCGATGACGCCGTTCCGGTTGTCCGCTTCGAAGGCGTCTCGATGCGCTACGGCCGGGCGCCGGAAACCCTCAGGGATATCAGCTTCTCCCTGGATCCAGGCTCGTTCCATTTCCTGACCGGCGCCTCCGGCGCGGGCAAGAGCTCGCTGCTCAAGCTGATCTATCTGGCCCACCGTGCGTCACGGGGTCGCGTCGAGCTGTTCGGACGCGACGTCAGCCTGACCCATGCCCGAGACCTGCCCTTCTTGCGCCGCCGCATCGGCGTGGTGTTTCAGGAGTTTCGGCTGCTGGAGCACTTGTCGGTGTTCGACAACGCCGCCCTGCCGCTGCGCATTCTGGGACGCAAGCCCGCCACCTACCGCGACGATGTCGCCGAGCTGCTGACCTGGGTCGGGCTGGGCGAGCGGATGCACGCCCTGCCCGCCACCCTGTCCGGGGGCGAGAAGCAGCGCCTGGCCATCGCCCGCGCCGTCGTGGACCGTCCCGACGTGCTGCTGGCCGACGAGCCGACCGGCAATGTCGACCCGGCGATGTCGCTGCGCCTGCTGCGCCTGTTCGTCGAGCTGAACCGGCTGGGCGCCACGGTGCTGATCGCCACGCACGACGACGAGTTGGTGGCCCGCGCCGCCCAGCCCGTCCTGCACCTCGAGCACGGTTCTTTGATCGCCTCGGGCGCGCGCCGATGAGCGCGCTCTTCAGGGTGGATCGCTGGAGACCGGGTCCGCTGCTGCCGCCGCGCGACTCCCGCGACGGCGCGCTGATCTTCGTGGTGGCCGTGCTGTGCTTCCTGGCCTGTCTGACCGGCTTCGCCGCCCTGGCCTCGAACCGCGCCGCCCACGGCTGGACCGCCCAGCTGACCGGCTCGGCCACCGTCGTGGTCCGCGCGCGGGCCGGCGAGACGCCCGACAGCGCGGCCGCGCGCGCCGCCGAGACCCTGGCTGGGGTCAAGGGCGTGACCGAGGCCCAGGCCCTGCCCCGCGAAAAGGCCGAAGCCCTGCTGGAGCCCTGGATCGGCAAGGCGGCCCTGGTCGACGACCTGCCGACGCCGCGCCTGGTCACCCTGGACCTGGCCCCGGACAATCCGCCGACCGCCGAGGTCCTGGACAAGGCGCTGAAGACCGCCGGCGTCGACGCCACGGTCGACGATCACAGCCGCTGGATCGCCGATATCGAGCGCGCCGCCAATCTGGCGCGACTGGCCGCCCTCGGCGTCTTCGTTCTGATCGCCGCGACGACCGCCGCCGTGATCGCCTTCGCCACGCGCGCGGGCTTGGCCGCCCGCCGCGACGTGATCGAGGTCCTGCACTTCTCGGGGGCCGAACAGAGTTTCATCTCCAGCCTGTTCCAGAACCGGTTCGCGGCCATGGGCGCGCTGGCGGGCTTGCTGGGCGGAGCTGGCGCGGCCATCATCGGCGCGTTGGCGCGCTGGCTTGGCGGCGGCGCGGGACTGGCCCCGGTTCTGCCCCTGGCCTGGATCGATCTGGCCGCCGCCCTGCCCTGCCCGCTGGCGGCCGCCCTGATCGCCGGCCTGTCGGCGCGTCTGGCGGCGTCGCGGATCGTGGGGGACATGCCGTGAAGACTCTCGCCGCCTTGCTGATCGGCCTGATGATCTGGGGGCTGGGCCTGCTGGCGTTCACCACGCGCGTCGACCATTCCACGCCCGCGCCCGCGCCGCCGGTCGCCGACGGCGTGGTCGTGCTGACCGGGGCGTCGAACATCCGGCTGGAAGCCGCCACCAAGCTGCTCGAGGACGGCAAGGGCAAGCGGCTGCTGATCTCGGGCGTCAACCGAGAGGCCACCCGGGCCGACGTTCAGACCGTGACCAAGGCCGTCAAGCCGATCTACGACTGTTGCGTCGACCTGGGGTTCTCGGCCGCCAACACGGTCGGCAACGCGCGCGAGACGGCCGAGTGGGCGGCGTCCAAGGACTATGACAGCCTGATCATCGTCACGGCCGACTATCACATGCCGCGCTCGATGCTGGAGCTGCGCGCCGCCATGCCGGGGGTCAAGCTCTACCCCTATCCGGTCAGGACCGACCTCAACGCCCATCGCTGGTGGAAGACCAGCATCAGCGCCCGCCGCATGATCGTCGAATATTGCAAGTATCTGGCGATCCTGGGCCGCGAGGCGTTCCTGGGGCTGGGTCCCAAAGACAAGGCCGCTTCGTCGGCGAAGGACGACCATTGATCTATTTTCGCTCGTTCGTGTTCCAGCTGTTCTTCTGGATCTGGTCGGTCGTTTGGGCGGTCGGGATGATCCTGACGTTCCCGCTGCCGCGTCGCGCCAACACGTGGTGCCTGCGAACCTGGTCGGGCGGCATCTTCTGGGGCCTGCGCTGGCTGGCCGACGTCAAGGTCGAGGTGCGGGGCGAGCAATATCGACCGACCGGGCCGGCCCTGGTCGCGCCCAAGCACCAGTCGATGTTCGACGTCTTCAGCCAGTTCTACCTGCTGCCCGACGCCTGCTTCGTGATGAAGAAGGAACTGTTGATGGTGCCGCTGTTCGGCTGGCATGGGCTGAAGGCCGGCATGATCGTCGTCGATCGCGACGGCCACTCGGCGGCCCTGAAGAAGCTGGTCCGCGACGCCGTCGACCGGATGAAGGAAACCCGCCAGGTCGTGATCTTCCCCGAAGGCACCCGCGGCGAGGTCGGCCAGCCCGGCGACTACAAGCCCGGCATCGCGGCGCTCTATCGCGAGCTCAACATGCCCGTGACGCCCGTGGCCCTGAACTGCGGCAGCCACTGGGACAAGGGCTTCCTGCGCAAGCCGGGCACGATCGTCTTCGAATATCTGGAGCCAATCCCCGCCGGCTTGAAGCGCGGCGAGTTCATGCGCGAGCTGCAGACCCGCATCGACACGGCGACCAAGGCCCTGGAGGACGAGGGGGTCTGATTTTCTCCTCCCCGTTTCACGGGTGAGGCGCGGTGCTCTCGATCGCCTCGACCATCTTCAAGAGCTTCTCCATCGCCACGTCGCGCACGCCGCCCTCGCGCAGGTGCAGGACGAGGTCGCGCAGATAGTCGATGTTCGGCCCCGACAGTCCCTTGGCCCCGGCGATCAGCGCCGCCTGCTGCTCCAGGGTCAGGGCGCCCGCCCACTGGCTGTGCTTCATGTCCGACAGGAAGACGAGCGCCGGAACCTTTCGCTGGCCGTCAGAGCCGTCCGCGTCCAGCTTCACCTCGCGGGACGTCTCGAAATAGGTCTCGGTCGGTTGCTCGCGTTCGCGCAGATAGGCGTAGACGTCCGGCCACTCGGACGCCGCGACGCGATAGGCCATGCCGCGCACCGCGCCGCCGGGCGCCAGGCCCAGCACCAGGCCCGGTCGCTCATAGGTGCCGCGATGATGGACCGAATAGATGCAGAAGGCCCGTCGCCGACCGTGGAGCACGGCCGTTCTTCGGTCTATGAACGGGAACCCGGGCCGCCACATCAGCGATCCGTATCCGAACACCCAGCGATCCTCGCCGCCGCCTTCCAAATCCATCATCGATCCCGACCGGACGCGCCCATAGATGACCCATAACGACGCCGCCCCGTCCCGCAAAGCCCCCCAGAAGGCCCATCGCGGCCGCCTGCTCACCCCGTTCATCCTCGCCGCCGTCGTCGCGGGCGGCTGGAGCTATGGCTGGTTCTGGCTCCGCGGGCAGGCCGAGCAGCGGATGGACGCGGCCGCGGCGTCGTTCAAAGCCCGCGGCTATGACCTGTCGTGGCGCGAGCGAACCTTCACGGGCTTTCCGTTCCGCATGGATGTGAGCCTGGCCGACGCCCGCGTCGCCGAGCCCTCGGGCTGGGCCCTGCGCGCGCCGGAACTGAAGGGCGAGGCCGAGGTCTACGATCTCAGCCACTGGGTGATGGTCGCGCCGCAAGGCGTCGTGCTGACCCGGCCCGAGGCGGGCGACGTCACGATCACCGGCCAGGCCCTGCGCGCCAGCGTCTCGCACCCCGGGGAGCGCCCGCCGCGCATCTCGGTCGAGGGCGCGAACCTGACCTTCGCTCCGGCGCCGAACGCCAAGCCCTTCCCGCTGCTCTCGGCGGCCAACATGCAGCTGCACCTGCGCGCCGGCCCCGACGACCAGGGCGCGATCCTGTTCAAGGCCGACGGCGCGCGCGCCGATTTCGTCGGCCTGCTGGGCCGGATCGTCCAGGACAAGCAGGCCTCGATGGTCCTGGACGCCCGACTGACCAAGGTTTCGGCGCTGCGCGGCCACAGCTGGGCCGATGCCGTCCGGGCCTGGACGACCGCCGGCGGCGCCATGACCCTGCAGGACAGCCAGGTGCTGGCCGGCGACGCCGAGATGAAGGGCAAGACCGGCGCCCTGACGGTCGATGCTGACGGTCGCCTGCAAGGCGCGCTGGACGTGTCGATCAAGGAGCGCCCGGATCTCTCCAAGCCGCTCAAGACCCGTGAACAGATGCTGGCCGCCGCCGCCGAGGCCATGGGCCAGGAGCCGGTGATCCAGGCCAGCCTGAAGTTCGGCGACGGCCGCACCCGGCTGGGCGTGATCGATACGGGACCCTCGCCGCGCATCTTCTGATCGATCGGCGATCGTTCGAGCGCGCAATTTTCTTCCCCGAGGAGGCGGACTATTGCGTGTTCGGCGGCAAGGACTATGGTCCCGCCTCCAATTTCGGGGAAGAACATGGGCAGCGACACGACGGCCGCCACGCCGTCTCTCGAAGAGGTCCGATGGCGGCTCGACGCGATCGACACGGAACTGCTGAAGCTGCTGGACGAACGCGCCAGCCTGGCCGGCGCCGTCGCGGCCGCCAAGCGGGCTTCGGGCGACACGGGCTTTGGCCTGCGCCCCGGCCGCGAAGCCCACATCGTCCGAAAGCTGCTGGAAAAGCCGCGCAGGGGCGCCTCGGACGCCCTGGTCATCCGCATCTGGCGCGAGATCATGGCCGACAATCTGGCGCGCCAGGGGCCATACCACCTGGGAGTCTTCGGCGGTCGCGACCCGGCCCGCGCGGTCGAGCTGACCCGCCTGCGCTTCGGAACGGCCCCGCGCCTGTCGATCGCCGCCACCGCCCAGGACGCCCTGGCCATCGCGCGCTCGCCCTGGGGCGTCGGCGTCCTGCCGCTGGCGTCGGACACGCCGTGGTGGGGACGCCTGCTGGCCGAGCCGAAGCTGAAGGTCTTCGCCGCCCTGCCCTGCCTGGCCAGCTGGGGTCCCCAAGCCGCCCTGGCCGTCGCCGAGGTCGAGGTCGAGCCGACCGGCCACGATCAGACCTTCTGGGTCACCGACTCGACCAAGAGCGTCTCGGCCATCGTCGAGACGCTGAGCCAGACCGAAGTCGCCGCCGAGCTGATCGCCGAGGCCGGCGGCCTCAGACTGTTCTCGCTGTCCGGCTTCTTCCAGCCCGATGACCCGCGTCTGGCTCGCGCGCCCGGCGCCCTGACGGGCGTCATCGGGGCTGCGCCCGAACAGTTCGACGTGTAAGAGACGCCTCGTCCCCAAGGGGGGTCATAATTCAGAGTACTCCGATGACCGCCGATCGCTTCGCCGCGCCCCGTCCCGTTCCCAAGCCCGGGATCATGGACATCCACGCCTATGTCGGCGGCAAGTCGAAGGTCGAAGGCATCGCGCATCCGATCAAGTTGTCGAGCAACGAGAACATCCTGGGCAGCAGCGACAAGGCCAAGCAGGCCTATCGCGACGCTATCGACCGTCTGCACATCTATCCCGACGGCAAGGCCAATATCCTGCGCGCCGCGGTGGCCGAGCGCTTCAAGCTGGAGCCCGAGCGCCTGACCTTCGGCGACGGCAGCGACGAGATCTTCGCCCTGCTGTGCCAGGTCTATCTGGAGCCCGGCGACAACATCGTCCAGGGCGAGCACGGCTTCGCCGCCTACGCCATCGGGGCCCGCGCCTGCCAAGGCGAGGTGCGGATGGCCAAGGAGATCAACCACCGCGTCGACATCGATGAAGTGGTCAAGTGCGTCGACGAACGCACGCGCCTCGTCTTCATCGCCAACCCGGCCAACCCGACCGGCACCTGGCTGACCGGCGAGGAGATCCGCGCCCTGCACGCGGCCCTGCCGCCGTCGGTCGTCCTCGTGCTCGACGGCGCCTATTCGGAGTTCTGCGGCGATCCGCGCTTCGAGGACGGCCTCGACCTGGCCCGCATAGCCGAGAACGTCATCGTCACGCGCACCTTCTCCAAGCTGCACGGGCTCGCGGCGTTGCGGGTGGGCTGGGGCTACGCGCCCGAGCACATCATCGCCCCGATCGAGCGCATCCGCCCGCCGTTCAACACCTCGATCCCCGGCCAGGAGGCCGCCGTGGCGGCCCTGTTCGACAACGAGTTCCAGGCCCGTTCTCTGGCCCTGGTCGAGCAATGGCGTCCGTGGCTGGCCCAGCAGCTGGGCGGGCTTGGCCTGGACGTCACTCCATCGGCGGCCAATTTCGTCCTGGCGACGTTCCCGACCACGCCGGGCAAGACCGCCCAGGAGGCCGAGGCGTTCCTCGCCTCGAAAGGCTATCTGGTCCGCGCCGTGGCCAACTACAACCTCCCGGACTCGATCCGCGTCACCATCGGTCTCGAAGAGCATAACCGGGCCGTGGTGGAGCTGCTCGGCGAGTTTCTGGGACGATGACCTTCCGACTCCCCGATTTCCCCGGCGAATGCCGGGGCCCAGATCGAGCCCTCGAATGCCTATCTGGCCAGCCCGGCCGCATGGCGCGTTCGCCCCAAACGCCCGGGATGAATCTGGGTCCCGGCATTCGCCGGGAAGAACGGATGAGAGTGAGCCTTATCCATGTCTAACCCCGGCATCCTCTACCCCAAGCTCACCGTGATCGGTTGCGGCCTGATCGGCGGCTCGGTGATCCGCGCCGCGCGCCAGCATGGCGTCGTCGGCGAGGTCACCGTGGCCGACGCCAGCGAGGCCCATCGCGCCCGCGTCGCCGAGCTGGGCATCGCCGAGCACGTCACCGGCGACATCGCCGAGGCGGTCAAGGACGCCGACCTAGTGGTCATCGCCACCCCGGTGCTGTCGATCCCCGAGCTCGCCGCCCAGGTGATCCCGGCCATGAAGCCGGGCGCGACCCTGACCGATGTCGGCTCGACCAAGGCCAATGTCGCCGAGGCCTTCCGCGCCCAGGACGGCGCGAAGATCTTCGCCATTCCGGGCCATCCGATCGCCGGAACCGAGCAGTCGGGCCCCGACTCCGGGTTTCCGGAACTGTTCGAGGGCCGCTGGACGATCCTGACGCCCTTCGACAGCGACGACGAGCACTACGCCGCCGCCGTCGCCCGCCTGTCGGCCTTCTGGCGCGCCTTCGGGGCCCAGGTCGAGCTGATGGACGAAAAGCACCACGACCTGGTTCTGGCCGTCGTCTCGCACCTGCCCCACCTGATCGCCTACACGATCGTCGGCAGCGCGGCCGACCTGGAGAACGTCACCGAGAACGAGGTCATCAAGTACTCGGCCTCGGGCTTCCGCGACTTCACCCGCATCGCCGCCAGCGACCCGACCATGTGGCGCGACATCTTCGTGGCCAACAAGGACGCGGTGCTGGAGATGCTGGGCCGCTTCACCGAGGACCTGCAGGCCATGAGCCGCGCCATCCGCTGGGGCGACGCCGACACCCTGCACGCGCATTTCACCCGGACGCGCGCTATCCGCCGGGGCATCGTGGCGGCGGGGCAAGAGAGCGCCCTGCCGAACTTCGGGCGGGATCGCGGGAAGGGCTAGGCGATGAAGCGGGGGATCAAGATCGCGATCGGCGTCCTGCTTTTCGCGGGCTTTCTCTTCCTGTTCGTCATTCCGACCAAGACAACGACGATCATCTACGACCTGCCGCCGCCGATCATCCCCGCGAAGCCCGCGCATCGGGCGCCGATTTTCGTCGAGATGAAGCCAGACGGCGGCCTGACAGTCGAAGGCGCCCCCACCACACTAGAGGCCCTGCCGCGCGATCTGGCGGCGCGCTTCGGTGACGTCCCCAAGGACCAGCAACGCGTCATGATCCGCGCGCCTGAAGACGTCCCCTATGATCGCTTCACGGCGGTTCTAAGCACTTTGGAGGGGCGCGGCTGGTACAAGGTCGGCCTGGTCAACGAGGCCGTTCCGCCCCCGAAGCCCTGAGCGCGACCTTTCCGCCACACCCTCTCAACTTCCGCGTCAGCCCCGCGAGAAACCTGCTGGCGCCCGCTGAGCGAACGCTGTAATCGGCGCGCTCCCGAAGGATGAGGACCATGGCGCACAAAGCCCTGACCAATTCGCAGCCCGTCATCATGTTCGACCGCCAGGTCGAGTATGCGAGCGCGCGCGCGTTGGAGGGGATCACGGTCTAGGGTTCGACGGAACTCGGGAAGTCCGAAAAAGCCCCTCCTGGCCTTGAGCCGGAGGGGTTTTTCGTTTGTGCGGAAACACTTGCCGGCCCTGACGCCAGGAGGGGGAGCAAGAGGAGAGAAGCCGATGAGCGGCTTCACGCATATCGAAAGCGGGGGCGCGCCGATCAAGGCGTGGACCCAAGGGGTCCCGATCGAGGACTCCGCCCTGAAGCAGCTGCGCAACGTCGCCAGCCTGCCGTTCATCCACAAGCACGTGGCGGTGATGCCGGACGTGCACTGGGGGATGGGCGCGACCGTGGGCTCGGTGATCCCGACCTACAAGGCGATCATCCCGGCGGCGGTGGGCGTCGACATCGGCTGCGGCATGATGGCGGTGCGCACCTCGATCCGGGCCGAACACCTGCCGGACAACCTGTTCGGCGTCCGGTCCGACATCGAGGCCGCCGTGCCGCACGGCCGGACCGACAACGGCGGGCGCAACGACAAGGGCGCCTGGCAGTCCGAGCCGCCGGCCATCGCGGCCGAGAAGTGGGCGGGCCTGAAGGACGGTTACGATGAGATCGTGGCCCGGAACCCGAAGGCCGGTCACCCGCGCGGCTACGGCCACCTGGGCACGCTGGGCGCCGGCAACCACTTCGTCGAGCTGTGCGTCGACGAGGCCGGCGACGTCTGGGTTATGCTGCACTCGGGCTCGCGGGGCGTCGGCAACCGGTTCGGGACCTACTTCATCGAACGGGCCAAGCACGAGATGCGCCGGTGGTTCATCAACCTGCCGGACGAGGACCTGGCCTACTTCGCCGAGGGCAGCGAGGGCTTCAACGACTACGTCCGGGCCGTGGCCTGGGCGCAGAAGTACGCCCTGGCCAACCGCGAGGTGATGATGGACCAGGTCCTGACCGTGCTGAAGAAGACGTTCCCGGACCTGACCGTGACCGAGCACGCGGTGAACTGCCACCACAACTACGTGTCGCGGGAAAAGCATTTCGGCAAGGACGTCTACCTGACCCGGAAGGGCGCGGTGTCGGCCAAGGACGGAGAGCTGGGCATCATCCCGGGCTCGATGGGCGCCAAGTCGTTCATCGTGCGCGGCCGGGGCAACCCGGACTCGTTCTGCACGTGCTCGCACGGCGCCGGACGGGCCATGAGCCGGAACGAGGCCAAACGCCGGTTCACCATCGCCGACCACGTGGCGGCCACCGCCGGCGTCGAGTGCCGGAAGGACGCCGAGGTGATCGACGAAACGCCGATGGCCTACAAGGACATCGACGCGGTGATGGCCGCCCAGGCCGATCTGGTCGACATCGTGCACACGCTGCGCCAGGTGGTGTGCGTGAAGGGATAGACACCGCCGGACGTCTTCCGACGTCCGGCGGACATCGTGGCGCGCGGCCGGCGGGAACAAGCGACGCCAGCTGCCGTTATGCGAAACGGCGTTCTGCTTGAGAGGTCCCGATGCGCGACGCGGTACGACGCCGGTTTCTCGAGCTGCTGTGCTCGATCTACATCTACAACGAGCATCGCGGCTATACCGCCATCGACCGGATGCTGGCGGCGATCCGCGCCAGTTGGCCCGATGACGAGGCGCTGATCCGCAAGGTCGAGAGCCACCGCGCCGACGAGCGCAAGCACTATCTGATGTTCCGTCGCTGGTTCGAACGACGCGGGGTGATGCCCTTCGATATCGACCGGACGTGCGGCCATATCGATCGCTTCGTCGAGATCGTGTTCGGCTCGCCGATCGACGCCCTCGACTATCGCCTGATCGGCCGCGAGGATGTGTTCGAGCGGCTGTGCCGGGTGGTTTCGCTGACCGAGAAGCGCGGCCACCGCCAGGTCGAGATCCTGCTGCGCGACCCCAAGGTGCGGGACGACGCCCAGCTGACCAAGATCTTCCGCGTCATCGAGCAGGACGAGCCCAGCCACTGGGCGCCCTACGACGGATGGCTGCGCGATCACGGACGGCGCGAGGCCAACGCCTGGGAGCGGGCGATCGACAGCTTCGTCCACGGCGAGCTCCTGGTGTTCAAGCTGCCGGTGCTGTTCCTGGCCCCTCGCCTGCGCCGACGGTCGACCTGGCCCGACCAGCATGATGACGCCCGGGCGCTGGATCAGGTCGCGGCGCTAGAGCCTTTAGCCTGAAATCGGAATCGATTTCAGGCGTCAAAAAGGCTTTAAATCAAATATTTAGAGCATGATCGCCCCGGACAGCCGCCGTTTTTGCGCCCATCGGCGAAATAAGCCCGCAACATTCGCGCCGAAGACTGCGAACAGGGACATCTCACCCTGGAAGGAAACACCCTCTATGCGCCGCACGCTCCTCGTCGCGCTTGCAACGCTTACTACCCTGGCCGGCGGCGTCGCCCTGGCCCAGGACGGTCCGCCGCGCGGCATGCCGGCTCCGGAAGACATCTTCAAGCGCTGGGACACCAACAATGACGGCGTCGTGGACCTGGCCGAATGGAAGGCCGCCGGCCGTCCGGAAGAACGCTTCGCGATGATCGACGCCAACAAGGACGGCAAGATCACCCTCGACGAGCTGAAGGCCGCGTTCGAAAAGATGCGCCAGCGCCGGATGCAGCAAGGCGGCGGCGAAGGCGGTCCGCCGCCAGGCCCGCCGCCAGGCGGAATGCCGCCCCAGAACTAAAAGAAGCGCCCTCCTACCGACGCTTCCAGCGCCGCCCGGCTTGCCTCCGGGCGGCGCTTTCCATTTATCCCGCCAGCCGCCGCCATTGCGTCGCGAACGGCAGGGTTCCGGGCAGCAGCAGATCGGCGTGGAAGCGCCTGGGATCGAAGTCCGGGCGACGGCGCGCCGCCTCGCGGAGGCGGACGATCTCCAGCCAGGCCAGGCCCTGGCCCGCCACGCCCCCCGGCCCGATCGCGGCCCGCTCGACGTCCTGGGCGATCGGCGCGAAGACGGGGGGCGGTCCCTGGACGCGCGCGAACCAGGCCTCGGCCCTCTGTCGGGTCCAGCCCTTGACGTGCAGGCCGGTGTCGACCACCAGCCGCCCGGCCCGAAACAGCATCCATTGCAGATAACCCAGCTCGGCCAGGGGATCGCCCTGGAAGGCGCCCTCCTCGTCGGCGAGCTGCTCGGCATAGATCGCCCAGCCCTCGAGGAACCCGGGACAGGCCAGGCGCGTGCGCAGCGGATGCGCGCCGGAGCCCTCTTCCAGCGGGATCTGCAGCATATGGCCCGGAACCGCCTCGTGATGGACGACGCTGGGCAAGGTCCAGCTAGGCCGACGCCGAATGTCGGCCAGGTCGACATAATAGACCCCCGCGCGTCGGCCGTCGAAGCTCGGCGCCTCGCGATAGCCCTGTCGGGCGGCGGCCTCGTCGGCGCGAGACATCCGCGAGATCCTCGCCGTCAGGGTTCCGGGCGGCGTGGCGGCGAAGGACTTGGGCAAGCGCGCCTTAGCCTTGTCCAGCCAGACGTTCATGTCGGCGACCAGCCTGTCGCGCCCGGTCTCGTCGTCGGCGTATAGCCAGCGCTGATCACGCGCCAGGGCGGCGAAGCGGTCGCCCAGGGGACCGGCGGCGATCCCTCGCCGATCGAGCAGCCGCGCGGCGCGGGCGCCAAAGGTCTGGACCGCCGCGAGGCCTCGCCGGTGCGCCTCGTCCGGGTCGATGGCCATGCCCAGGTTCTGCTTCAGAACCAGGGCGTAGTATTCGCGTCCCCACGAAAAGCGGCCAAGGCCCGCCCCTGACCCAGCCTTGGCCCGGAGGCTCGCCAGCGCCTCGCCCTGCCGCGCCAGCGCGCCGGCCAGATCGGCCGGCGCGGCGCCAGCGGCGGCGGTCAGGCCAGCCAAGACCTTGTCGATCACGAAGGCTGGAGGGACCACGCCATGGTCGGCGGCGTCGGCGCGCACCCGATCCGTTTCGGCGTCCAGCTTTCTGGCCAGGGCCAAGGGCCCGTCGCCCCCGGACTTGATCGCGTCGGCCGCCTTCAGCCAGCTCCCGGCGCGGGTCGTGACCGCGTAGGGCGCGCCGGGGCCGGCGCCGAACGGGAAGCGGCGGGCGAACGCGGCCTCGATTTCGGAAGCCTGGAGCACGGCGTCGTGGTCCAGGCGCGCGCTGGCCGACAATCGCTGAAGATCCGGAAAGGCCGCCAACGCCGCCGCCCGCACCGCGCCCGACGCGCCGCGTTGGACCATGCCGTCCAGCAGCCGCCTCAGCGCCCCGTCCGCGGACTGGGCCAGCGCCGGCCCCGCGCCGCCCGCCATCGCCGCCGCGCCGACGGCGCCCCCCAGAGCCTGGCGGCGGTTAAGCATGGCGTCCTCCCGGGGATCTTGTCCGTCGACAGTTCTAGGGAACCTGACACCGGTGTCCAGGCGCCAGAGAGGGATCTGACCTTCAGCGCTCGGTCGCCGCGCCCCGGCTTGAGCCGACTGGCGCGGCGCCCGACGCCTCAAAGGCCGAGCGAGGCGCGCAGGAAGTCGTCGGCCTTGTCCAGCATCCGAGCGCGGGCCGAGCTGTCGTCGAGCTGGTGATCCAGGCCTGGATAGACGACCAGTTCGACCTTGCCGCCGGCGCTCTTCAGGCGCGAGGCCATCAGGCGGGACTCGCCGACGCCAACGTTCACGTCCTGGTCGCCATGGAACATCAGCACCGGCGCCTTGATCTTTTCCGCGTTCTGGGCGGGCGAGCCTTCCTTCACGTGCGGGCCATGGCCGATAAAGGCGTCGACGACCTTGAAGTTGGTGAAGAGCCGCGACTCCTCGCGCAGGGCGTCCAGATCCGTGACCGGCGCGATGGCCGCCACCGCCTTGAACAGGTCCGGGTCCAGCACCGACGACTGCAGCGCCGCGTAGCCCCCGTAGGACCAGCCGACGATCGCCAGCTTGCCCGGCGCGGCGATCCCCTGGGCGCTCAACCAACGACCGGCGTCGTTCACGTCGCCGATGGCGGTGCGCCAGGACTGGAAGCCATTGTTCTCGAACCAGGCCTCGCCATAGCCGGCCGATCCGCGAAAGTTCGGCTGCAGCACCGCGAAGCCGCGATTGGCGAAGTACTGGGCCAACCAGTCGAAGCCCCATTCATCCCGGCTTTCGGGACCGCCGTGCGGCATGACGATGGCGGGGATGTTCTTGCCGTCCGAGCCCGGCGGCAGGGTCAGGTAGGCCGGGATATCGGTTCCGTCGGCGGCCTTGTAGGTGATCGCCTTGACCGGCGAGAGCTTGTAACCCGCCAGTTCAGGCCGTCCGGGCATCACCTCGGCCAGGCGCTTGGCGGCGCTGTCGAACAGGTAATAGCGCCCCGGGTCCACGTCCGTGCCAGCCCAGAGCAGCAGCTTCGTCCCGTCCTGGCTGGCGTCCACGAAGCGGATGTCCGGCTGACCCAGGGCCTTGGACAACGCCACCGCCGTCGCCTTCAGCTTCGGATCGAAGAACTCGACCTGCCGGCGATCGGTGGCGTAGCTGGCGCCCACGACCCGGTGATCGCGGCCCACCCGGATCAGGCGATCCACATCGACATCGCTCCGAGAGACCAGCACCTCGCGCTTGCCCGAGCCGTCCAGGGCGACGCGAACGACCGCCAGATGGCCATTGACCCATTCGAAGCCATAGGCCGCGTTCAGCGCGCGGTCGACGTCGGTGGGCTCGAAGCCGGTGCGCGCGTCCCCGTCATAGCTGGACAGCGGCGTCCAGGGTCCGCCGCCGGCCGGGCGATAGAAGTAGTTGACCTTGTTGGTCATGTAGCCGCTGGTCGCCCTGGGGCGATGCCCGTAGATCCGCACCGCGCCGTGCTGGTCCGAGATATAGACCTCGACCGCCTCGCGAGGCTGCTCGACGATCGTGCGTTGCAGCGTGTTGGTGTCGACCTTCTCGACGGCCAAGCCGCGCTTCTGGTTGGCCAGCAGCGTGCCGGTCGAGTCCTCCTCATGGAACGCCCGGCTCATCAGCACCGAGCCGCCGTTCGGGTCATCCGCGAGCCAGTCGATGACGCCGCCGCCGAACTGGCGATATTCCAGCGTGTAGTTGTTGGACGTCGCGCTCAGCTCCTGGACCTTGGTCCCGTCGGCGTTCACGGCCACCATCCGCGTGAAGACCATGCGGACGGCGTCCTGCTTCGTCACCATGTAGATCTGGCACACCAGACGGGCGTTCGACGCCCAGCCGCAGTCGGTCAGCCGATCCGGCCGGCCCGATGACGTCAGGATCGGCTTCGGCTGGCTCTTCCCATCCAGGCGCGCGACGAACAGAGCATTGGCCTGGCCATCGGCGAGCGGCTGGATCAGCGCGATCGACTGACCATCGGGCGAAAGGCTGGCGTCCAGCACCGCCGGGCGCGCGCCGAAAGCCTTCGCGGCCGGATCCTCCGCCGCCACCGCGACGCCGGCCGACGCCAGGCAGACCAGACCGAACACGGCGCCCCGAGCGAACTTCGACATAGGATACTACTTTTGATGAATCCCCGAACAGATCGCCACTAGAGGTCAAGCCGACCGGGAAAATCAAGTCGCCGAAACGTCCGCTTGAGCCGGCGGGCAAGGCGGGCTAAACGAAGCATCCCTTCGGCGGGCGTAGTTCAGAGGTAGAACGTCAGCTTCCCAAGCTGAATGTCGGGGGTTCGATTCCCCCCGCCCGCTCCAAGGCTTTTCCCCTCCCTTCTTGAAACGCGGAATTCGCGACCCCGCGCGCCGGCCAGGGCGTCGCGTGGAAAAGCGGACGCCGGCTTTCCGCGAGAGCGACGCCTGAGCAGCAACCCAGCGCGAGCCCCGCGACGGCCAGATCCCAGCGCGCAGCCGTAACCGTCGCAAATAATTCGCAAAATTCCCGGGGCTCGAACTGTCCCCGATCGCCGCTCCGGCGGCTCCCCCGCGTGACGGCCGATCGCGCCGTCGGACCTGGGGAAAGCCTGCAAGGGATCGGCCATGCGCAAGACGCACAAGTTTTATCTGCTGACCACGACGGCCGCGGCCGTCTGCCTGCTGAACGCGCCGATGGCGCTGGCCGCCGCCGACACGGCCGCCGACGCCGCGCCGGTCGCGACCGCCGGCGACGACAACCAGCTGGAGGCCATCGTCGTCACCGGCTTCCGCGACAGCCTGATGCATGCGCGCGACATCAAGCGAAAGGCCGTCGGCGCTGTCGATGTCATCGTCTCCGAAGACATCGCCGCCTTCCCCGACCTGAACCTAGCGGAATCGCTGCAGCGCATTCCGGGCGTGACCATCTCGCGCGACAGCGGCGAAGGTCGCCAAATCACCCTGCGGGGCCTCGGCCCGGACTTCACCCGCACCCAGCTTAACGGCATGGAAGTGCTGGGGAACACGGCCTCGGGCATGGACAACCGCGGCGGGGTCAGCCGTTCGCGCGCCTTCGACTTCAGCCTGTTCGCCTCGGAACTGTTCGACCGCGTCACGGTGCAGAAGTCCTACGCCGCCGAACAGGACGAGGGCGGTATCGGCGGCACGGTGCAGCTGTCGACCGCGAAACCCTTCGATTACAAAGGCTTCAAGGCGGTTCTGTCGGCCAAGGCCCAGCAGAACAGCAATGTCAGCGGCAAGACCTCGCCCCGCGTCGTGGGGCTGATCTCCAACCGCTGGGGCGACTTCGGCGCGCTGGCCTCGATCGCCTACAGTGAGAGCGACTCCAACGAATTCGGCTATCGCAGCTTCAACTGGGGCCCGATCCGCGCCAATCCCGGGAATATCGGCTCGGGCGTCAGCGCCGCCGACGCCGCCCGGCTGACGGCCGCCACCGCGACCATCTACGCCCCGCAGGCCGACACCTATTCGACCTGGTACGATCACCGTAAGCGCCTGGGCGCGACCGTGTCCTTGCAGTACGAGCCCGGCGACAAGCTGAAACTGGCTTTCGACGGGCTGTACAGCCAGCTTGAGAACAGCCGCCAGAACTTCGCCCTGGCCACCTCGGGGGTCAACAGCCTGACCGGGAACATCACCGGCACGCAGGTGATGCAGAGCGCCGTGATCCAGGGCAACACCCTGATCGCCTCCAGCTATACCGGCGTTGATCTGCGCAGCGAGTTCAACCGCGAAGAGGACAAGACCAAATTCTATCAGCTGGGCCTGAGCGGCTCGTACCAGGCGACCGAAAAGCTTTTGTTGTCGGGCCTCGTCGGCTATTCGAAGTCGGACTACCACCTGCCGGTCCTCGACAAGGTGTTCCTGGAGTCGAAGAACCACGCCTTCAGCTTCGACGACCGTCCGGAAATGCCGGTCAACACTTATGACGCGGGCCTGACCGATCCCAGCAAGTGGGACCTGATGCGGATGGACACCCAGGAGAACCGCATCTCCTCGGAGTACAAGAACGCCAAGTTCGACCTGGACTACGCGCTGAACGCCATCTCCAGCGTCAAGGGCGGCGTCTCGTACAAGAAGTTCGTCAACAGCGGCGCGCAGTGGTCGGACAAGGAGTTCAAGAACGTCCCGGCCAACACGATCATCTCGAACGACCTGAAGCTTGTCGTGCCCTACAAGTCGCTGGGCGCGTACATCGTCGGCAATGTGGATCCGGTCTACGCGGCGATCGGCCAGGTCCGCGATCTGGAAGCCCAAGGCGCCAAGTTCGCCACCCCCGGGACCAACTACACCGTCACCGAAGAGACCAAGGCCGCCTATCTTCAGTACGAGCTGAACACCGAGATCCTGGGCAAGGGCGTCCGCGCAAACGCCGGCGTGCGCTACTATTCGACCGAGCTGACCTCGGACGGCACGCTGAACACCGGGACCAGCCTCCAGCCGGTGTCGATCCAGCATAAGTACAGCGGCTGGCTGCCGGCCTTCAATGTCGCGGTCGACGTCAACGAGGGCATGGTCGCCCGCTTCAGCGCCAACCGCGACATCAGCCGCCCCGCCCTGGGCGACCTCGCCGCCGCCGGCTCCCTGACGACCGCGCCGTTCGGGGGCACGATCAGCACCGGCAACCCGAACCTGACGCCGTTCACCTCGGACTCGGTCGAAGGCTCGCTGGAGTTCTACGACGGCAAGGTCGGTTCGTTCACGATCGGCGTCTTCTACAAGAAGCTGAAGTCGTTCATCACCGCGCAGACCAGCATCATGCCCTACTCGCAGACGGGCTTCCCGCTGTCGTTCCTGCTGCCGGGCCAGGACGGCACGATCCCCTATAACGTCAGCCACCCGGTGAATGGCCCGGGCGCCGACATCCAGGGTCTGGAAATCGCGTTCCAGCGTGACTTCACGTTCCTGCCGGCGCCGTTCGACCACCTGGGCGTGGTGGCCAACGGAACCTATGCCGACGGCTCCTCGCCCGTGATCATCAGCGGCAATTCGGTGAACCTGCCGCTGTTCCAGCTGTCGAAATACACGGCCAACGCCACGATCTACTACGAGACCGACAGGTGGGGGATGCGCCTGTCGAGCGCCTATCGGGACAAGTACCTGGACGGCGCCGGCGGCAACGGCAACATCGGCAGCGGCTACAAGGCGACGAACAACATCGACTTCGCCGCCCACTACAACGTGCTGCCGAAGCTGAAGCTGACTCTGGAGGGCCTGAACCTCTCCAATGAGCACAGCATCCAGTACACCGACGTCAACGCCAAGCGCACGACGGTCAATGTCAGCAGCGGCCGCACCATCCTGGTGGGCGCCACCTACGAGTTCTAACCGCTTTCGAAGATCCCCTGAACTCGCGGGCCGTCGTCCCAACTGGGGCGGCGGCCTTTCTTTACGTGGCCGTGGAGCGACGCCGGGCGGTCCCGGCGACGCCATCCACGGAACCTTCAAATTAGTGACATGCGCCTTTTGTAGAGGGTTCCCCAGGCCGCCAGGAAGCTTTGCTGGCGTCCGACTTTCGGGGACCTTGATGGCCGCACGGCGCGCCTGGCTGTCGCGATCGGGGGCGAGCCTTCTGGCGGGTCTGACCTGCGGCGTCGTGGCGGCCCCCGCCTTCGCCGCGTCGGCGCAACACTTCGCCATCGCCCGAGGCGATCTCGCCCAGGCTCTCAACGCCTTCTCCCGCCAGGCCGACGTGCCGGTCATGACCCTGGCCGACATCCGCAACCGCACCAGCCAGGGCGTCAGCGGCGTTCTGACGCCGGAGCAGGCGCTGAACCGGCTGATCGCCGGCCAGAATCTGCGCGCCGTGGCGGCCGGCGGCGGCTTCGTCCTGCGCGAGGCGGCGCCGCCTTCCCCGCCCCCCGCGGTCGTCCGTCGGGCGACACCGTCCGAACCGGCGATCGAGCTCGATACGGTCGTCGTCACCGGCTTTCGCGAGACCCTGCTGCACGCGCGCGACCTGAAGCGCCGCGCCACGGGCGACACCGAGGTGATCCTGGCCGAGGACATCGCCGCCTTCCCCGACCTGAACCTCGCGGAATCCCTACAACGGGTGCCGGGCATGACCATCTCGCGCGACACCGGCGAGGGTCGCCAGATCGCGTTGCGGGGCCTGGGCCCCGACTTCACGCGCGCTCAGCTCAACGGCATGGAGGTCTCGGCCTCGACCGCTTCGGGCATGGACAACCGGGGCTCGGTCAGCCGCACGCGGGCCTTCGACTATTCGATCTTCGCCAGCGAGCTCTTCAACAAGGTCACGGTCTGGAAGTCCTACGCGGTCGACCAGGACGAAGGCGGCATCGGCGGCACGGTCGCGCTGCGCACGGCCAAGCCGTTCGATTATCCGGGGGACAAGCTGGCCTTCTCGGCCAAGGGCCTGACCAACAGCGCCACCAGGACGGTCAGCCCTCGCGTGGCCGCCTTGGTCTCGCGGCGATGGGGCGACCTGGGGGCGCTGGTCTCGGTGGCCTATGGCGAGAACGACGCCAACGAATACGGCTATCGCAACTGGGGCTGGACGCCGGTGACGTTCGGCGCGGCCAATGTCGCCGCCACGGTCGACCCCGTCGTCGCCAATCGACTGATCAACGCCACGGGCGCGGGCCGCGTCGTCGCCCCGATGGCCGAGAGCTACTCGACCTGGTTCGACCATCGCACGCGGCTGGGCGTCACGGCGTCGCTGCAATATGAACCCGGAACCCGCGTGAAACTGGGCGCCGATCTGCTGTATGGCCGCCTTTCCAACGATCGCGACGAATTCTCGCTGGCCGCCGCCGGCGACAATCCGCTGACCGGCGACGTCAAGGGAACCCAGCGCCTGCGCGGCGCCGTGATCCAAGGAAACAGTCTCGTCCAGGCCGACTATTCCGGCGGCGTCGATCTGCGCACCGAACATAAGCGCTCGGAGGACACGACGGTCTTCCTCCAGGCGGCGATCAACGGCGAGATCCAGGCCGCCGACAAGCTGAGGCTGCGCGGCATGGCCGGCTATTCGAAGTCGGACTTCGAGGGGCCGGTCTTCGACAAGATCTTCCTGCAGGCCAGCGACAAGGCCTTTTCGTATGACCTGCGCGGCGGCAAGGCGGTCAACACCTACGGGTTCGCCCCGGTCGACCCGGCGCAATGGAGCCTGATGCGGGCCGACACCCGCGAGGATCAGGTGATCAACCAGTTCACCACGGGGCGCTTCGACGTCGACTACCAGGCCGCGCCGACGCTCTCGATCGAAGGCGGCGCGCAGTACAAGTCGTTCCGCAATGACGGCTACACGCGTCGCGGCCGCTCGGACTATCCGACCGGGACGTCGGCGGCCCAGGCGGTCAAGGAGCTGGTCTTCCAGAAATCCCCGAGGCTCTACATCGTCGGCGACGTCGACGCGACCTTCGCGCGCCTGGGGGTCAATCGCGATCTTTCGACCGCCGACGATCTCCCCGGCTCCGATTTCTCGATCACCGAAAAGACCTGGTCGGCCTATCTGATGATGCGCGCCCACGGCGAGACCCTGGGTAAGACCTGGCGCGGCGACCTCGGCCTTCGCTACTACGACACCGACCTGACCTCGGACGGACTGGTCAATACGGGTGTCCAGACGCGGCCGGCGGTGATCCACGGCCGATACGACGGCGTGCTGCCCGCCCTGAACCTGGCGGTGGATCTCGGCCCCTCGGTGGTGGGCCGGCTGTCGATCAATCGCAACATCAGCCGCCCCAGCCTGGCGGACCTGCGGGTGGCGGGCAATGTCAACTCCGCGCCGTTCGGCGGCACGATCACGTCCGGCAATCCGAACCTGCGCCCGTTCCTGGCCGACGCCATCGAGGGGACGATCGAGACCTATCAGGGCCGCGCGGGCTACTTCGCCGTCAGCGTCTTCTACAAACGCATGGCCTCGTTCATCACCACGGCCACCAGCGCCGTGACCTATGGCTCGACCGGCTATCCGTTGCAGTTCCTCGCCCCCGGCAACGGGCCAGACACCATCTACACGTTCGTGCGACCGGTGAACGGCGACGGGGCTTCGATCAAGGGCCTCGAACTGGCCTGGCAGCGCGATTTCACCTTCCTGCCCGCGCCGTTCGACAAGCTGGGCTTCGTCGGCAATGTCACCCGCGCCGCCGGCCGCTCGAACGCCATCGTCGACGGCCAGTCGGTGATGCTCGACCTCTTCCAGCTGTCGCGCTGGACCTCGAACGCCACGCTCTACTACGAGACCCCCCGCTGGGGCGCGCGGATCTCGTCGGCCTATCGCTCGGGCTATCTGGACAGCGCGGGCGGCAACGGTTCGATCGGCACGGGTTATCTGGCCAGCAACAACATAGACTTGGCGGCCCACTACAACACGACCGGCGGTCTGCGGATCGTGCTGGAGGGCGTCAACCTGACCGACGAGCCGATCACCCAGTATTCCGACATCACCGAAAAGCGCCTGACCGCCCGAACGGTCAGCGGCCGCACCTTCACCCTTGGCGTGACCTACGAGTTCTAGAGCGTGATAGCCGAAAGTGTGAGCGGCTTCGGCGGTTATCACGCTCTAAATGTTTGATTTATAGCCTTATTTTCCGCTCGAATGATTCCATTCGAGCGGATAAGGCTCTAGGAGCGAGCGCCGACACCGTGACGAAAAAGCTGTTCTCGCTGTCCCCGTTCGCGCGATCCGCGCCTCTACCGTCCATGGACGCGCGCGCCACCCTGCCGATCGGAAACGCCATGAAGGACGTCCTCGAGGCGCTTCGGCCCCACGAGCGCAAGCTCGCGGCCTACATCGCGCGGCGCTCCAAGGACCCCGCGCGCGCCGAGGACATCTTGCAGGAGACCTTTCTCACCGTCATGCGTCAGGCCGGAAAGCAGGAGATCACCCAGCCCCTGGCCTATGCCTATCGCGTGGCGGACTCGCTGATCTACGCCCAGGCCCGCCGCGACCGGCGCGAAGAGCCGATCGGCGACGAGGACTTCGGCTGCGAGATGCCTCTGCCCGACGCGGTGCTGGAGCACAAGCAGCGCGCCGCGGTGTTCGAGGCGGCGCTGAAGCGGCTGTCGCCCCTGCGCCGCGATATTTTCATCCGCCGTCATCTCGACGGTCAGTCACGACAGGCCATCGCCGACGATCTGAGGATCAGTCTGGAGGCGGTCAAGAAACACCTCGTGCGGGCCATGACCGAACTGGCCGGCGCGATGCAGGACGCGGCGGTCAACGCCGCGCGAGAAGGGAGCGGCCGCGATGCGCGCTAACGACAACTGGCGGCTGCCGTCCGAAGAGGAACTCGAGATCGCCGCCGACTGGGCCGATCGCCTGCCCGAGTTGACCGCCGCCGAGCGTAGGGAGCTCGAATCCTGGCTCGCTGGCGGTCCCGGCCGCGCCGCCGCCTTCGCGCTGATGCGCGACACCCAGCGCGACACCGCCCTGGTCGAGGCCGCCGAACGCGTGCGCGCCGCGCCCCGCGCCAAGCGCTTGCCGCGCCTGGGCCTGATCGCGGCCGGCGTCGCCTTGGCCGCGGGCCTGTCGGGTGCTTTCCTGGTTCGCCCCTATCTGACGGCGACCGAAACGCCGCTGGAACTGACGACGCCCTTGGGCCAACGCGCCGAGCATCGGCTGAGCGACAAGTCCGTGGTCAGCCTGGCGGCCGACACCGGCGTCTTCGTCCGCTACAGCCACGGCGCCCGCGACATCGACCTCAAGAAGGGCGACGCGATGTTCCAGGTGGCGAAGGACAAGACCCGCCCCTTCAACGTCCAGGCCGGCGACACAACGGTCACCGCCGTCGGCACCACCTTCGAGGTCGAGCGGGTCAGCGACGCCGTCCAGGTGCGGGTCTTCGACGGCGTGGTGCGCGTCAATCGCGACGGCGCCGAGCGCAGCGTCGGCAAGGGCGAGTGGCTGATGCTGGTCGCCGATCGCGCGCCGGTCCAGGGCCGCCTGGACGCCGAAAGCTATCAGGCCTGGCGCTCGGACTGGCTGGACGCCGACGCCATGCCGCTGAAGTACGTGATCGCCCGCCTGAACCGCTACACGGCGCAAAGCGTGTCGTTGCACGACCCGTCGCTAGGCGACTTGAAGGTCACCGGTCGCTTCAAGCTGGATCGCCCGGCGGAGTCGCTGACCATGCTGGCCGCCCTGCTGGACATGCGGGCCGACCCAGCCGGCCGCCGCGTCTATCTCACTCCGAAGCGATCGGCCAAGGCTGAACCGAAGACTTAGCCGCCCCACCCGCTTCATTGACCTTCGGCGGCTTCGAGCGCACGATCGCCTCAAACAGACGTTTGGGAGAGAAACGCCATGGCCGACGGCGAAGACCATCCGCGCGCCCAGTTCCATGCCATGACCGAGGGCACAGCCGAGGACTGGAGCATCATCGCCGGGGCGTCGATGCAGTTCGGCCGCGAGCTGCCCACCCGCCTGGTCGCGCATCTGAATCTGTTGAAGGGCGACTGCGGCGGCTTCCCGGTGGACCGTCTGGAGCACAGCCTGCAGACCGCCACCCGCGCCCACCAGGCCGGCGAGGACGAGGAGTATGTCGTCTGCGCCCTGTTGCACGACATCGGCGACATCCTGGGCCCGCGCAATCACGCCGACATCGGCGCGGCGATCGTCCAGCCGTTCGTGTCGGAGCGGAACCACTGGATGGTGGCCAAGCACGCCATCTTCCAGGGCTATTACTTCTTCCACCACCTGGGTCTGGACCGCGACCTGCGCGAGCAGTATCGCGGCCACCCGGACTTCGAACACACGGCGAAGTTCTGTCACCTGTATGATCAGGCGGCGTTCGACCCGAACTTCAAGTCGATGCCGCTGGAGGCCTTCGAGCCGATGCTGCATCGGGTGATGAGCACGCCCAAGCGCTCGCTCTATATGAACACGCGCGCGGCGGAATAGCCGCCTACTCCACGCGCTCGGCGGTGACGCCCAGCTTGGCCAGCTGAGCCTGCACGCTGTCGGGCCCAACCAGATGACCCGAGCCGACGGCGACGAAGCTGACGCCCTTGCCGGCCAGCTTGGTCTTCAGCTGCTGCGCCCAGTTCCGGTTGCGCTGGACGATCAGCAGGTCATAGAGCGCCGGATAATCGCCCTTCATTTCCGAGACGAAGATCGACTCCAGGGTCTTGGTGTCGCCGGCGGCCCAGGCGGCCACCATCTGGTCGATCTTGCCCACGCCCTCGTCGGCGTCCTTCAGGCTCTGGGCCAGGAAGTCGGCCTCGGTCTTGGGCGGCAAGTCGGCGAAGAAGCGGATCTGCTGCTCGGGGGTCTCCAAGGCGTTCTCGGCCTTCCCGGCCGCGACGGCGTCCTTGACCAGCACCTGCTCGACGCCGCTCTTGGGGTCGTAGCCGGCCTTGATCACCGGGGCCAGGGACAGCGACACCGCCGCCATCCAAGGCCGCATCATGTTCAGCACCTGAGGCGGCACGCCGCCCAGCTGGGCCAGTTCGCTGGCGTGCTTGAACTGGTCGGGAGTGATCTTGCCAGACAGCGGATGCTCGCGATCCAGGCCGTAGGTCATGACCAGGGGCTGCATCACGGCGGGATCGTCGGCGCCGATGATCTCCAGCGTCAGATCGCCGCTGTCGGCCAGGGCCTTGTCGATCTTGGCCGAACGCCACTGGGTCTCGGGCCGCAGCACGTGGATCGTGCCGAACAGATAGATCGTTGAGTCCTTGTCCTTGATCGCCCACAACGCCGGTTCGGCCTGGGCGACGCCCGACCAGACGAGCCCGAGGGCCAGGATGGCGACCAGGCTCAGGGCGAACCGGCGCGCCGACCAACGAAGCTTGTCCAGCATGGATTTTCCTTCCGACCGAGCCCTATCCTTGGAGCGCGTCGCCGGCGGGCGCAAGGACCGCCGGCGTTCGAAAATCAGTCCTTCAGGAAGGCGTCCACCGCCTCGGCGAAGGCCTTGGGCTGGTCGAACATGATGAAGTGACGGCTGTCGTCGATCCGCTTCAGCTTGACGCCGGGCAGGTCGGCATAGGCCTTGGCGTAGATGCCGTCGACCATGGCCACCGGCGCGCCGATCGCCGGGTCGAACGGATAGAGCAGCGTGGTCGGCGTCTTGATACCGGCCAGGCCGGAGCGGGCGTCGGTGGTCATCAGGTCGTACATCGCCCGGGCCACCGCGCCGCGATCCGAGGTCTTGGACCATGCGATGACGGCCTTCAGGCCCTCGGGCGACTTGACCATGCCGGGCAGCACCGCGCTGGCCTGCTGATCCTGGAAGGCGGCCTCGTCCATGGCCAGCACGGCGTCGCGCAGGGCGGCGGCGCGGGGCTTGGCGCTTTCGGCCGTGACGCTGGACGACATGGCCGCCGAGAAGAACGGCAGGCTGTCGACGATCAGCAGGCGACCGACGTCCTCGGGGTGATGCTCGGCCAACTCCAGGCCGGTAAAGCCGCCCATGGAGTGGCCGATCACGGCCGGGGCCTTCAGATGGTTGGCCTTGATATAGGCGTCGACGGCCTCGACCACGGGCTCGACGACCGGGCCCTGGGCGTTGCCAGCCACCGGCGCGCCAGCGAAGCCCGCGACCTGGACGACGTGGACGCGATGCGTGGCTGAAAGCTGCTTCACCGTGGCGTCCCACACCGCGCCGGACGAGGCCAGGCCCGGGATCAGCACCACGTCGGGACCCTTGCCCGAGACGCTGACGGTAATGCGGTCGGAGATCGGGGCGGCGTGGGCGCGGCCGCCAAACACGCCGATCGCGGCCAATATGGCCAGGAAGATAACCAGAAAGCGGTTGCTAAACGGCGTATCGTACATCGCGCTTCTCCTTGAAATTCAGGCGTGCGGAAAGCTCCGGCGCGACGCGCCGAGCGGACGGATGGGAGGTTGGTGGGAATGTCGGCGCCCCTATCGGCGGGACGCCGGGTTCTCAGGCTTCGTCCTGGAAGATCGCTTCGATCGGCTGCGCGAACAGCCGGGCGATCTTGAAGGCCAGCGGCAAGCTGGGATCGTACTTGCCCGTCTCCAGGGCGTTGATGGTCTGGCGGGAGACCTCCAGCCGTTCGGCCAGATCCGCCTGGCTCCAGTCGCGCTCGGCGCGGAGCACCTTGAGGCGGTTCTTCATTGGTACCGCCTCCGAATGAGCGGCTGGCTCGCGCCCCAGGCCGCGCAGAACAGCGGGAAGACCAGGAAAGCCGGCGGCGCGGGGACCACCTCGGCGTTGCTGAGGAAGCCCCAGATCGTCGAAACCGCCAGCACCGCGGCCAGGCCCCAGAGCATGGCCTCGACACTGACCGCGCGCTCGAACTCGTCCGGCTCTTCCTTGAGGTAGAGGCCGATGATGCCTAGCACGCCCAGGATCGGAATGGCCGGCGCCACGGCGACCAGCCACAGCAGCGGCCCGGTCAGGCCGCCATGCTTCAGCAGCATGACCGAGCCCAGCAGCGTGAAGGTATAGATGATCATCGTGATGGACAGGCGGCGACGGTAGCGCTGCATCGCGGGGCCGGGCCGGCATTGCTTGATCCTGGCGCTGCCGAAATAGACGTAGGCCACGAACACCAAGCTCCAGACGAAGACCGCGATCACCATCGCCGCGCCGCTGAGCACGTGCGACAGCCCAAGGGCGACGATCAGACCGGTAAGCCCGACCACGCCGACCATGAACAGCGCCGTCCTGGGCCAGGTCGGTTTCTCTTTTTCCATGACAAGCACCCCTCTCTATTTGACAAGCACACTTGTCATCCATAGGCGAGGCCATGTCAAGTATCATTGTCATATTGTCAGGCGTTGCCGACTAAACGACGGAGACCCTTGACCTTTAGGCGCGCTTCAAGCGGCTTCCCGGCCCAGAAAAGGATCGATCGTCAGAGCGTCGGCGGTCAGGCCGCGCCAATGAACCGCCTCGAAGCGCCTGGCCGGAAAGGCCAAGCGCAGAACGCCGGAACGCTGGCGCTGGACCAGCTCCCAGCCATAGCGCGAGAAGCGGTCGCCGAAGTCGGACCAGCGGATCACCCGTCCCTCGGCGTCCTGCCGCCAGACAGCCTTGTCGCAGCCCGGAATGCGCCCGCACCGCTCCCAGGCCTCGACACGACCTTGCAGGATCACGAACGGGTCATGGGCGATAAGGGCCATGCAAGGGGGCTCCAGGGGCTGCCGCTGTCCTTTCGCGGCGACGGAGCTGAGTCGCGCCCCGGAAGGACGAGACCTAGAATTTGTGTAACCGCACAGACTGTCCACTACATCTGGTGCGGCGGGTTGCCGCGCGGCGCGGACCGCGGCCGGCGGCCTTTCGTCCCAGGACTATTTCCAGGCCTTGAAATGCTTGGACAGTTTCAGGCCCTGGCGCTGGTAGTGCGAGCCGCCCTCGCCGTACAGGCGCTTAGGCCGCGCGGTCAGCGGCTCATAGACCAGCCGCGCCACCGTCTGGCCGTCCTCCAGCAGGAACGGCGTCTCGTGGCTGCGGACCTCCAGCACGCCCTTGGAGCCCGTGGCCAGGGCCTCCTCCGTGCCAAAGCCGGGATCGAAGAACCCCGCATAGTGCACGCGGAACTCGCCCACCGACGGGTCGATCGGCGTCATCTCGGCCGCTTCCAGCACCGGGATCTCGATATTGTCCTTGGAGGCCAGGATGTAGAATTCGCCCGGATCCAGCAGCAGCTCGCCGTGGCGCGCCTCCAGGGGCTCCCAAAAGTCGCGCGGATCGTGGCCGTCCTCGTGGTCCAGGTCGACGACGCCCGCGTGGCGGCGGCCGCGGAAACCGACGACGCCGGTGTCGGACAGCAGATCCACGCCGACGCTGCGCGTCGCCAGCTTGGCCGGCTCGCCGCGCTTGAGGCGCAGCTGGTTCAGCCGCGTGCCCGCCCTGACCAGCACCGAGAAGGTCTGCGGCGCGATCTCGATATAGAGCGGCCCCGTATAGCCGGCGTCTACGTCGTCGAAGGCGCGCGAGTGGTCGGTCAGCAGGCGCACGAACACGTCCACCCGCCCGGTCGAGCTCTTGGGGTTGCCGCGCGCCGACACCGTCATCGGCAGGGTCAGGCGCTCCTGGATCTCGGCGATATAGACACAGCCCTTCTCCAGCACCGCGCCCCGGGTCAGGTCCAGCTCGTGCATGGCCACGTCCTTGAGCCGCTCGGGCACCTTGCGCGACAGGCCAGGCAGGAACGAGGCGCGGATGCGCCAGGCGCGCGCGCCCAGGCGCAGGTCGAGGCTGGCGGGCTGCACCTGGTCGACGTCGAAAGGCGTGGCCGAGGTGATGGCCTCCTCGGTGATCAACTCTTCGATGGTTTGGCAGGGCAGAATCCCTGCGGCGTGGGCGTCGGTCATCGGCGGGACACTCGCCAAACCGGGCCATAAAGGCAAGGCGAGACCTGGCCCCTTGAAACCACTCGCCTGTGACAATCGTCTTTTCGCCTGTGACAATTCTCCGGTCGCGGAAGAGGTGTTCGCCCTTGACCCGGGCGCCCTCGCCGCTCTCTATGCCCGCGTTTCAAGCGTAGGAGACCGCCGGTGGCCGAGGACCCCAAAGACTGGGACGTCGCGACGAAGCTTATTCGAGGCGGCATCGCGCGCTCGCAGTTCATGGAAACCGCCGAGGCGCTCTATCTGACGCAAGGCTTTACCTACGACAGCGCCGAGGGCGCGGACCGTCGGTTCGCCGGTGAAGATCCCGGCTTCGTCTATTCGCGGTTCAACAATCCGACCGTGAAGATGTTCGAGGATCGCCTGGCGCTGCTGGAAGGCGCCGAGGTGTGCCGCGCCCAGGCCACGGGCATGGCCTCGATCCATGCCTCGCTGATGGGTCTGGTCAAGGCCGGGGATCACGTCGTGGCGGGCCGCGCCCTGTTCGGCTCGTGCCGCTGGATCGTCAGCGAGTGGCTGCCGCGCTTCGGCGTCGAGACCACCTTCGTCGACGCCACCGACCTCAAGGCCTGGGAAGCGGCGATCCGCCCGAACACCAAGGCCGTGCTGATCGAGACGCCCTCCAACCCCGTGCTGGAGATCACCGACATCGCCGCCGTGTCCGAAATGGCCCACGCCGTCGGCGCCAAGGTCATCGTCGATAACGTCTTCGCCACGCCGATCTTCCAGCAGCCGCTGAAGCTGGGCGCGGATGTGGTGGTCTATTCGGCCACCAAGCACATCGACGGCCAGGGCCGCGTGCTGGGCGGGGCGATCCTGACCAGCGAGGCGATCAACGAAGAGTTCTATCGCGACAGCCTACGCCACACCGGCCCTTCCCTGTCGCCGTTCAACGCCTGGGTGATGCTGAAGGGCCTCGAGACCCTCGACCTGCGCGTGCGTCGCCAGACCGACACCGCCGCGGCCCTGGCCGACGTCATGGCCGAGCATAAGAAGGTCCAGACCGTGCTCTACCCGTTCCGCGAGGATCATCCGGGCTATGAGGTCGCCAAGAAGCAGATGAGCGGCGGCGGCACCGTCATCGCGCTGGACCTGGGCTCGCGCGAGGCGGCCTTCAAGTTCCTGAATGCGCTGGAGATCGTCGACATCTCCAACAATCTGGGCGACGCGAAGTCCATGGCGACCCATCCGCCGACCACCACCCACCGCTCGGTGCCCGAGGAGCAGCGTCCGCTGCTGGGCGTGACCGAGGGCGGCGTGCGCCTGTCGGTGGGCCTGGAAGGCGTCGAGGACCTCAAGCGGGATGTGATCCGTGCGCTCGATCAGGCGTGAGACCTCACCGCCCATGCAGCGAATGCGCCGGCGTCGCGGCGGCGACGCGTCGATCTATGAGGCCCGAACGCGCGACATCGTCGTGCGCGTTTTCCCGACCTACGCCCATGAGGAGTCCTCGCCCGAGGAGGGTCTCTATCTGTGGTCCTACACGGTCGAGATCGAGAACCATGGCGCCGAGACCGTCACCCTGCTGTCGCGCCGCTGGACCATCACCGACGGCTTCAACCGCGTGAACGACGTGGAAGGCCCCGGCGTGGTCGGCGAGCAGCCGGAATTGAAGCCCCGGGAGGCCTTCCGCTACGTCTCCAACTGTCCCCTGCCCACGCCCTCCGGCGCGATGAAGGGCAGTTATCAGATGATCAACGACGTGGGCGAGGTCTTCGACGTGGCGATCCCCGAGTTCTCGCTGCACATGCCGGGCGCGGCGCTGAAGCTGAACTGACGCGACCTTCCGAAAAGGAAAAGCCGGCGCCTTCTCAAGCGCCGGCCTTGATCCTCGCGGGCGGTCGGATCACGCCGCCGGCGCTTGGTCCTTCGGCGGATCCAGCTTGTAGACGCGCGAGCAGTACTCGCAGGTCACGTGGATCTTGCCGTCGGGTTCGATCATTTCCTCGACCTCCTGGGCCGAGAAAGAGTCCATGACCACGCCGATGCGGTCTTCGGAGCAGCGGCAGAAGGCGCGCAGCGGCTTTTCGTCCAGCAGACGCACGCCGTCCTCGTTGAACAGCCGCCACAGAAGCGTCGGGGTGGAGACGGTCGGGTCGATCAGCTCGTCCTCGCCCGTCGTCTCGAACAGCGCCTGAACGTGGGTCCAGGCGTCCTGGGTGTCGCCGCGCGCGGCGTCCCCGGCGATAACCTGAATGAGAATGCCGCCGGCGCGCCACTGGGAGCCCTCGCCGGTATCGACCTGACCGACGGCCAGGCGAATGCGGGTCGGGGTCTGTTCCGACTGCTGGAAGTATTGCTCGGCGCACAGGGCCAGGGTCTCGCCCTCGATCGGGGTGACGCCCTGATAGCGGTCCATGTCCGGTCCCTGGTCCAGGGTCATGATGAACACGCCGCCGCCCAGCAGGGTCTTGGCGCCAGGCCGCGCGAAACCCTCCGAGGCCTTGGCGACCTCGTCCGGATCGAAGCGGCAATAGCCGCGCAGGCCGCCGCTGGTGTCGTAATCGACCACGACGTAGCGGACCGGCCCGTCGCCCTGGGCCTGGATGATCAGGCGGCCGTCGAACTTCAGGCTGGAGCCGACCAGGGCGGCCAGGGCGCAGGCCTCGCCCAGCAGGTTGGCCACGGGATCGGGATAGGCGTGCCGCGTCAGCACCTCGTCGACGGCCGCGCCGAGGCGGACGACGCGACCACGCACGGGCAGGCCTTCGATCTGAAACGCGGAAACGACGTCGTCGAGGACGCTGGTGTTGGGAGCGATTTCGGTCATGGGGAGGCTAGATAGGTGAGCAGCGGAAGAATTGCGAATCTTCGCTCTCCGCCACCGTGCTCTGGTTCTCTCCTCCCCCGTCTGGGAGAGGTGGCGCGCCCGCGCAGCGAGGCGTGACGGAGGGGGCTTGCGCGGCTTAGGCCGGCGCTGACCCCTCCACCGCCGTTCGGCGGTCCCCCTCCCCCAAAGGGGGAGGAGAGTGTAAGCCGACCGCCCCTACCCGATCGCCCCGAAGCACCAAGCCAGCACCGACTTCTGGGCGTGGATGCGGTTTTCCGCCTCGTCCCAGACCAGCGAGCGCGGACCGTCCAGCACGGCGTCGGTGACTTCCTCGCCCCGGTGGGCCGGCAGGCAGTGTAGGAAGACGCCGTTGGCGGCGGCCAGATCCATCAGGGCGTCGTCGACCTGATAGGGCTCCAGCGCCGCCAGACGCTCGTCATGGTCGGTGTCGCCCATCGACACCCAGGTGTCGGCGACGACGACGTCGGCGCCGCGCACGGCCGCCTGGGGGTCGGTCGTCATGCTGACCTTGCCCCGCAGGCTCTCGGCGCGGGCCAGGTCGTGCAGATCGGCGTGATAGACCGCCGGACAGGCGATCTTCAGCTCGAAGCCCAGCAGCGGCGCGGCGTGGATGAAGCTGGAGCAGACATTGTTGCCATCGCCGACCCAGGCGATCGTCTTGCCGGCGATCGGACCGCGATGCTCCTCTATGGTGAGGATGTCGGCCATGATCTGGCAGGGATGGCTCTTGTCGGTCAGGCCGTTGATGACCGGCACGCTGGCGACCTGGGCGAAGCGCTCGACGTCCGCGTGGCTGTTGGCGCGGATCATCACCGCGTCGACCATGCGCGACAGCACCTTGGCGGTGTCCTCGATGGTCTCGCCGCGCCCCAGCTGCATGTCGGACGCGGTCGAGATGATCGACGCGCCGCCCAGCTGGCGGATCGCCGCGTCGAACGAGAAACGGGTGCGGGTCGAGTTCTTCTGGAAGATCATCGACAGCACGCGGTCCTTCGCCGGCGCGTCGGCGTCGACCTTACCCTGGGGCCAGCCCTTGCGGGCGGCCTTGCGCGCATGGGCGTCGTCCAGCAGCAGGCGCAGGGTCGCGCCGTCCAGCTTCCACAGGTCGATGAAGTGACGGGGGTGAGTCATCGGACTATCCCTATTTCCCGCCTCCCCGGCGAAAGCCGGGGCCCAGATACATCCGGGTGGTCAGCGGGCTTGATCTGGGTCCCGGCTGTCGCCGGGAAGAACGGTGAAAAGCGGGATTAGGCGGCCGAGGCCTTCGCGCGCGCGACCTCGCAAGCCTTTTCCAGCTTGGCGACGGCCTCGCTGGCCTCTTCGATGGTCAGGTTCAGCGGCGGCAGCAGGCGCACGCAGTTGTCGCCGCCGCCGGCGACCAGCAGATGCTGGTCACGGGCCAGGACCATGAACTCGCGATTGTTCGGGATCAGCTTGATCCCGATCAGCAGGCCCTTGCCGCGGATGTCGACGATGACGTCCGGGAAGCGGTCCTTCAGACCGTTCAGCTGCTGGGTGAAGAAGCCGGCGACCGTGTTCACGTTGTCCAGCGTCTCGGGCGAGTTGATCAGGTCGAACGCCGCCTTGCCCACGGCCATGGCCAACGGATTGCCGCCGAAGGTCGAGCCGTGCGCGGCCAAGGTCATGCCCTTGGCCGCCTCGGTCGTGGCCAGGCAGGCGCCGATCGGGAAGCCGCCGCCCAGAGCCTTGGCCACCGCCATGATGTGCGGCGCGCCGCCCTCGGCCCACTCGTGAGCGAAGAGCTTGCCGGTCCGGCCCATGCCGCATTGGACTTCGTCATAGATCAGCAGCACGCCGTGCTCGTCGCACAGCTCGCGCAGGCCCTTCAGGCACTGGGTCGGGATGGCGCGCGCGCCGCCCTCGCCCTGCACCGGCTCGACGATGATCGCCGCCGTGGTCGGGCTGGCGATGGCGGCCTTGATGGCCTCGTGATCGCCGAAGGTCAGTTGGCTGTAGCCCGGCAGGCGCGGGCCAAAGCCGTCGACATAGCTGGGATTGCCCGAGGCGTTGACGGCGGCGTAGGTCCGGCCGTGGAACGAGCCGTCGAAGCCGTAGATGTCGATCCGCTCGGGCTGGCCGTTGGCCGAGTGGTACTTGCGGGCGGTCTTCAGCGCGCACTCGACGGCTTCGGTGCCCGAATTGGTGAAGAACACCACGTCGGCGAAGGTGGCCGCGCAGATGGCGTCGGCCAGGGCTTCCTGCTCGGGGATCCGATAGATGTTCGAGACGTGCCAGAGCTTCTCGGCCTGGGCCTTCAGAACGTCGACCAGAACGGGATGGGCGTGGCCCAGGCCGTTGGTGGCGATGCCGGCCACGCAGTCCAGGTATTCGCCGCCCTCCGTCGAGAACAGGCGCGCGCCTCGGCCTCGCTCGAACGCCAGCGGGGCGCGGTTATAGACGCCCATGATGTGGTGTTGAGAGGCGTTGGACGACGTCGCGGTGCTCAAGACCGGCCCTCCTAGAAGGAAAGAAGCCCCCGTGCTGCGCGCACGGGGGACTGGAAGGCCGCAGGTTGTCGCCGTGGAACGACGTCGTGTCAATCAAGGGACCGTGAAAAGGGCTCTGAAAAAGCCGAAGAATTCACGGCTCTGTCCTAACGGCCACAGGCTGGGGATCAGCTCTTCAGACGGTAACCGGTGACGAACAGGCGCCAGCACCATAGGAACAGACCCGTGGTCAGGACGCCCATGCTCACGACCCCGATCGCGATGGATCCGTCGGCATGGCCGATGAAGCCATAGCGAAAGCCGTCGATCAGATAGAAGAACGGGTTGAAATGGCTGGCCGAGCGGAAGGGCTCGGGCAGCTTGTCGACCAGATAGAAGGTGCCCGACAGGAAGGTCATGGGCATGATCAGGAAGTTGGTCACGGCGGCCAGCTGGTCGAACTTCTCGGCCCAAAGCCCCGCCAATATACCCGCCAGTCCCAGGATCAGCGACGCCGTGACGGCGAAATAGACGATGGCCCAGGGATGGGCGATCGACAGACCCGCGCCAGGCAACACGCCGATGACCAGGGCGGTGACCGCGCCCACCACGACGCCGCGCGTGGCCGCGCCCAGCGCGAAGCCCAGCACCTGCTCCAGCGCCGACAGCGGCGGCGTCAGAAAGTCCGGCGTCAGGCCCATCATCTTGGCCTGGATCAGCGATGACGACGAATTGGCGAAGGCGTTGTTCAGGATCGCCATCATGATCAGGCCCGGGGCCACGAAATGGCCAAAGGTCACCCCGCCCACCGCCGGCCGGCTGGCGCCCACGGCGACGACGAAGACCAGCATGTAGAGCAGCGTGGTGACGACCGGCGCGGCCACGGTCTGGGTTCCGACCTTCCAGAACCGGCGGATTTCACGTTGGTAAAGCGTGACGAACCCGGACCAATTCCAGCCGTGATAGTCGCGCGGCTGCGGCGGAACGACGCTGTTGGCCATGTCTCTCATCGCTCAATCCCTTGATTTTACGGGCATGTGCGCCTTGCCGCGCGGTTTCGCAAGCGCGGGGTTGCGGGAATCAACATCTTGTTTCTGTGGACAGAGTCGATGGCGCCCATTGTGTGTTTTAACGCATTCTTTACGATATCTAGTACGACGACCGCCGGCGGGGCGGTTCGATCACCATATATGGGGTGAAGGACGTGGGGACGTCCGGCGCCCTGTCAGATGGCGGAGACGGGTATGAGCTGGACGGACGAACGGGTCTCGACCTTGAAGAAGCTCTGGCTGGACGGCCTTTCGGCCAGTCAGATCGCGAAGCAGCTGGGCGGCGTCACGCGCAACGCCGTGATCGGCAAGGTGCACCGCCTGGGTCTTTCGGGCCGCGCGGCCCCCTCGCAACCGGCGCGTCCGGCCTTCAAGGCGCCGCGTCCGGCGCGCCCCGTCGCCCAGGCCATGCCCTCGGCGCCGCGCCGCGTGACGCCGGTCGAGGCGCCGGCTTCGGTCCCCGTGGCCGCCGCGCCCGCGCCGCTGCCGGCCTTCCGGCATGAAGAGCCGGGCTCGGCCACCGTGCTGACCCTGGGCGCGCACATGTGCAAGTGGCCGATCGGCGATCCCTCGTCGGAAGGCTTCACCTTCTGCGGCCGCCGCTCATCGGAAGGCCCCTACTGCGTCGAACACGCCCGCGTGGCCTACCAGCCGCAGCAGACCAAGAAGAAGGGCGGCGCCACCGAGCTCGCCCGCTCGCTTCGCCGCTACATCTAAGAAGAACAAAAGTCTCTCAGGCGGCGGATCCCGGGCAGCTCGACGGCTGCCCGGGATTTTCCATTTTGAGAACCAGCGTTAAAGACGGCCGAGGACGAGGGCCAGCGCGCCCACGATCACCAAGACGCCGATCCCGACAACCAGAATCGGCGGGTCGGGCTCAACGGTGACCTCCAAGAGATCGGGCTCTTGCCCATCCATCGCCGCCCGCACCCTAGGCCACTCCCGAGCCAGAAACTGCTTCCTCGCGCCTCCGCTCAGGAACCATGTCACCCGCGGCCTCTTCAAGGTTCGCAGGATCCGTTCACGGACAAAGCCTGGATCAAAACCGGTCCACTCGCCGGCGATGCTCATCAGATTGAAGGCGAAGGCCGGAAAGACCTCGCGCTCGAGAATGTCGCGAACCCGCTCCTCCGAAAACCCGCCCTCGCGCGCCGTCCGAGCGATCGCTTCGTAGTCTTGTCGCCGCGGTTGGGTGTCGAGAAACAGATCCGACAGCGCACACCACAAGGGCATCCTGGCGGCGACCTCATCTTCGCTCAGTACGCGTTCGGCCATTTAACCCCGCCCCGGCTTTATCCTATCTAGAAGCCCATGAGCGATCTGCCGCCAACCGATTCCAACGCCCCGCCCTATTCGGTCTCCGAGCTGGCCTTCGCCCTGAAGCGCACGCTGGAGGACCGCTACGGCTTCGTGCGGCTGCGCGGCGAGCTTTCCAAGGTCACGCACCACTCCAACGGCCATGTCTATCTGACCATCAAGGACGACAAGGCCGCCATCGACGGCGTCGTCTGGAAGGGCAATGTCCGGTCCCTCGGCGTGCGGCCCGAGCATGGGCTCGAGGTCATCGTCACCGGCAAGATCACCACCTATCCGGCCGGCTCGCGCTACCAGATCGTCATCGACAGCATGGAGGCCGCCGGCGTCGGCGCGCTGCTGGCCCAGCTGGAACGGCTGAAGGCCAAGCTGGCCGCAGAAGGTCTGTTCGCGCCGGAGCGCAAGCGCCCCCTCCCCTCGATGCCGGCCGTGGTCGGCGTCATCACCAGCCCGACCGGCGCGGTGATCCGCGACATCCTGCACCGCATCCGCGACCGCTGGCCTTGCCAGGTTCTGGTCTGGCCCTGCGTGGTGCAGGGCGACGCCGCCGCCGCTCAGGTCAGCGCGGCCATTCGCGGCTTCAACGCCATCGCCCCCGGCGGCCCTGTGCCGCGTCCGGACATCCTGATCGTCGCGCGCGGCGGCGGTTCGGTCGAGGACCTTTGGGCCTTCAACGACGAGGCCCTGGCCCGGACGGTCGCCGAGGGGACCATCCCGCTGATCTCCGCCGTCGGCCACGAGACCGACACCACGCTGATCGACTTCGTCTCGGACCGCCGCGCGCCCACGCCCACCGCCGCCGCCGAGATGGCCACGCCGGTGCTGGCCGAGCTGCGCGCCCTGATCTCGGACTTCGACCGCCGCCTGAACCGGTCGGGCGCGCGCCTGATCGAGGATCGCCGCACGCGCCTGACCAGCGCCGCGCGCGGCCTGCCTCGCCCCGATGACATTCTTGCGCTGGCCCAGCAGCGGTTCGACATCGCTTCGGGACGCCTGGACGCGGCCCTGCAACGCAATACCGCCGTCCATGCCCAGGACCTGCTGAAGGTCACGGCGCGCCTGACGCCGGACGTTCTGGCGCGGCAGCGGACCATCAAGGGGGAGCGCCTGGCCGATCTGGGCCGACGTCTCGAGGCCTGCGGAACCCGGGTGCCCGAGCGCGCCGCCGCCCATGCCCGCTTGCCCGCCCTTTGGGAGCGCCTGCGAGCCTCCGGCCAGCGCCGCCTGAGCCGCGCCGAAGACCAACTGACCAGCCTCGACAAGTTGCGACAGTCGCTGAACCCGGAAAGGCCGCTGGAACTGGGCTTCGCCCTGGTCCGCAAGAGCGACGGGACGCTGGCCCGGTCGGCCGCCGACCTCGTCGCGGGCGAGCGCGTGAATCTGAAGTTCAAGCTTGGCGATCGGGACGCGGTGATCGACGGCCAGGGCGCGATACCCCCGCCGACGCCCGCGCCGGCCCCGGCGCCCAAGCCTCGCCCCAGGCCGCCCGCGCCGCCCACCGAGCAGGGCGACCTGTTCTAAAGCCGCGCCTTGGCGTAAGGTAAGCCGCATGAACGCTTTCGATCGTGATCTCGGCAAGTCCGACGGCCCCGCCGTCCTGCACTATGGCGATGGCGAGTTCGCCGTGCTCAGCCCCGGCCGCTTCGTGCTGTGCGCGGTGAGCAACAAGCCGATCCCTCTGGAAGCGCTGCGCTACTGGAGCCCCGAGCATCAGGAGGCCTATGCGGGTCCCGCCGAGGCCCTTCAGCGTTGGCAAGAGGCCTGAGCCGACGCGCGGTCGTCGCCGCGCTGCCGCTGACCGCCGTCGCGTTTAACCCTCTGGGCGCGGCCCGGGCCGCCGCGCCGGGGCTGATCCTCTCGGGGAAGTTCGTTCAAGGCGGCTATGCGATCGGCCACACCGCGCCGCGCGCCGTCATCGATGTCGATGGACAGGCGCGGACCACCGCCTCGGCCAACGGCTGGTTCGTCATCGGCTTCGATCGCGACGCGCCGCCGACCAGCACGCTGACCGTGACCACGCCCGATGGTTCGGCGGAAGACCGTCGAACCATCGCGCCCGGCGATTTCGACATTCAACGCATCGACGGCCTGCCCCCCGAGCAGGTGACGCCCACCGACCCCGCCCTGCTGGCGAGATTGGAGGCCGAGGGCCTGCGCAAGCAGGCTGGCTTCGCCAGCCAGGCCGATCTCGAAGGTTTCCGCGAGGGCTTCGTGATGCCGGTGCTCGGCGCCCGCCGCTCGGCCCGCTTCGGCGGCCAGCGCATTCTCAACGGCGAGCCCAAGCGTCCTCATTATGGGGTCGACCTGGCGGTTCCCGTCGGCACGCCCGTGCGCGCCCCCGCGTCGGGGCTGATTTGCTTTGCCGAGACGGGACTGCACTACGAGGGCGGACTGGTGCTGATCGACCATGGCCAGGGGCTAGTCACCGCCTATCTGCACCTGTCTAGAATCCTCGTTTCTCCCGGAATTTACGTCCGCCAAGGCCAGCTGATGGCCGAAAGCGGCAAGGAGGGCCGCGCCACCGGACCTCATGTTTGCTGGCGCATGAAGTGGCGCGGACGCAATCTGGACCCTTCGCTGCTGGTCGGCGAAGGCCCTTTCCGGGCATGAAATTGTAGCAATTCGCCCCTGGCGCGAATTTAAAACCTTCTGTAGCAATGCCGCAAATTATCGGAAGCGGAGTCGCGGGGGAGCGGCCATGCTCCGGTCCCTTCCATGAGACTGTTCAGGAGGCGGCGCCCGCATGTCGGCGGCCCTGGAAAAACTGCGCTTCTTGCTGGTGGACGATAACCATCACATGCGCGTCATCGTCTCGACGATCCTCAAGAGCGTTGGCGTCAAACATATCCGCGAAGCCATTGACGGCGCCCAGGGCCTGCACATCCTGCGTGAGTGGCAGCCAGACATCGCCATCGTCGACTTCAAGATGAGCCCGCTGGACGGCGTGCAGTTCACACAGCTGGTTCGCAAATCGCCGGACAGCGTCGATGCGTTCCTGCCAATCATCATGCTGACCGGCTTCGCCGAGCGCCACCGAGTGTTCGAGGCCCGCGACGCCGGCGTCACCGAGGTGGTGGTCAAGCCGGTAACGGCCCGCTCGCTGCTCGACCGCATCAATACCGTGATCTATCACCCGCGGCCGTTCATACGCTCGCCGGACTATTTCGGCCCTTCGCGCCGTCGCCGAACGGACCCCAATTACACGGGTCCTTTCCGCCGAGCTGGCGAAAAGGACGGCCCGCCGGAGATGATCGAAATCTAGAACAAGCTGAGCGGAAAGCCGCGCATCCACCTTTCCGCGCGATGCGCCAGAGCGTGAGGCTGAAAGTGGGAACCGGTTTCAGCTTATCCCACGCTCTAAACATTTGATTTGGAGCCTTCGCCTAACCTTCGCCGGCCTTCTCCATCGCCGCCCGTTCGCGTTCGGCCAATTCGGCATAGACCGCGTTCGGCCAGCGCCGGTGCACCCAGAACCACTCGGCCGGCCGCTCGCGGATGCGCTCTTCCATGAAGGCGTTGATCATCCGAACGCCCGCTTCGATGTCGGCCGTCCGGTCGCCGGTCCTAGGCGGCACGATCGGATCGTGCACCACCGCCCGAAACCGCGCGCCCTTCAGCCGCTGAACGGACATGGGCTGCAAGACCGTACCGAACCGGATCGCCAGGCGCGTGGGCCCCGGCGCCGTATGCGCCTCGTGGCCGAAGAATGGAGCGGCGACGCCGGTGTTGAACTTCTGGTCGTTCATCAAGGCGACGGACTTGCCCTCCTTCATGCCCTCCAGCAACTCTCGCGCGCCGTCGCCGCCCTTGGGCGCGAACAGGCGCACGCCGTATCGGAAACGGCTGTCCTTGATGCGCTTGTCGACATAGGGATTGTTGGCCGCGCGATAGGTCATCTCGCAGACGACCCCGCTGTCGACGATGGCCGCCGGCATCACTTCCCAGTTGGATAGGTGTCCCGAAACGAACACGACGGGGATCTTGTCCGCCGCGATCCGAGCCAGCCGCTCCTTGTTGACCACCTCGACCCGCCCGGTGGACGGCAGGATCTTGTCCATCAGCGGGAATTCGGCGAACGAGCGCCCCAGCCCCTCCCACTGCTCGGCCAGCATGGCCTCGCGCCAGGCGGCGTCCTTATCCGGAAAGGCCAGCTTGAGATTGCGCTCGGCCACCTTGTGCGCGCCGCTCATCGGCCCGAACGTCCGGCCCAGCCAGCCGCCGAAGTCCGAAGCGCGATCCACGCCCATCAGACGCACCGCGCCGATGAACAGGTCGAAGCCCAAGGCCTCCAACCGCCAAAACAGGTCCTGAACCCAAGGCTGACGCTTATTCGACATGACCTCTTCTTAGAGTGTGGCGGCCAAAACCGGGAGCGGTTTCGACGACCTTCGTGGCTCGCGGGGGGCCGGGGCGCGATCCGTATGGCGCGACGCCGTCTCGCGCGGCACGCGACTTGCGACCATCGGTTCAGGCCGTTCCGTTTCGGGACGGGTCGGAGCAATCGAGGGGGCGAGGCTTCCATCATGGGTAACGACATCGACGTTCACCTGGGCAAGCGTCTCCGTCGCCGCCGCCGCTTGCTGGGCCTGACCCAGCAGCAGCTGGCCGGGACGGTCGGCGTTCGTTTCCAGCAGATCCAGAAGTACGAGTGCGGCGCCAATCGGATTTCCGCCGCCCGCCTGTGGCAACTGGCCGAGGCGCTGGAAGTGCCGGTCGGCTACTTCTACGATGGTCTGTCGGATGTGCGACGCGAAGCCGCCGGCGAGTCGGCCGAGGGCGGCGAGATGTTCGCCCGCAAGGAAACGCTGGACCTGATCCGCGCCTACTATCTGCTGGGCGAGCGTCCCCGTCGTCGCCTGCTGGATCTGGCCAAGTCGCTCAACGGCGGCGCGGCTGAACACGCCGACGCCTAGAGCCTTTAGCCTGAAATCGGAATCGATTTCAGGCATCAAAAAGGGCTCTAAATCAGATGTTTAGAGCGTGAGATAAGCTGAAACCGGTTCCCACTTTCAGCCTCACGCTCTAAGGTCTTTGGTAGCGTAGCCGAGGCGGGGGCGCTAAACCCCGCCCATGACGCTTTCCGCTGACCGGCTCGCCACGCTCGACGCCTTCATCATCGACCTGAACCGAGCCTCGGCGCGCGCGATCCTGCCGCTGTTCCGCGCCGACCATGGTCTCGAAGACAAGGGAGCCGGCAAGAACCTGCCCCGCGAGTCGCACGCGGCCTTCGATCCGGTGACCGAGGCCGACCGCGGCGCCGAGGCGGCGATCCGCCAGCTGATCGCCGAACGCTATCCCGAGCATGGGGTGATCGGCGAGGAATATGGCGAGGATCGTCCGGACGCCGAGTTCGTCTGGGTGCTGGACCCGATCGACGGCACCCGCGCCTTCATCTCCGGCCTGCCGCTCTGGACCACGCTGATCGGTCTGCGTTGGCAAGGCCGCCCAGTGCTGGGCTCGATCGGCCAGCCCTATGTCGACGAGATCTTCGTCGGCCACGCCGGCGGCTCGCGCCTGCTGGCGCGCGGCGAGGAGACGCCGATCCGCGTGCGCGAGTGCGCCAATATCAACGACGCCGTCATCGCCACCACCGATCCCGACGCCTGTTTCGACGGCGCCGAGCGCGGGGCCTGGCTGCAGGTGCGCGCCGCCGCCAAGCTGGCTCGCCTGGGCTGCGACGCCTATGCCTACGCCATGGTCGCCATGGGCAAGATGGACATGGTGATCGAGGCCGGCCTCAAGGCCTGGGACATCGAGGCGGCCATCCCCGTCGTCGAGGGCGCGGGCGGCCTGGTCACCAACTGGCGCGGCGAGCCGATCGGGCCGAAGGGCGGGCAGATGGTGATTTCCGGCGACCGCCGCCCGCTGGACGAGGCCCTGGTCAGTCTGAGACGTTCGGCGAAATAAGCGGTTCGCGCGGAGCGATCTGGTCGGCGGTCTCGTCGAAGGCCTTCCAGAACACGGCGCGGCGGGCGTCGGTCTCGATCAGGATCTCGTGGAAGGCGCCGGGAACCTCGACATACCGCCCCTGGGGAATGCGGCTGGCGATCGCGCGCGCGTCGGCGTTCAGCACGCGGTTGTCGAGCTCGGCGCCGACGATGGTGACCGGAATAGCGATCTTCTCGACGCCCTTGCTGGCCCTCAGCCAATCGCAGGCCGAGATCGCGAAGTCCGCCCAGCCCCAGGTCATGCCGCCCAGCGCGATCGCGGGATCCGCCCTCAGCTGGGCCTGGTAACGATCGTAGCGAACCTCATCATGGGTCAGTCCGTCGCCCTGGAAGGTCTGAACGAGCGGATCGTAGGGGGTTTGGACATACTCTCCCGCCAGGCCGACCCGCGACAGGGTCCAGGCCAGCGGCTTGGCCAGCCAGGGCGGCACGCCGGCCGTGTTCAGGCCCAACATCGGCGCCGACAGCACGGCGGCCGCGAAGCGCGTCTCGCCATGGGCCAGGACCAAGGTCGTCAGGCAGCCGCCCATCGAATGGCTGACCGCGATCCAGGGCTTGGGCATCCTGGGCTCGAACGCCGTGAGCAGCGCGTCATGGTCGGATAGGAAAGTCTTGAAGCCTCGGGCGTGGCCCCTGAGGCGGTCGGGCAGCTCGCGGACCGAGAGCCCCTGCCCTCGCCAGTCGTGCAGCAGCACGGCGAAGCCGCGCGCCAGGAGGTCCTCGACGACCTCGAAATATTTCTCGAGCGGTTCGCTGCGTCCGGGGCTGAGCACCACCGAACCGCGCGCCGCCGCCTTCGGAAAGAACGTCGCGGCGCGGAGGGTCGCCCCATCCGCGCCGCGAAACCATTCCGGCGCGCCGTGGTCGGGAACCGGAGCCTCGGGAATCGAGACCAGACGCGCCGGTTCCGTCGCCATCGGGCTTAGCGCATCTTGGCGAACAGCGCGCCCATCTTGGGCTGCAGAGCCATGGCCGCGCCCATGTCCGACAGCTTCAGCTTGCCGGTCATGACGGCCATGGTCGGGTCCAGCGAGCCGGCGCCGATGGCCAGCAGGTCGTCCAGGCTGAGCGTCATGGTCAGGTCGGCGGGCTTGTCTTCGTTGGTGACCGAGCCGCCATCGATGTGGATGACGCCGGCGTCCTTCAGGTCGAACTTGAGGCTCTTGCCAAGTCCGCTGTCGTCGCCCACGGCGCCCTTGATGCGATCGGTGATTTCCTGAAGCGTGGCCATGAGCGCGATCTCCCTCTGCGCGTAGTGTGGGTTGCGATACTTGAACGGACCATCCGGCCAAGTAAACACCGTTCAGACGATCCGGGGGTGTATTTCCCTCGGCGGAGGGCGACCCTAGTTGGGGTTTTTGTCAACTTTACCCACGCGGCGCCCTTATCGCGGCTTCACGAACTTCAAGGTCATCCGATCGCTCTCGCCGATGGCGTCGTACTTGGCGTGATCGAAGCCCGGCTCCGCCGGTTCGCCGCGCGGCGCCGACAGGCGCGTGGGCGGCAAGGTCCAAACCCCGAAGGGATAGGTCTTGGTGTCCTTGGGATTGGCGTTGATTTCGCTGGTCTCGGCCAGCACGAAGCCAGCCTCCTTCGCCATCTGGATCACATAGGCCTGCTGGACGTAGCCATCCTCGGCCAGGACGTCCTGCACCCGGCCTGGCTCGCCGCGATGCTCCTCGATCCCCAGCACGCCGCCGGGCTTCAACGCGGCCAGGGCGTCCTTGAACGCCTTCTCGGCGATGCCGCCGGCCATCCAGTTGTGCAGATTGCGCAGGAACAGCACCAGGTCGGCGGAGCCGGCCGGCGCCACCGCACCGCTGGTCGGACCGAACGTGGTGAAGGTCACGTCGCCATAGATCTTCTTGTTCTGGCTCAGCTTGCGCTCGAAGCCCGCGACGATTTCCGCGGCCGCCGGGTCGGACGGATCGCTGGTCTCCAGCACCGCCTCGTAGAGCTTGCCATGGGTGTCGGCCAGGAATGGAGCCAGGATGTCGGCGTACCATCCCGCGCCAGGCCAGAACTCGACGACGGTCTGCCCCGGCCGCAGCCCCCAGAACTTCAGCGACTCGACGGGATGCCGATAGACGTCCCGGGCGCGGTCGGCGGGCGACCGCCAATCGCCGGCCACGGCCGCCTCGATCGTATCGGGGCCGGCCTTCCGCGCCGCCTCGGCCTCGCGCTTGGCGGAGGAAGTCTTGCCGCACCCCGAAAGGCCCAGCGCGCCCACGCTCGCCAAGACGCCTCGCCGTGACCAGTCCAGTGCTGAAGCCATCATTCCCCCGTGTCGCGCGAGGCCAGCATCCAAGCCGACCTTGGCCAAAGTCAGGCCGCGTCGCGAAGGCCGCGACCTTAATCAGGGCGCCCCGCGCGTCAAACGATTCAGGTCGTGGCGATCCGCCTCTTGAACCTTCAAAACGGCTCCCCAACTAACCCCTCGAAGGCGCTGGAAACCCGGGCCTTCCGGACCACGGGCGACGCCGAATTCGGGTCGCCGACGGGCCGCACATTCGAAGACCTTGCTTGATGAGAAGGATCTGCACCATGCGCACTATCGACCTTTCGCCCCTGTACCGTTCGCTCGTCGGCTTCGACCGTCTCGCCGATCAGCTGGACGCCGCCGCGCGCAATGAAGCGGCCTCGGGCTATCCCCCGTACAACATCGAACGCACCGGCGAGAACGACTACCGCATCGAGATCGCGGTGGCCGGATTCAAGCCGGAAGAGCTGAACGTCGAGGTGAAGGAAAACCTGCTGACCGTCACCGGTCGCAAGGCCGCCAACGACGAAGCCAAGCAATATCTGCATCGCGGCCTGGCCGAGCGCAATTTCGAGCGCAAATTCCAGCTGACCGACTACCTGGTGGTGGTCGACGCCGAGCTGTCGAACGGCCTGTTGTCCATCGCGCTGAAGCGCGAGCTGCCGGAAGCGCTGAAGCCCCGCACGGTCGAGATCAAGTCTGCCTTGGCCGCCAGCCTGATCGAAGGCGAGAAGGCCGCCTAGAGCCTTATCCGCTCGAATGGAATCATTCGAGCGGAAAAATAAGTCTCTAAATCAAATATTTAGAGCGTGGTAACCACCGAAACCGCTCACACTTTCGGCTATCACGCTCTAAGGCCGTCGCCGAACCCCATCTCCCTCAATCCCCACCGAACTTGGGCGGCGCGGCCTCGCGCCGCCCTTTTCGCATCGTTCAGCGCCGTGGCGGGCGTTGGGAAGACGGATCGCCGCCTTCGCGTCAGCCCGGCAGGGAGAAGTCCAGGCCTTGAACCTGGGTCAGGTCGACGTCCCGGAAACTGGCCTTGGCTACACGGGCGCCGGTGAAGTCCGAACCTCGCAGGTCCGCCCCGTCCAGCAAGGCCCCGCTAAGATCGGCCGCCTGGACCATCGCATAGCGCATCCGGACGCTTTGCAGACCGGTCTGGGTCTGACGCTCGGGTCCCAGCGGCAGGGGCGACAGGAAGGCCTGGCGAAGGTCGGCCTTGGTCAGGTTGGCGCCGGCCAGCCTGGCGCCGCGAAGATCGGCCCCCCGCAGATTGGCCGCGCGCAGGTCGGCGTTCTGCAGATTGGCGCCCTGCAGCTGAGCGCCGGACAGATCCACCCCCACCATACAGGCGCCCCTGGCGCTCATGGCCGTCAGGCGCAGGCCTTTCAGCTTGTCGCCGAGGGGACGCAGATCCTGGCCGTCCAAACGCGCGACCGCGCCTTCCTTGCCGCCGGTTTGGCACCAGCGCTGGTTCGAAAGGCAGCGTTCATGAAGTTCCCGGGCCTTGGAAATCGCCTCGGGCGTGACCGAGCCCACCGCGCCGGCCATGCTGGCGCCGCTGACACGAGCCGTCGAGGTGTCCACGCCCGCCAGAACCGCGCCGGAAAGGTTCGCCCCCTCCAGATTGGCGCCCATCACATCGGCCCCTTCGAGGATGGCGCCGACCAGATTGGCTTCCTTGAGGTTCGCTCCGGACAGCTTCGCGCCCTTCAGCGAACAATCGCTGAAGTCGGCCTTGAACGCCGAGACGCCCTCGAAACGCGAGCCGTCGAGGGTGGCGCCGGAGAAGTTGGCCTCGTCCACCTCGCCCTGGCGAGCCTCGTGCCGCAAGGTGTCTAGGCCCCTGCGCGGGTGCGGAATGGCGATTTGACCTTCGCGAAAATCGGCCTGGGTCAGGTCGGCCTGGCCCAGGTTGGCGCCGCGCAGGCAGGCGCCGCGCATATCGGCCCGCACAAGCGAGGCCTGGCGCAGGTCGCTCTTGCGCAGGTCACAGCCAAAAAGGCTCGCCCGGTCCAACTTGGCGCGAACCATGCGACAGCCTTCGAGCAAGGACCCGGTCAGGTCCGCGTCGACCAGGTTTCGGAACGACAGATCTAGGCCCGACAACTGGATGAAGCGGAGCGTCGCCCGCTTGCCGCCTTGTTTGCCGGTAACGAATTTCTCGTGCGCCGTTACGATCATGTCGAGCTCGGCTTGGCTCAGGCGTCGCCGCCCAACCACGCTCTGCGCGGCGTTCATAACGATTTCCCCGTGGGTTTGTATTTTCAGCTAGGCGCACCCTAGGCGCCATGCACGAGCGAACCGTTAAGCCTGCGACGATTTGTCGCCAATTCACTCAGATAATGTCATCAAGTCCCCGAGCGCCCAGACGGATGGCGCCGGTCAGATCGATATCCCGCAGGTTGGCCCCGGTGAAGTTGGCGCGCGAAGCGTCCGCCCCGGTCAAGCGCGCCTGACGCAGGTCGGCCCGAGCGAAATCGGCATTGGCCAGGATAGCGCCCGTCAGATCGGCCGGAAGCACGCGGTCCGCGGCGATCAGCAAGGGCCCCAACTGAACATCGCGCAGGTCGGAGCCCGTCAGCTTGGCCCCCTTCAGCCGCGCCCCGCGCAGGTCGGCCCGGCGCAGATTGCAGGCCCGCAGGTCCGCCCCTTCCAATTGGGCGCCCTGCATCTGCACGCCTTCCATGTCGAGGCCGTAGAACACCGCCGACTTGGCCGAGAGCGCCGTCAGGTTGAAGCCTCGAATAGAGCGCAGATTACGCAGGTCGGCCTTGTCGAACACGGACGGCTTGCCCTCGACGCCGCCGGTCTCGATCCAGCGCGCGTGATCGGCGATCATCTGCTCATAGGGCATGTCGGACACGTCGGTGCCCGCCGGTTTGTCGGTCAGGGCGCCTTCGAGATTGGTGTCGTTGATGTTCCACGACATCGTCTTGGCGCCGACCAGAACGGTGTTGCGAAGGTCCGCCCCCGCCAGGTTGGCGCCCGACAGGTCGGCGCCGGCTAGGTTCGCGCCGTTGAAATTGGCCTGTTTGAGATTGGCGCGCACCAGCTTGGCGTCCTTCAGGATCGCGTCGCTAAAGTCGGCCTTGGTGGCGACGATGCCGGAAAGCCGAGACCGTTCCAGATTGGCGCCGGAAAGATTGGCCCCGCTGGCATAGGCCTCGCGCTGGGTCAGCTCGATCACGCGATAGCCTTCCTTGCGGTCGGCGGCGGCGATCGTGCCCTCGCGCAGATCGGCCTCGAACATGTCGGCGCCGGTCAGGTTGGCGCCGCGCAGACTGGATCCGCGAAGATCGGCGCGGCGAAGGCTGGCGTCGGACAGGTCGGCGCCCTGCATGTCCGCGCCGTAGAAATTGGCGTTATCCAGCCGTGTCTTGCGCAGATCGCAGCCGACCAGCACCGCGCCGGTGAAATCGGCGTCACAGAGATTCCGGCCCGTCATGGACAGGCCGGAAATATCGCAGAAGGCGAAGACGGCGCGCGCCCCGCCGAGCCGCGCGGACCACAGGCGATCGTGCTTGGCGCAGATCACGTCAACGTCGTGCTGCGTCAGGCGCTTGTATTCCTGTGGTGTCGGCGAGGCGGCGCTCATGGCTCGCATGGTTCCCGGATCAGGCGGTAACCATGCGCAGAGCAAAATTAACGTCGTCTTTCCAACAAGTTCCGGCCAAGTTTAGCCGACGCTAGGGAGCGCCTCGGCCCGACTCTCGTCCAGATAGCGCGCGCCGACCGGCTTGAGCTGAGCGTCCAGTTCGATGACCAGCGGGTTGCCCGTGGGGATCTCGACGCCGACGATCTTGTCGCTCGGAACGTCGAACAGATGCTTGACGATGGCGCGCAGCGAATTGCCGTGCGCGGCGACCAGCACGGTCTCGCCCGCCTTGAGATGGGGGGCGATATCGCTTTCCCAGTAGGGCAGAACGCGCACCAGCGTGGTGGCCAGGCTTTCGGTCGCGGGCAGGTTCGCGCCCTTGTAGCGGCGATCCTTGGCGAAGTCGTACTCACCGCCCGGCGCCAGCGGCGGCGGCGGCACATCGTAGGAGCGGCGCCAGATGGTGACCTGCTCGGCGCCATGCTTCTCGGCCGTCTCGGCCTTGTTGAGGCCCGTCAGGCCGCCATAGTGCCGCTCGTTCAGGCGCCAATCCTTGGTCACCGGCACGAAGCTCTGCTTGGCCGCGTCGAGCGCCAGATTGCAGGTGCGGATCGCGCGGGTCTGGACCGAGGTGAAGGCCTGGTCGATCTCGAGGCCGGCCTGGGCGATCAGTTCGCCGCCCTTCCGGGCCTGGGCCTCGCCCTCGGCGGTCAGATCGACGTCGACCCAGCCCGTGAAGCGGTTTTCCAGGTTCCACTGGCTCTGGCCATGGCGGAGCAGGACGAGGGTCGGCATCGGGCTTCCTTCGATCGGTCGGGGAAATGTCAGGGCGGGCTAAGGCCGGACGGCGACAGCGTCAAGCGCCGAAGCCCCCGCGCCCCCTCCCCCTTGCCGCAGCCCGTGCTATAGGCGGGTCATGCCTGATCGCATTTTCATGCCGCTCCTGGGGCTGATCGCCGTGGCGCTGATCGCCTTCTCCCTCGTCTGGCCACAGGGCCAGGGCGACCGTTCCTGGGGTTCGTTCGGACACACGCCCGTCCAGCAGACGCCCGAGATGAAGGCCGCGATCCAGCGCGAGAAAGACGCCGCGGCGCGCCGCGACGCGGCCGCGCGCAAGGCGATCGAGGACGCCGCCCAACCGCCGCCCCCGACGCCCCGATGAGCGCCTTCGACGCCGTCGCCCTGGGCCGTCGCGTTCTGAACACCGAGGCCGACGCCCTGCGCGCGCTGTCCGCGTCGCTGGACGAGACCTTCGTTCAGGCGGTCGAGACGATGTTCAACGCCAAGGGCCGCATCGTCTGCACGGGCATGGGCAAGTCCGGCCACGTGGCGCGCAAGATCGCCGCGACCCTGGCCTCGACCGGCGCGCCGGCGATGTTCGTCCATCCCGCCGAAGCCAGTCACGGCGACCTGGGCATGATCGGCCCCGACGACGTGGTGCTGGCCCTGTCGAAGTCAGGCGCCGGGCGCGAACTGGCCGACACCCTGGCCTACGCCAAGCGTTTCTCGATCCCGCTGATCGCCATGACCGCCGTGGCCGACAGTCCGCTGGGCCGCGCCGGCGACATCCTGCTGCTGCTGCCCGACGCGCCGGAAGCCACGGCGGAGGTCAACGCGCCGACCACGTCCACCACCTTGCAGATCGCGCTGGGCGACGCCCTGGCCGTGGCCCTGCTGGAACGTCGCGGCTTTACCGCCAGCGATTTCCGCGTCTTCCATCCGGGCGGCAAGCTGGGGGCGATGCTGCGCACCGTCGGCGACCTGATGCACGACAAGGCCGAGCTCCCGCTGGTCGCCGCCGAGGCGGCCATGCCCGACGCTCTGCTGGTGATGAGCGAAAAGCGCTTTGGCGCCGTGGGCGTGGTCGACGACGCGGGTCGCCTGTCCGGCCTGATCACCGACGGCGACCTGCGCCGTCACATGGACGGCCTGCTGACCCACACGGCTGGCGAGGTCATGACCCGCGCCCCGCTGACCATCGGCCCACAGGCCCTGGCGGCCGAGGCGCTGAAGCTGATGAACGAGCGGCGCGTCACGGTGCTGTTCGTGGTCGAGGATGCGCGTCCGGTCGGCATCGTGCACGTTCATGATCTGCTGCGCGCCGGCGTGATCTAGATCACAGTCGTTATTTACCGAACTTTGTCATGTGAACACGCTAGCCGTCCGCCCTGGAGACGGCTAAAGCGCCTTTATCATCATTGAAGCGAGCTTTTCGATGTTCTCCGCGCCGCGCGCCGACCTCGTTGCGAATACAGCTGCTTACGAAAACGAACCGCTGGTCAAGCCGACGGGCTTTCGCGAGTACGACGCGCGTTGGCTGTTCGGCCCGGAGATCAATCTGCTGGGCGTCCAGGCGCTGGGCCTGGGTCTTGGGACCTATATCCACGAACTGGGCCAGTCGAAGATCGTGGTCGGCCACGATTTCCGCTCGTATTCGACGTCGATCAAGAACGCCCTGATCCTGGGCCTGATCAGCGCCGGCTGTGAGGTGCATGACATCGGCCTGGCCTTGTCGCCCACCGCCTACTTCGCCCAGTTCGACCTCGATATCCCCTGCGTGGCGATGGTGACCGCCAGCCACAACGAGAACGGCTGGACCGGCGTGAAGATGGGCGCGCAGAAGCCGCTGACCTTCGGCCCCGACGAGATGAGCCGCTTGAAGGACATCGTGCTGAACGCCAAGTTCGTTGAGCGCGACGGCGGCAAGCTGATCCGCGTAGCCGGCGAGGCCCAGCGCTACATCGACGACGTCGCCAAGCGCGCCAGCGTCACCCGCCCGCTGAAGGTCATCGCCGCCTGCGGCAACGGCACGGCCGGCGCCTTCGTGGTCGAGGCCCTGAAGAAGATGGGCGTGGCCGAGGTCGTGCCGATGGACACCGACCTAGACTTCACCTTCCCGAAGTACAATCCGAACCCTGAAGACGCCGAGATGCTGCACGCGATGGCTCACGCCGTGCATGAAACCAAGGCGGACCTGGCGTTCGGCTTCGATGGGGACGGCGACCGCTGCGGCGTGGTCGACGACGAGGGCGAGGAGATCTTCGCCGACAAGATCGGCCTGATGCTGGCCCGGGATCTGGCCCCGCTGCATCCCGGCGCGACCTTCGTGGTCGACGTGAAGTCGACCGGCCTCTACGCCACCGATCCTATCCTGGCCGCCCACGGCTGCAAGGTCATCTACTGGAAGACGGGCCACAGCTACATCAAGCGCAAGAGCGCCGAGCTGGGCGCCCTGGCCGGCTTCGAGAAGAGCGGCCACTTCTTCATGAACGGCGAGCTGGGCTACGGCTACGACTGCGGCCTGACCGCCGCCGCCGCCATCCTGGCCATGCTGGACCGTAATCCGGGGCTGAAGCTGTCGGACATGCGCAAGGCCCTGCCCGTGGCCTTCACCTCGCTGACCATGAGCCCGCATTGCGACGACGAGAAGAAGTACGGCGTCGTCGCCGACGTGGTGAAGGAATACGAGGACCTGTTCGCGGCCGGCGGCTCGATCCTGGGCCGCAAGATCACCGAGGTGATCACCGTCAACGGCGTCCGCGTCCACCTGGAAGACGGCTCGTGGGTGCTGGTCCGGGCCTCGTCGAACAAGCCCGAGATCGTGGTGGTGGTCGAGAGCACTCAGTCCGAGGACGACATGCGCGCCCTCTTCCGCCAGGAAGTGAAGCCCCGCCTCGGCGACCGCGTCGGCAAGTACAATCAGGAGATCTGATCGCGACGGCGGGGGCCGGCGCGGTCTATCATCGCCGCCATGATCAAGCTCCGCCCCTCGCGTCCCGAGGATGGTCCTCGCGCCGTCCAGATCTGGGCCGCCGCCGTCGACGCCACCCACGACTTCCTGACGCCCGAGGACCGCGCCGCGATCGGACGCGAGGTCGAGGCCTTCCTGCCATCGGCCCCGCTGACCCTGGCCGTCGACGACCGTGACCGCGCCATCGGCTTCATGCTGATCGACGGCGGCCACATGGAGGCGCTGTTCATCGATCCCGAGCATCGCGGGGCCGGCGTCGGGGCGATCCTGATCGACTACGCCCTGGCCGTTCACCCGGTGCTGACCACCGACGTCAACGAACAGAACGCCCAGGCGGTCGGCTTCTACGAGCATATGGGTTTCGAGCGCATCGGCTGGTCGGCGACCGACGGCCAGGGTCGCCCCTATCCGCTGATCCATCTGCGCTTTGGCGTCTGAGGCGGTTTTCGGCTTAGCTGACGACGTCCCTTCGCGAGTCGTCCCATGCGCCGTCTTCTCACCGCCCTCGCCCTGCTGCTGAGCCCCGGCCTGGCCTTCGCCGCGCCGCCGATCCTGCTCAAACCCGCCAAGGTCTGGACGGCCGAGACGGCTGATCCGCCGTATGAAGGCTGGGCCGTGCTGGTCAAGAACGACAGGATCGCGGCCGTCGGTCCGGCGGCCCAAGTGGCGTCGCAAGCCGACGCGATTGGCGCGGAGATCGTCGACCTGCCCGGCGCCACGCTGATCCCGGGCCTGATGGACCTGCACAGCCATCTCTTCCTGCACCCTTATAACGAGACGTCGTGGGACGATCAGGTGCTGAAGGAGACGCCGACCTATCGGACGCTTCGCGCGGCGGTGCAGGCCAAGGCCACCCTGGAGGCGGGCTTCACCACGCTGCGCGACCTCGGCACCGAAGGCGTCGGCGCGGCCGATGCGCCGCTGAAGAAGGCGATCAATGACGAGCTCATTCCCGGCCCTCGCCTGTTCGTGGCCACGCGCGCCATCGTCGCCACCGGGGCCTATGGACCGGCGCGGCGCAACTACAATCCCGAGGCCGATCTGCCCCAGGGCGCCCAGGAAGCCAGCGGCGTTCCCGAGGTCATCAAGGCCGCCCGCGAACAGGCCGCCGCCGGCGCCGACTGGATCAAGGTCTATGCCGACTACCGCACGGGCCCGGATGGCTCGACCCAGCCGACGTTCAGCCTCGAGGAACTGAAGGCCATCGTCGAGACCGCCCATTCCGGCGGCCGCCCCGTCTCGGCCCACGCCTCCAGCGACGAGGGGATGCGCCGCGCCGTCCTGGCGGGGGTCGACACGATCGAACACGGCTATGGCGGCGGCGAGGCGACCTTCAAGCTGATGGCCCAGAAGGGCGTCGTCTTCTTCCCGACCCTGACGGCGGTCGAGAGCACCTCGACCTATTTCGGCGGCTACGTTCCGGGCAAGAGCGAGCCGACCACGGCGATGAAAAACGCCGATCGCGCCTTCAAACTGGCGGTGAAGAGCGGCGTCACCATCGGCATGGGCAGCGACGTCGGCGTCTTCAGGCACGGCGACAACGCGCGCGAGATCGTCTGGCTGGTCCGCGAAGGCATGAGCCCGGTCCAGGCCCTGCTGGCCGCCACCGCCGTCGACGCCAAGGTCATCGGCCACGCCGCCGATCTGGGCCAGTTGAAACCCGGCTATCTGGCCGACATCGTCGCCGTGAAGGGCGACCCGACCCAGGCGATCGAAGCCGTCCGCGACGTCGTCTTCGTGATGAAGGGCGGCCAAGTCTATCGGCGTCCCTGATCCATCGCATCGCCTCGTCATCGGTCAAACGCGCCCGAAGCGTCTCGCGGCCGTTCGTTCCTCTTGGGCAAGCGGCCGACGACCGCTAAGCAGGCGGAACTCGTCGTCCTGGGAGCTTCCATGCGTCTGCCCGCCCTCGCCCTGGCCTTGCTGGCCCTGCTCGTCTCTCCCGCCGTCGTCGCGCCGGCCTGGGCCCAGCGCCTGGACGAGACCCCGCGCGTCGCGGTGATGTCCGCCTTCCCGCCCGAAATCGGCGCGCTGAACGCCGCGACCAGCCAGCAGAAGACCTTCGAGGTCAACGGCGTGCGCTTCACGACCGGAACGCTGGAGGGCAAGCCCGTGGTCGTGTTCCTGAGCGGCGTCTCGATGGTCAACGCGGCCATGACCACTCAGATGGCCCTGGACCGCTTCAACATCACCCGCATCGTCTTCTCCGGCATCGCCGGCGATGTCGACGAGGGCCTGGACATCGGCGACGTGGTGGTGGCCGATCAGTGGGCCCAGAACCTGGAAAGCGCCTTCGCGCGCGAGACCGACAAGGGTTTCGAGGTGTCCGCCAGCATCCGCAACAGCGACCTGGCCAATTTCGGAATGATCTATCCGCGCGCGATTCTACTGCCGGGCGCTGATCTTTCCAAGCCGGCCCGCGTCTGGTTCCCGGCGGACCCGGCGATGCTGGACATCGCCCGCAAGGTCGCCGCCGAGGTGGCGCTGCAGCGCTGCGTCGCCGACAAGTGCCTGGCCCATCCGCCCAAGGTGGTCGTGGGCGGCAACGGCGTCTCGGCCCCGGTGTTCCTCGACAACGCCGCGTACCGCAAGTACCTGCGCGCCACGTTCCAGGCGCGCCTGGTCGACATGGAGAGCGCCGCCGTCGCTCACGTGGCCCTGGTCAACAAGACGCCGTTCGTGGTGTTCCGCAGCCTGTCGGACCTGGCGGGCGGCGGCGCGGGGGCCAACGAGATGCACACCTTCATGGCCCTGGCCTCGGACAATTCCGCGACGGTGGTGAAGGCTTTCGTGAAGGCGCTTCCGAACTAAAGAGCCACGTCTATCGCGTCCCGAAGGTTCGATCCCCGGCGTCTCCCAGGCCCGGTACGATGTAGCCGTGGTCGTTCAGCGTTTCGTCGATGGCCGCTGTCCAGATCGGCACGTCCGGATGCGCCGCGCTTAGAGCGTCCACGCCCTGGCGCGCGGCCAGCAGGCAGACGAAGCGAAGATTGGTGACGCCGTGATGCTTGAGGCGCGCGATCGCCGCGATCGCCGAGTGGCCGGTGGCCAGCATCGGATCGACCACGATGACCAGGCGGTCGGTGATGTCCTCGGGAGCCTTGAAGTAGTACTCGACCGCCTCCAGCGTCTCATGGTCGCGATAGAGGCCGATGTGAGCCACCCGGGCCGAGGGGACCAGGTCCAGCATCCCCTCGCACATGCCGAGGCCCGCGCGCAGGATCGGGGCGAAGACCAGCTTCTTGCCGGCGATCTCGTAGGCTGTCGTGGGCGCGACAGGGGTCTCGATCTCGACCTTTTCCATCGGCAGGTCGCGGGTCACCTCGTAGCAAATCAGGGTGGCGACCTCGCGCATCAGGGCGCGGAAGGTCTTTGTCGAGGTCGCCTTGTCACGCATCTTGGTCAGCTTGTGCTGGACGAGCGGATGGCCGACGACGGTGACCTGGGTCATGGGAGCGCCTTGCTAGGACAGTGACCCCAAGCTCCTAAAACCTGCCGGGTTCGTATGGAACCGTCTAAGCGACGTAAGGGGCTCTATATTCAAGCCGTTGGAGCGTTCGCGCGACCAGGCCAGGCGCCGCCGCGCCTTCCAAGCGGAGATCGCTGACGGTTTTCGCGCTGTTCTTCTCCACGCACTTAGGTATTTCAGGCTCGACGACTCACGCGATCGCGAGCGCTATTGTCGCCGCTCGCGCCGCGCGGGCCTCGGCGATGCGCCGCCGCGTAGCCAAGACCATCGTAACCGCCAGAACCGCCGCCCGCCATCGGCCGCGCGGTTCGACGACCTCAGGGTTTGAGATGAAGTGACCGATACGAGCGGGGCCAAAGGAGCTGGACGCAAGTCCGGCGGCAAGCGTCGCCAAGTCGCAGCCCTGCCCTGGCGCGGCGAGGGCGAGGCGCTGCGCATTCTGCTCGTCTCCTCCCGCGAGACCCGCCGATGGGTGATCCCCAAGGGCTGGCCGATGAAGGACAAGACCGACTTCCAGGCCGCCGCCACCGAGGCCTATGAGGAAGCCGGCCTGGATGGGATCATCGGCGAACAGTCGATCGGCGAATACGAATACCTGAAGAAGCTCAAGAACGGCATGGCGCGGCTGGTCAAGGTCGACGTCTATCCGCTCCAGGTGACGGGCGAACGCGAGGCCTGGCCGGAGCAGGGTCAACGCACGCTGCGATGGATGCCGCCGGTCGAGGCCGCCCTGGCCGTCCAGGAGCCGGCCCTGCGCGACCTGATCGTCCGCTTCGCCGGAACGACGCTCCCCGAGGAGGAATGCCCGGCCCCGGCCAAGGCCCCCACCCCGGTCCGCGTGGCCTTCGACCGTCTGCGTCGCCGCGTGACGGCGCTCTGGGGACGCTATCCGCGATAGAGGCGCGCGGGCGCCTGTGGACAAAGCCGCTCGTCGCGCATAATGTTCCCATTATGTTCTCGCGTGGCGGATTTCCCCGATGCAGCTGTCCCTAGGCCTCGCCCGGTCGCCGCTGGAAAGCGTGCGCGACGCGCTGTTGTGCGAGTTCGGTCCGCAGCGGCCAGTCGCGCGGATGGATCCGATCTCGCAATTGGTGAAGTCGTCGATCAGCGGTCGCACCCAGGACGCCGTCTCGTGGAGCGCCTTTCTGCGCCTGAGAGCCGAGTTCAAGGCCTGGGAAGACCTGGCCCGCGCCCCCGTCGCCCGCGTGGCGCGGATCATCGACGACGTGACCTTCCCCGGCGACAAAGCTCGCCATCTGACCACCGCCCTGAAGATGATCGAGGCCAAGGTCGGCTGGCTGTCATTGAACCACCTGAAGGCCCTGACCGTAGACGAGGCCCGCTGGGAATTGCAGGTGCTGCCCGGCGTGGGCGTCAAGGTCGCCGCGTGCGTGCTGAACTTCAGCGACCTGGCCATGCGGTCCCTGGTCGTCGACACCCATGTCCACCGAGTCGCCCGCCGCATCGGCCTGGTGGGCGCGGGCGACACGACCCACGCCTATCACACGCTGATGGACATGGCGCCGCCTAGCTGGACCGCCGACGACCTCTTCGAACTGCACTGGCTGCTGAAGCGTGGCCTGGGCCAGATGCTGTGCCCGCACGAGGCTCCCAAGTGCGGGGCCTGTCCCGTCAAGGCGATGTGCGCCAAGACCGGCGTGGGCCACAGCGCCGACGTCCTGGCCTGGCGACCACGGGGCTGACCGCCCTCTCCGGCCTGAAGGCGTCCAGCAACGGAAGCTAGAATCGCGCGCTGAAGCAGGATGACCATCTACATCGGCACGGCCGGTTGGAGCTTTCCTCGCGACCTGGACTTTCCGGTCGAGGGCAGCGGACTGGCGCGCTACGCGACGCGGTTCGACGCCGTCGAGATCAACTCGTCCTTTTACCGGCCGCATCAGCGCAAGACCTATCAGCGTTGGGCCGCCAGCACGCCGCCCGGCTTTCGGTTCGCGGTGAAGGTCCCTCGCGCGATCACCCACGAACGGCGACTGATCGCGGTCGATGAACCCTTGGCGCGCTTCCTCGACGAAACCGAGGGCCTCGGCGACAAGCGCGGCCCCCTGCTGATCCAGTTGCCGCCCAGTCTGCGGTTCGAGGCCGAGCCGGTGAAAGCCTTCCTGAAGACCTGGCGAGCACACGGCGACGCGCCGACGGTGCTGGAGCCGCGGCACGCCAGCTGGTTCGCGCCGGAGGCCGAGCGGCTGCTGGCGAGAGCCCGGATCGCGCGCGTCGCCGCCGATCCCGCCGTGGTTCCGGCGGCGGCCGAGCCTGGCGGTTGGTCTGGTCTCATCTACCGACGCTGGCACGGCGCGCCGACGATCTACGAGAGCGCTTATACCCCAGCGGCGCTAGAAGACGCGGCCGCCCGCTTGCGCCATGAAATGACCACGGCCGACACTTGGTGGATATTCGACAATACTAAGTTCGGCGCGGCGACACGCGATGGCCTGGCGTTGATTGAGCGCCTGCGCGCGAGCGCATCCGACGCCGCGATATGAGAAGCCGCCCTCGTTCCCGATGCCGGTCGGCGCGATCCGCCTTTGAAAAAAGTCATCCGCCGACCGGCGGAAATCGCGATCTCGCCCGTCGGTCTTGGAAACAGGTATCGGCACGTCGGGGAACGCACCATGATGAAACCCACCCTCAAGTCCGTTCTGATGGCCACCGCCCTGGCCGGAACCTTGGGTCTGGCCGGCGTGGGCATCGCCCAAGCGGCCAAGGCCGGCGACGGCGAGGTGGTGGCGATCATGGGCGCGACCGTCTTCGACGCGACGGGGGCGGCGCCGCATCTGGCCAATGTCGTGATCCGCGACGGCCGCATCGCCGAGGTCGGACCGACCGTGAAGGCTCCACGCGGCGCGAAGGTGATCGACGCCAAGGGCGAGGCGCTGCTTCCAGGCTTCTTCGACCTGCACACCCACTGGACCCCGTCAGGCGTTCCGGGGACCACGCCGCAGATCGCCACGGCCTATGTCTCGTCGGGCGTCACCACGGTCAGCGACTTCAACGCCGCGCCGGAATCCTTCGCGCCCCGCCGCCAGTGGCTGTCGACCCTGGTCGCGCCGCACGTCAACTTCGCCGCCCGGATGAGCACGCCCGGCGGCCACGGCGCCGACTGGGCCGACACCGCGACCACCAAATGGGTCAACACGCCCGAGGCCGCCCGCGCGGCGGTCAAGTCGCTGATCCCCTACAAGCCCGACCTGATCAAGGCCTTCACCGACGGTTGGCGCTATGGCGTCGCGCCCGACAACACCAGCATGGACGAGTGGACCCTGACCGCCCTGGTCGACGAGGCCCACAAGAACAATCTGAAGGTCTTCACCCACACCGTCACCGTCGATCGCGGAGAGGTCGCCGGCCGCTCCAAGGTCGATGTGATCACCCACAGCCTGCAGGATCGCCGGCTGGACGCCGAGGCCGTCGAGATTATCAAGGCCGGCGGCACGTCGGACACGCCCACTCTGGCGGTCTACGAGCCGGTCAAGCCGGGGCAGCCGCCGCGCGATCCGGACGAGAACCCGAACGTCAAACAGAGCTTCAAGAAGTTCGACAACGCCCTGCACAACGCCAAGATGCTGCATGACGCCGGCGTGACGATCGCGCTGGGCACCGACGCCGGGATGCCCGGCACGCCGCACGGCGCGTCGACCCTGCATGAGATGGAGCTGATGGTCCGCGCCGGCCTGACGCCGACCGACGCCCTGATGGCCGGCACGGCCTTCAGCGCCAAGGTCATCAACCTGCTGTCGGATCGCGGCACCATCGAGGTCGGCAAGCGCGCCGACCTGGTGCTGATCAAGGGCGAGCCCTGGAAAGCCATCAGCGACGTGCGCAAGACCGATCGCGTCCTGATCGACGGTAAGCTGGTCTACGGCCCTGGCGCGCCGGCTCTGACGGCCAACCAGGCGACGACCATGCCCTCGATCCCGGCCAAGGCCCAGATCGACGATTTCGAGCGCGCCGACGGCCGCTCCAGCCTCGACACCCTGCGCACCGACGACCCGGACGGCGGCCTGGACCGCACGGTCGAGATCAGCCAGGTGATCACGCGCGGCGAGCAGGGCCACGCCCTGTCGATCAGCGCCCGCATGTCGATGAAGCCCAAGCCCTATGCCGGGGTGATCATTCCCCTGACCCGCGGCTCGATCCAGCCGGTCGACGCTCGCGCCTTCAAGGGCGTGCGCTTCGAGGTGCGCGGCGACGGCGATTACGCCCTGGGCGTCAGCACGGCTGGCGGTCGCTGGTCCGCGCCGTTCTCGGCCGGTCAGGCCTGGAAGACGGTCGAGATCCCGTTCACGGCCCTGAAGCCCGCCAGCGAGCGCGGCGGCAAGAGCGAATGGACTGGCTCGGACCTGACCGAGGTCGAGTTCATGGGCGGTCGGAAGGGCGGCGAGAAAATCTGGATGGAAGTCGACAACGTCACTTTCTACTGAGCCGGAAGCGGCCGGCGCGCGGCGTCAAGATCGCGCCCGGCTGATTCCAGGGAAGACGCGGCCAAGGTCGGCCGGTTGCATCGAAGGCTCGCTCTTGGGGGGCGGGTTCAAGAAGAGGGGAACTCTAATGACTAAGACACGCGCGCTGCGCGCCGCCATGCTGGCCACCTCGGCGCTGTGCGCCGCCTGGGCCAGCCAAGCCGCTGCCCAACAAGCCGCCACGCCCGAAAGCACCGTCGAGGAGATCGTGGTCGTCGGCTCGCGCATCGAAGGCGCCAAGGCCACGGCCGCCCTGCCGGTGACGGTCGTCGATTCCAAGCAGCTGGAAACGGTCGCCGCCAATTCGGGCGATGAGCTGTTCCGCGCCATCCCGCAGATGGGCGACGTCAACTACAACAGCAGCTACATTCCGGGCAGCAGCAACTCGGCCCGCGGCGACATCGGTTCGGTGAACCTGCGCAATCTGGGTTCGGGCAATACCCTGGTGCTGCTGAACGGCCGCCGCGTCGTGACCCACCCGACCAGCCAGGCCGACGGCACCAGCCTGGTCCCGACCATCACCTACAACACCAACGCCATCCCGACCACGGGCCTGCAACGCCTGGAAGTCCTGCGGGACGGCGCCGCCGCCATCTACGGCACCGACGCGGTGGCCGGCGTGGTCAACACCGTGCTGAAGGACAACTTCAACGGCGCCGACGTCTCGGCGCAATACGGCCACGCCCAGGGCACGCACCTGAAGGAATACGAATTCAACGGCCTGTTCGGGAAGAACTTCGACCGCGGCAACGTCACCGTCTTCGTCAACTACGACCACCGCACCGAGCTGAACTCGCTCGACCAGAGCTACACCGCCTCGGCCGACAAGCGTCCGCTGTTCGACGGCACCAGCTTCGCCGGCGCGGGCAGCCTGGACAATCGGGTCACCACCACGCCCTGGGGCAGCTTCACGGCGTCCGGCGCGGTCCGCGCCAACGGCGTCCTGATCACCAGCGCGGCCGGCGCCTTTCACATCCAGCCGACAACCAACAACGGCAGCCAGATCGCGGTCGGCCCGGGCATCAGCATTCAGTCGGGCGCGCCCGCGACCTCGGGCGATGATCGCAACCTGCGCTACGACGCCGCCGCCACCGGCACGTCGATCATGCCGGAGCTGAAGCGCATCAACGTCTTCTCGACCGGCCACTACGACCTGACCGACACCATCACGGCCTTCGGCGAGGTCGGCGTCTATCGCGCCAAGACCCGCGCCTACCAGGCGCCGAACAACACGACCTCGGCCCAGGTGCTGACGGCGCCGGCGTCGAACTACTGGAACCCCTTCGGCGCGGCGACCTTCGCCAACGGCACGGCCAATCCCAACCGCCTGGCCGGCACCACCGCGCCCGCCACGGGCCTCTCGGTCAACCTGACCAGCTACGACTTCGTCGATGCCGGCAAGCAGCAGGTGGACGTCACCAACAACGAGACCCGCTTCCTGGGCGGTCTGCGCGGCAAGGTCGCCGGCTGGAAGTGGGAGTCGGCGCTGCTGTACTCGCGCGCCTCGGTCAAGGACGTGTCCGACGGCATCAGCGCCACGGCCCTGGCCAAGCAGCTGGCCCTGTCGACGCCGGACGCCTACAACCCGTTCAACGGCGGCACGCTGGCCAATCCCAGCGTCGGCGACGCCACGCCCAGCAGCCAGGCGGCGATCAACGCCATCAAGATCAAGACCACGCGCTACAGCACCAGCTCGCTGGCCTCGTGGGACTTCCGCGTCTCGCGCCCGGATCTGTTCCACCTGCCCGGCGGCGACGTCGGCGTGGCGGCGGGCGTCGAGTGGCGTCGCGAGACCCAGCATGACGACCGCGACGCCCACGTCGACGGCACGATCACCTACACCAACCCGGTCACCGGCCTCGTCTATGGTTCGGACCTGATCGGCACCAGCCCCTCGCCCGACACCAAGGGTTCGCGCAAGGTCAGCTCCGCCTATGTCGAGTTCGCCATCCCGGTGATCTCGCCGGAAATGGGCATCCCCCTGGTGCGCAACGTGGAACTGCAACTGGCCGGTCGCGCCGAGGACTACAGCGACGTCGGCTCGGTGGCCAAGCCCAAGGTCGCCATGGCCTGGGACGTGGTCGACGGCTTCCGCCTGCGCGGTTCGTGGGCCCAGGGCTTCAAGGCCCCGAACCTGGAGCAGATCAACGCTTCGGTCATCAGCCGCGCCAACACCCGCACCGACTATATCCGATGCGAAGCCGACCTGCGCGCCGGCCGGATCACCAGCTTCAGCAACTGCACCCGCTCGCTCAGCGTCACGGCCCAGCGCGCCGGCAACCCCGACCTGAAGCCGGAAGACTCCGAGACCATGGGCTTTGGCTTCGTGTTCGAGCCGAAGTTCATTCCGTCCGACTACGGCAACTTCACCCTCACTGTCGACTATTGGCGCGTGAAGCAGAAGGGCATCGTCGGCCTGTTCGGCGAGGGCAACGCCCTGATCCTCGACTACCTGCTGCGCCAGAGCGGCTCCAGCAACCCGAACGTCGTGCGCGCCGCTCCGACGGCCGACGACGTCGCCGCCTTCGCGGGCACGGGCCTTGCTCCGGTCGGCACGGTGCAGTACGTCAAGGATCAGTACGTCAACACCCTGCCGCAGGAAGCTCGCGGCGTGGACATCGGCCTGATGTGGCGCAAGCACGGCACGCGCTTTGGCGATTTCGACGTGTCGGTCAACGGCGCCAACCTGCTGAAGTTCTATCAGCAGCCCTCGCCGCAGATCGCGCAGCTGCTGGCCGCGCGTTCGGCCGGTCAGATCAACGCCGGCACCAACATCACCGGCGGCGGCAGCTACATCCGCTACAACGGCAAGCCCGACTGGAAGTGGACCGCTTCGGCGACCTGGCGGCTCGACCATCTCACGGTCGGCGCGTTCACCCAGTACATCTCGGACGTGAACGACACGAGCCTGCTGGACTCGGCCGGCACGCCGTGGGTGGTCAAGTCCCAGGCCACCGTCAACATCTACGGCCAGTATGAGTTCAGCCAGGGCTGGGCCCGACGCACCTATCTGAAGCTGGGCGTGAAGAACCTGTTCGACAAGGATCCGGCGCTGTCGTCGAACGGCTACATGGCCTCGGTGTACCAGCCCTACGGCCGGTACTACTACGCCAGCATCCGGAAGACGTTCTAAGCGTTTCTGGCCCGCGCTCTCCCTGGGGAGCGCGGGCTTACATTATTCGGTCTCGACATGGACCCGGCGGAAACGCCCCTGGAGATAGACCAGGGGTTCGTGATCGGGGTCGTAGCGCAGCTTGACCACCCGCCCGACATAGACGCGATGATCGCCGGCGTCGAAGGCGTGGTGGGTCTCGCACTCGAAATTGGCCATGCAGTTGGGCAGGATCGGCGCGCCCGTGCGCCAGGTCTCGGTCTCGATGCCGGCGAAGCGGTCGATATCCTTGCGCACGAACTGACGCGCCAAGGCCTGGTGCTCGGCGTGCAGCACATTGACCGCCCAGCGTCCGGCCGCGTCCAGAGCCGGCAGGCTGGCCGACTTGAGGTCGACGCAGACCAACGCCAGAGGCGGGTCGAGCGACACCGAGGTGAAGGAATTGGCCGTCAGCCCGACCTTGCGTCCATCCTCGCCCACGGTGGTGATCACCGTCACCCCGGTCGTGAAGCAACCAAACGCGTTGCGCAGAGCCCGGGCGTCGTGATCGCCGCCCTCCCCCAATTCGATCGTGACCGCCTTGCTCATCGAGCCAGCAGTAAGCCCCTTCCCCGTCGCGGGAAAGGGGTTCCGGTCAGCGCTCGACCAGCACGCCCGGCCGGCTGGCGTCCAGCCCGAACGTCGTCGGCAGATGGCGCACATGCGGCGTTTGCAGGCCCAGGGCCTTGGCGCCGCGCGCCACGGCCAGCTTGCCCAGCGCGGCGGGACCGAAACCCTCTTGGATCCGCGGCTTGGCGCCCAGACGCCGGCGCAACACGCCGTTGGCGTAGATGACATTGGCACGCATCAAGGCCGTCGGCGTCATGAACTCGATCGAGATCGAGACATTCAGCATCGGGCCATTTTCGATCCGATGCGGGGCGTTCTGCTTCCAGGTGACCATGTCGCCGGGCGTCAGCTCGACCATCTGCGCGCCCTGATCCCATTCCGGCTCGAAGGCGAATTGCTCGGCGGTCTCGCGCAGCACGATCCGCTCAAGGGCCTGGTCGCCGACATAGGGGTCGGCCACCGGATAGACCCAGACCTTCTTGCGCCCCCGTAGCTGCCAGAGCGACACCAGCGGCACGTCCAGATGGTAGAAGACCTGGGCGTTGGCGCTGGAGATCAGCATCCCAAGATCGCGCTTGAAGGTTCTCAGGCCTGGAACGCTCGCTTCCTTGTCCGCGAAGATCTCCTGACAGAGGGCGGCGTATTCGGGCACGTGGTCGTTGGTCTGGCGAAGGTTCAGCCAGATGCGGCCGCTCTTGGCCGCGTCCAGCAGTTGATCGCCGGTCAGGGTTCCCGCCGAGCCCTTGCGCCAGGTCGTCCAGGCCTTGGGGTCCTCGCCCATGGTGAAGACGCCCAGCTTGTCGCGCGGGTAGAGATCCAGAAGACGCGCCAGGCCCTCGTCGTCGAACATCGGACGCTCATGCAGAGCGTGCTTGAACATCAGGGTCTCGCGGCCGAAGGCCTTGGCCTTGTCCGCCGTCCAGTCGGTGATCACGCTCACGCGGTCCTCCCGTAGAATTGGATCTTGAAGGGGCCCCACCAGAAGGTCTTGCCCAGCCCCCGCGCGGCGCGGTCCAGCCACTCGGCCCGGTCCTTCGCGCGGGTCAGCCACTTGAACGCGGCCATCGCGCCGAACAGCGCGGCCTGGACGACCCCGATCGCCATCCAGCGGGCCACCCCGAGGCGGTCCGGCGGCGTGGCGGCGGCGCAGTGCGAACTGGGCCCTTGTCCATAAGCAAAGGCGCGCGCGATCGTGTAGGAGAGGCTGAGGCGCGAGGGGACCGGATCTTCCCAGACCCAGGCCGCCGGCTCCCAGGCGAAGCGCGCGCCGGCCGCGCCCATGTGGCCGAACAGCATGTCGTCCTCACCGCCAATGTGATTGCGCTCGGCGGCGAACGGCGAGACGGGATCCGGCAAGGCCGCGCGACGGATCAGGCTGTCGCCGCAGCCATAATGCCGGTCCAGGATCCCGGCTTCCGCTGGTCCCTCGCGCGAGAAGAAGCGCTCCAGATAGTCGCGGTGCTCGACGATCTGGGCCGGCGCGCGGGCCTTGACCGGGCCGAACACAACGTCGGCGTCGAAGCGGTCCTGGGCGGCCAGCAGCGCGGCCAGCCAACCGGCCGGAGCCTCCTCGTCGTCGTCCAGGAAGGCGATCAGGTCGCCGGACGCCTTGGCCATGCCGGCGTTGCGAGCATTGGCCACGCCGGCCTTGGGCTCGTGGACATAGATCAGCGAAAAAGGCGCGTTCTTGGCCAGATCCTCGGCCACGGGGCGCGCCGAGGGGACCTGGTCGTTGTCGACGATCACCAGTTCCAGCGTCGCGGGATCGACGCCGATCTGGCCGAACACCGAGCGCGCCGCCACGGCCAGGCCGTCGGGACGTCGCTGAGTCGGGATCATGATCGTCACGCGCGCCATCAGGCCTCCGAGAGCTCTCCGCTTCGACGCTGGGTCCGGGAGGCGACGGCCTCGACGAACTCGCGCACGCGACCGCCCATGGTCAGTTCGGTGCTGGCGATGGCGTCCATCCGGCGGCGCAGGCGGCCGACGGCCCCTTCGCCCCGGGCGCCGGCCAGGCTCCAGACATTCTCGACCGACATCGCCATGCGCCCGCCCAGGCCAGCGGCCGTGGCGCCCCCCTCGCGGATCGAGATCGTGTTCAGGGCATAGGCGCGCTTATAGTGGTCATGGCCTGGACCCAGATCATAGCGGGTCAGCCCCATCTCCGGCATGGCGGCGATGGCGCGCAGGAAGAAGATCTGCCCCGGCGACCAAGCGGCGTGCTCGGGGTTCGTGGAGGCGATCCATGGATGGTAGGTCTGGCCTTGTCGGACGCCGAAATGACCCGCCACCAGGGTGTCGCCCGCATAGAGGCCGATCATCAGACCGCGCATCGCCCCCTCGCGGGTCTGGAACAGGTCTGCCATCAGCTCGCGCGTCCAGTCGGCGCGCAGATAGTCGTGGCCGCCCGTGCGGATCAACTGTTCCCGCTTCCAGTCGATCAGCAGATTGAAGCTCTCGCGCGAGATATCGCCGGCCACCAGACGAACGGGACCCACCTCGCGGTCCAACTTGTTGTCGAGACGGCGGTAGTTCTTGATCTTCTTGGGGCTATCCGCGCGAACCGCCTCGAGATAGCGCTCGACGTCCGTTTCGCGCAGGTCGATCACATAGGCCGCGCGCTCGGCGATAGGGGCGGCCGCGAAGACGCCGTTCGGATCCAGCAGGCCGGTGTATCGAAATAGACGCACGTCGGCGGCGCGAAGCACGTCGCCAATCTTCAATCCCGCTTCGGGACGGCTGACCAGGCCGTGATAGTCGGACAGCGGGGAGCCGATCGGCCGCGCCAGGCCGCCCGGGCGGCGGTGATAGGCCAGGAAGCCCACGGCTTCGCCATCCCGCCGGACCACGGCGACACGCGCGTCTTCCCGAACCTTTCCAACGGCTTGCGCGAAGTCAGGCCCCAGCAAGGGATTGGCGAAAGCCGGCTGCGAAGCGGCCAGCCCCCGCCAGACCGCCACGTCGATGGGGGCCAGCAGGCTGGGATGAAGGGTCTCGACGTCCAGCATATCCACCTGTCCTACTCCGGCTCGGGTTAGGGAAAGATGGACCTTTCACTGCAATCCCCGCGCCAAAGGCGGGACGCCTTTGGCTACCCGAAAGTCGCCTTCAGGATGGTCTCCAGCCACCGCTGATCGGTGTCGTCAAAGGCGGCGGGCTTATCGGAATCGACGTCGAACACGGCGATCAGCTGGCCGTCGGCGTCGTGGACCGGCACGACGATCTCGCTCTGGGAACGACCGTCGCAAGCGATGTGCCCCGGAAAGGCGTGCACGTCCGGGACAAGCTGAGTCTCGCCGCTGGCCGCCGCCGCGCCGCAGACGCCGCGTCCGTAGGCGATGCGCAGGCAGCCCAGCGTGCCCTGGTAAGGCCCGACCACCAGCTCCCGCGGCTTCAGCGGATCGACGACATAGAAGCCGGTCCAGAAGTAGTGGTCGAAGCTGTTCGCCAGCATCGAAGTCACCGTCGCCATGCGCGCGGTGAGGTTGGGCTCGCCGTCCAGCACGGCGGCGATCTCGTCGGCGACCTCCGCATAACGGGTCGCCTTGTCGGCGGAGAGGGTGATGTCGTTGAACGCTTCGGCCATGGCCCGGATATAGCGCGCCCTAGAACTCCTGCCACTCCCCCGGACGCGAGCTGGGTTCGACCTTCAGCGCGTTGGCGCCTTGGACGTAACGCTGACGGAAGCTTTCACGGGTCGGGGCGGCGGTCGGTCGCGCGGTCGAGGGCGCCGGAGCCGCCGGACGCGCGGCGCGGGGCGCGGGCATCTGGCGAACCTCCGCGCCGACCTGGAAGCGGCCGATCAGCTGTTCCAGCTCGGCCGCCTCGACCGAGAGGGCGTGACTGGCGGCGGTCGATTGCTCGACCATCGCGGCGTTCTGCTGGGTGACCTGGTCCATCTGGTTCACCGCCTGGTTCACCTCGGCCAGACCCACGGCCTGCTCCTTGGCCGAGGCGGCGATCTCGCCGACCAGTTCGTTGATCTCGGCCACCTGGACCAGGATCTGCTCCAGGGTTTCACCCGTCTCTCCGACCAGACGCACGCCCTTGCCGACCTCGGCCGACGAGGCGCTGATCAGGCCCTTGATCTCCTTGGCCGCGTCGGCCGAGCGCTGGGCCAGCGCCCGGACCTCCTGGGCGACCACGGCGAAGCCGCGGCCCGCGTCGCCGGCGCGCGCGGCCTCGACCCCTGCATTGAGGGCCAGCAGGTTGGTCTGGAACGCGATCTCGTCGATGACGCCGATGATCTGGGTGATCGACCGCGAGGACTTCTCGATGCCGCCCATCGCCTGAACGGCCTCCTTGACCACCACGCCGCTACGTTCGGCGGCGGCCTTGGCGCTCAGCGTGACCTGGCGCGCGCGTTCGGCGCCCTCCGAGCTGCGCTTGACCGTGGCGGTGATCTGGTCGAGGGCGGCGGCGGTCTGTTCCAGGCCGGCGGCCTGCCGTTCGGTCCGCCTCGAGAGATCGTCGGCGGCGGCGCTGATCTCGGCGCAACCGCCGCGGATGCTGCGGGCGGCGCTGAGGATGCCGGCCATCGTGGCCTGCAGGCTTTCGACGGCGGCGTTGAAGTCGCGCGGCATCTTGGCCGCCTCGCCTTGGAAACCATCCTCGCGCATCCGCCAGATCAAGTCGCCGTCGGCGAGACGCTCCATGCCCTCGCCCAGGGTGGCGACGGCGCGCGCCTGGGCGCGGGCGAAGGCCTCGGCCTCCTCGGCGTGCTTCTGGCGCTCGCGCTCGGCGACGGCGCGCTCGGCCTCCTGCTCGGCCCGGCGGCGCTGGCCGTCGGCCAGATCGTGGCGGAAGCCGTCGAGCGCGCGGGCGATGGCTCCGATCTCGTCGCCGCCGTCGATGCCGGGCACGGGCTCGTCGTAGCGGCCGGCGCTCAGCCGATCGACGCTGCGGGTCAGGCCCGTCAGCGGCTTCTTCACCAGCGCGGCGCTGGCGAAGAACAGCGCGGCCAGCACGGCCGCGGTGATCACCAGCCCGCCAACGAACAGGATCTTGGCCAGACGGTCGGCTGGACCGGTAATCGCCGCGACCGGCACGTCCATGACCAGGGCCCAGGTGGTGTTCAAGGCCGGCATCGGCACGGGACGGATGATGCGCGCCATCGGCACGCCGTTGTCGACCACGCCTTGGACCTCGACCGCCTCGCCGCCCGCCAGGACGCCTTGCAGTTGATCGGCGCCGACATCGACATAGGGCTTCATGCGCTTGGCCGGGTCGGGATGGGCCAGCCACTTGCCTGTCGAGGACAGCAGCATCACGTGGCCGCCGCCCAGCGGCTTCAGGCCCGAGAGTTCGCGAGAGATGCTGTCCAGGGCCATGTCCAGGCCCGCCACGCCGATGAACTTCCCATGCGAGAAGACGGGATAGACCACGGAGGTCATCAGCACGGACTTGCCGGCCACGTCGTAAGGATAGGGCTCGACGACAGCGGCCTTACCCGTCTGCTTGGGAACAGCGTAGTAGGGCTCGGCATATTCGTTGCCCTGGTCCAGCGGCTGAAAGATCACCTTGCCGCCGTCGTGCACCCAGTAGGGCGAGAAGTTTCCGGCCTTGTTGGCGCCGAGAGCCGTATTGCCCGCCATCTCGGCGTCCTTGCCGTCAAAGGCGTTGGGCTCGGCCATGAACCAGCTGCCCAGCACCATGTCAGAGGACTCGGCGTTCGGCTTCAGCATCCCGATCACGGTGGCGCGGTCGACCATGCCGCTTTCATGCGCCGCCCCGATCGAGACGGCCATGGACCGCACGGTCGACTGCACCTTGCCCAGGTCGGCCTGAACGCTCTGAATCGCGTCGTCGGCGACCGCCCCCGCGTAGCGGTTGGTCAAGCCCGAAACGATGGCGCTGGTGTGGGACGACACGGCCACGGCCGCCGCGATCAACATCAGACCAATCGCGAGCCCGGCCACCAGGATCAATTTCCAGGCGATGGTCAAACGACGGAACGCTGTCATCTAGGAGAATCTCCGGCCGCGACTATGGCTTTGACCATCTCTCGCGCCCGAATCCTAAACTCCGCGTTAACCATACCGATCGCTCGCGCGACCGCGACAATACGCCACGATCCATCTCGGCCAGCCGGGCTCTACCGCGCGAAGCGGGCCTTCACCGGCGCGTAGCTGTCCCACACCTGGCCGTCACTGACGGATCGCAGCAGCTTGACGTATTCGGCATGGCTCCAGGCCAGAGGCGTGGCGCTGTCGGTGCCCTTGCCCCGCGTGTAGCCGTGCGGGCTGTCGGCGCCGACGCCGTCCCAGACCTGCTCGGGGATCAACAGGCCTTCGTTGGCGAACAGCTCCATGGCGCGAACATAGGTGTCGCGAATGCGCTTGAGCGCGGCGGGGTCGGGCCGGCCAGACAGGCCCGCCAAAGCCAGCGCGTAGTGACCCCGTTCGCCGGTGAAGATCGGCCACACGCGACCGCGCTGTCCCGGCCGCATCCGCCCGTCCGCGCCGTAATTGGCGCCGGTCTTGACGTCTTCGCCATAGCCGTCGACGCCATAGCGACGCCAGCCGGGGAAAGTCCCCTCCACGCCCGGGAACGTGAAATCGTACCGGACGCGATAAAGGTCCTCCATCGCTTGGTCGTCCAGCTTGGGCAAGGTCGCGACGATGGCCGGATCGTCCGCGCGGCGCACGCCGTAGCGCACGAGCTCCAGGAAGCCGGCGTCCAGCATCTGATCCTCGGGAACCGCCGCCTGACCGTTCCGCGCCTCGACCTTGCTCTTGTTGTCGGGATCCTGGTCGCCATTCAGACGCAGATAGTAGTGACCGTCGCCGAACGCGCCCTTGGTCGTCACCATGCGGGCCTCGACCTTGCTGGAGTAGTCGTCGGCGGTCTTGCGATAGAGATCCGCGCCGGCCTTGTCGCCCGCGGCCTCGGCGATGTCGCCGGCCACGACCAGGCCCGCGATCACGGCGGCGGTCGTCGAGGGCGAATAGCCGCCCTGCTCTTCCCAGCGTTCCTGCTGGGTGAACGGCGGGGTGATCGTCGCATGGTTCCAGCCCAGATCGACCTTGCCGCCCTTGACCAGGAAATCGGCGGCCGGCTTGAGCATACGGCCGTAATAGGCCTTCAGCTCGGCTTCCGGCAGCCAGCCCAGTTTCCAGAGCTTCCAGCCCAGCATGATCGGCATGGCCGTCTGGTCCAGCTGGACGCCGACCCACTCGGGCGTTCCGTCGACGTGCGACTTCTGCAGGAACCAGCCGCCGTCGCCCTTGTTGCCCGGCGTCTTCGGCCCGACCTGCACGGTCGGCAGATACCGGAAGGCCGCCAGCGGGGTTTCCCGATCGCCCAGGGCCGCCAGGGCCATGGCGCACTGATAGAAATCGCGCGGCCAGACGGCCTTGTAGCCGGTGGAGGACTTGGTCGCGTCGACGCTGTCGCCCCAGGGGTTGGACAGCGAGGCGATCAGGGCGCCGGCGTGGGTGCGATCCTCCTGGACCTTGAGCATCAGGGCCGAGGCCTGAACCAGCTTGCCGCCATCCTCGGACGCGGCGCGCAGGCGCGGCAGCTCGGTCAGCGAGGCCAGATAGTCCTCCCAGCCGACGCGATCGCCCTCGCCGTTGAAGCGGGCCAGCACCTCGCGATAGCCGGTTTTGAGAGAGGCGCTCGCCGCCGAGTCGGCGGCCTTGGCGTTGCGGCCAAAGCCGATGACGAAGTCGTAGGTCGCCTCCTTGGCCACGGCGGGCATCTGGCCGGTCAGGACGATCGCGCCCTTGGCCGAAACCGTCTTGGCCTTGAGGCCGGCGATGGCGTCGTTGTCCTTGAGCGCGCTGGCCGACGCCCTGGCGAAGGGCCTTGAGCCCTTGAGGCTCAGGAAGTCGCGCCCCTCGAAGGCGATCAGGGCGGCCTTCGAGGCCGCGCCCGTGTCGCCGCCACCGGTGTTGGCCATGTGGGGCTCGAGCACCAGGGTGGGCGTCACCGGACCTTTCAGCGCCTTGACGATCACCCGCACGAACAAGGCGTCGCGGTCGGGGTCGGTGAAGATGTGCTTCTCGATGACGAAGCGGCCCTGCTTGTCGGTCGTGATGATCCTGTAGGCCGGCGACAGCGGACGCCCCGCCGCGTCGACATGCAGATATTCGGTCTTCGAGGTGGTGTCCGCGCCCTCCACCGCCAGACCGGTCGCGGTCTGGACGGCGACGCGCATCTGCTTGACCTGAGCCTCGTGGATCATGCCGTACATGGTCTCGGTCAGGATCCCGTCGGCGATCGAGAACCAGACCTTGGACACCGCGCCCGTCTTGCCGCCGGGCTTGTAGGCGCCGTCGACATAGGCCTCGTAGGACGCCCCGACGCCGGTCTTGGCCGAATAGGCCCAAGTGGTCTCGGGCGTCGCGGCGTGGACGCCAGCGGCGACCAGGGAAGCGGCCGAGGCCAGGGCGAGAAGTTTCAGGCTGCGCATGGCGAGGACCTCGTCAGGCTTTGAAAAAAGGGGATCAGGCGGGCTGGGCGGTGTCGCGCACGGCGAACACCGCCGCGCCGGCGATGGCGAACGCGACCGCGCCCAGCACCAGGGCGAAGATCGCCTGGCCGCCGAAGAAGGTCTTCAGCAAGAGGCCCAGGACCGTCGCGGCCAGCAGCTGCGGGATGACGATGAAGAAGTTGAAGATGCCCATATAGACGCCCATCTTCCCCGCCGGCAGGGCGCCGGCCAGCATGGCGTAGGGCGTCGAGAGAATGGAGCTCCAGGCGAAGCCGACGCCGATCTCGCCGATCCACAACAGGCCCGGCTGGCGCACCACCAGGAACGACAACAGGCCCAGGGCGCCGAGACCCAGGCAAAGGGCGTGGGCGGCCTTGCGCCCCACGGCCTTGACCAAGAGCGGAATGACGATGGCCGCCAGCGCCGCCACGCCGTTGTAGATGGCGAACAACACGCCCACCCAGTCGGCGCCCTCGTTATAGGCCTTCGAGGTCGGATCGGCGGCGTGAAAATGGACCGCCGCCACCGCCGGCGTGGTGTAGATCCACATGGCGAACAGGCCAAACCACGAGAAGAACTGCACCACCGCCAGCTGGCGCATCGTCCGAGGCATCCGGAAGATGTCGGCCAGAACCTCGGAGAAGCCGTTGTCCGTCTGGCCGATCCGCTTGAAGCGCGCTCCGGCGACGCCCGCCGCGCCAAAGCCCAGCAGCAGGACCGCCAGGACGTAGAGCTCCTTCTCCAGGCGCGCCGTCCAGACGAGAAAGGCCAGGGCCAGTCCCAAGAGCACGCCGCCGACGCCGATGGCGATATAGGCGTTGACCGACGGCTCGGGCTCCTCGTGCGGACCAAAGCCCGCCGCCCGCCGCTCCGAGGTTTCGAAGGCGCGCAGTTGGTCGGGGCTGTATTCCTTGGTGGTGAACACGGTCCACATCACCGACAGCAGCAGCCCCGCGCCGCCCGTGTAGAACGCGATCCGCACCGCGTCGGGGACATGACCGGCCGGCGCGGTGTTGGCGACATGGAACGCGTTGGTCAGAATCCACGGCAGGGCCGAGGCCAGCACCGCGCCCAGACCGATGAAAAAGCTCTGCATGGCGTAGCCGGTCGCCCGCTGCTCGTCCGGCAGGTTATCGCCGACGAAGGCTCGGAACGGCTCCATGGTGATGTTGATCGAGGCGTCCATGACCCACAGGGTCGCGGCCGCCACCCACAGCGTCGGGGCGTTGGGCATGATCAGCAGCGCCAGGCTGGTGATCACCGCGCCCCAGAAGAAATAGGGCCTGCGCCGCCCCATCCGCCCCCAGGTGCGATCGCTGAAATGACCGATGATCGGCTGGACCAGCAGTCCCGTCGCCGGCGCGGCGATCCACAGAATCGCCAGATGCCCCACGTCGACGCCCAGGGTCTGGAAGATGCGGCTGGTATTGGCGTTCTGCAGGCCGAAACCGATCTGGATTCCGAAGAAGCCAAAGCACATGTTCCAGATCTGCAGCAGACTGAGCCTCTGCCTGGCCATGGATCCTCCGCCCCGCTCCGACCGCCGGTAGCCCCGGCTGGTTCGCAAGTTTTTTCATAATTTGACGCAAGGAGCATTTGCGCATGCGCCTGCGGGAGACGCAATGTAAAATCCATATTTAACAGGACATATCCGCTCATTTCGACACCCTCGCCCAGCGCCGCGCCTCACGGAGACGACCAGCGCCTCGATTTTGTTTGCATCCTTTTTCAGGGCCGATTTCGTCGAATCCGCGCCTTGCCCGGGTTGCAAACCCGGCCAAACGACGGCTTATGGACGGACTGAAAAAGTTTGCAGAAATCTTTGCATTAGGGACGGCTTGAGGTGAGCAAGGGGGCGACGCGACTGGAGGACCTGGCCAAGCTGGCGGGGGTCTCGATCTCGACCGCGTCGCGGGCCCTCAACGACAGCCCGGCCGTCAACAAGCGCACCAAGCAACTGATCTGGAAGCTGGCGCGCGAGATGGACTACCCGTTCCGCCGCTACATGCCGGCCGGCCCGATCGGGGCCGAGGCGACCATCGCCATCGTCACGCCCCGCGCCCAGAGCCGCGACAGCGGCATGTCCGACCCCTTCTTTCTCGAACTCCTGGCCGGCGTCGGCGAGGCGGCGCGCGAGCGGGGCTGCGACGTCATTCTCAGCCACATCGCCCCGGCCAATTTCGAGGACCTGTCGGCGGCCATGACCACCAGCCGGGCCGAGGGCGTGATCTTCCTGGGCCAGAGCTCGCTGCACGCGGCCTTCAACCGCCTCGCCGAGACCGACAACCGCTTCGTGGTCTGGGGCGCCCAGTTCCCGGACCAGAACTACTGCTCGGTCGGCTCGGACAATATCCATGGCGGTCGGCGCGCGACCCTGCATCTGACGCGCCTGGGCCGAAAGCGCATCGTCTTCCTGGGCGACACCGAAGCGCCCGAGGCGATGCACCGCCATCGCGGCTATCTGGACGCGCTGGAGCAGGCCAAGCTGGAGGTCGATCCCGCGCTGATCGTGCCCGCCCATTTCGAGGTCGAGTCGGCCGAGGCGGCGCTGGATTCCCTGATCCACAACGGCGTCAAGTTCGACGGCGTGGTCGCGGCCTCCGACCTGATCGCGCTCGGCGCTCTAAGGGCCCTGAAGCACGCGGGCCTTTCGGTCCCCGGCGACGTCTCGGTGATGGGCTTCGACAACGTGCCGTTCAGCCGCTACGCCAGCCCCGCGCTGTCGACCATCGCCCAGGACACCGCCAAGGCCGGCCGCTTGATGGTCTCCAAGCTGCTGGACAGCGGCGAGCGCGCCAGCCGCTCGGAGCGAGTGCCGACCGACCTGATCATCCGGGAAAGCTGCGGGGGGTGAGACGGCCAGCGGCGGGCCCGGCCACGACGTTCGGCTTCGCCATGCTATGTCTGCGGACATGACTGATCTCGCGCCCCTGACGACGTCCCGCGCGCTCGCCGCCCAGGCTTGGCTGGACGTCCGGGAGCCTCTCGACAGGCAGCTCTCGCCACTCGGCCTTCAGGCGATGGACGCCTTGCGGCTCCTGAGCGGCGAGACGGTGGTCGACGTCGGATGCGGCGCCGGCCAGACCCTGCTGCAGCTTGCCGAGCGGGTCGGAGCAGACGGTCGGATTGTCGGGGTCGACATCTCCGCCCCATTGCTGGACGCCGCGCGGAGCCAGGCCTCGGGCGACAGCCGGATCACGTGCGTCGAAAGCGATGCGACGGACCTCGGATTGCCGTCCCGCAGCGTCGATGCGTTCTTCTCGCGGTTTGGCGTCATGGCGCTGCCGGACCACGCGGCCGCGTTCGCGAACTTCCACCGAATGCTCAAGCCGGACGGACGCATCGCTTTCGTTTGCTGGCGGTCATTGGTCGAGAACGAACTGGACCTTCTACCGCTGCGGGCGGCCAGGCTTGAGCACCTCGTCGACCCCACGCCGTTTAGCTTCGAGGACCCGGGCTATGCGCGCGACGTCCTTGAGCGAGCTGGCTTCAAAACGGTGAGTATCCGCGCGCACGACGAAGCCGTCAGCTGCGGCGACCTGGAGGCCACGTCGGCCGTGCTTCTGAAGGTTGGAGCGCTGGGCAGGATCCTACGCGAGAACCCGGCCTTGCGCGCCGAGGCCGAGCCACGCGTTCGCGCCGCGCTGATGGCCCTCGGCGACCCCGCGACGGTCGCCCTGAAAGCGGCGACCTGGATCGTCACCGCCCAGGCCTGAATCGGAACCTCACCCCCGCCGCGCGATCACCCCCGCGCACGGCGGCATCTCGCCCTCCCCGCCAAGGTTGACGCCGTCGATCCGCGTCCAGCCGTCCGGAAGCGACCAGGCCGCGCGCTCGTGACCGAGATTGAAGGCCAGCAGCAGGGCGTCGTCGCCCTCGCCGCGCTGGAAGATCAGCAGCGGGCTATTGGTCTCGAGGAAGCTGATCGCGCCGGTGCGCAGCGCCGGATAGGCCTTGCGCAGCGCGATCAGGCGGCGGGCCACGTGCAGGGTGGAGCTTGGGTCGGCTTCCTGGGCGTCGACGGCCAGAGCCTGGTGCTCGGGATCGACCGGCAGCCAAGGCTCGACGGGGGAGAAGCCCGCGTTCAGCGCATGCGCGATCCAAGGCATGGGCGTGCGCGCCCCGTCGCGCCCCAGCGTCTGGGGCCAATTGGCGATGGCCTCGGGGTCCTGCAGGCGCTCGAAGGGCACATTGGCCTGGGGCAGGCCCAGCTCCTCGCCCTGATAGACGAACACATTGCCGCGCAGCCCCATCAGCAGCAGCAGGCACATCTCGGCGAAGGCCTTGCGGTCGCGCCCCTCGGCCCAACGCGACACCGCCCGGGGCGCGTCATGGTTGGAGAAGGTCCAGGACGGCCAGCCCTCCCCGTCCTCGCCAGGCCACATGGCCGCGCCCTTGGGGATCATGTCCCCGGTCAGCTTGTCGGCGTAGAGGTAGAGGAAGCCATAGGCGCTGTTCAGGCGGTCGTTTCCGGCGGTGAACAGCTTCATCTCGCGGTCGGCGTGGTCGCCGCCCACCTCGGCCACCGAGAAGCGGCCGCCGCTGGCGTCGGTCAGGGCCCGGATCCGGCTCAGGAATTTCGGGATGTCGGCGTGACTCTGGTTGAAGATCTTGTCCTGGAAGTCGAACGGCCGCGTGCGCTTGCCGCCCGGCGGCAGCGGCGGGTTGTCGGTGAACTTCGGGTCGTGCATCGAGAAGTTGATGGCGTCGAAGCGGAAGCCGTCCACGCCCTTGTCGATCCAGAACTGGGTGACGGCCAGCAGGGCCTCCTGGACGGCCGGATTGTGCAGGTTCAGCTGCGGCTGGGCGGCCAGGAAGTTGTGCATGTAGTACTGGCCGCGCCGCGCGTCCCAGGTCCAGGCCGGACCGCCGAACACCGATTGCCAATTGCTGGGCGGACTGCCGTCCGACTTGGCGTCGGCCCAGACGAACCAGTCGGCCTTGGCGTTCGTCCTGTTCTGACGGCTTTCGGCGAACCAGGGGTGCTCTTCCGAGGTGTGTGAGAACACCAGATCGATGATGATCTTCAGGCCCAGATCGTGGGCCTTGGCGATCATGGCGTCGAAATCGGCCAGAGTCCCGAAGATCGGGTCGATGTCCCGGTAGTCCGAGACGTCGTATCCGAAATCCTTCATCGGCGAGGTGAAGAAGGGCGACAGCCACACCCCGTCCACGCCCAGCGAGGCGATGTGATCCAGATGGGCGGTGACGCCCGGCAGGTCGCCGACGCCATCGCCGTTCGAGTCGGCGAAACTGCGCGGATAGACTTGGTAGATCACGGCGCCGCGCCACCATTCGGCGTTCATCGACGTCTCCGCGCCCGGGCGAACAAGAACCTCAGCTGTCACTATCGTCCCTCGGAAACGCAAATCATGAAGTCGAGCGGCTTGAGCTCGACGGAATAGCTGCCCGGCGCGCTGGCCGATACCGCGCAGGCGCCATGCAGCGCGCGCCAGGCGACGGAACCGGGCTCGACCGCGATATTGGCCTTGGCCGGGCGGTCGCCGGTGTTGAACACCGCCAGCACCTCGGTCTTGCCAGCCAGACGGGAGAACGCCAACAGACCGGGCTGGTCGCTGGCCAACCTCGTCACCTGACGTCCGTCGCGCAAGGCCGCCGTGGCGACGCGCAGCTTGGCCAGTTCGGCGATGCGGCCGTAAAGCGCCGCGTCGGTCGCGAAGGTCGCGCGCGGCCCCCCGTGCGTCGCGCCGATCGGCCGCTCGGCGATGTAGCCGGCGACCCGGCTGGGGAACATGTCCTGGCGCGCGGCCGCGTAGTCGCCCTCGCCGGCGAAGCCCTGCTCGTCGCCATAGTAGATCGTCGGGACGCCCCGGGCGGTCAGCATGATGGCGTTGGCCAGGGTGACGCGGGCCAGGAGCTCGTCATCGCCGATTCCCGGCCGGGCCTTCCGCACGAACCAGCCGATGCGGCCCATGTCGTGGTTGCCCAGGAAGGTCGGCAGTTGCCGGGCGCCCGCCTCGCCGCCCTCGTAGACGGAATCACTGGCGAAGACCCGCGCCAGTCTCTCGGGGCCGGCCTTTCCGGTGACGACGTCGGTCACCGCGGACTGGAAGGCGAAGTCCAGCACCGCGGGCAACTTGTCGACGCGCGTGTGGCTGGCCAGGATCGCCACGTCGGGATCGAACACCTCGCCAAAGATGTGGAAGTTCGGAATGCCCCGCGCCTTGGCGCGCGCCAGCATGGCCGGCGCGAAGGCCCGCCAGAATTCCGGATTCACGTGACGGGCGGTGTCGATGCGGAAGCCGTCGATCCCGAAGTCGTCGATCCACTGGCCATAGATGTCGATGAAGCCCTGAACGACTCGCGGGTTTTCGGTGAACACGTCATCCAGCGTGGTGAAGTCGCCCAGCAGGGAGCTCTCGCCCGCGAACGTGCTCTCGCCCCGGTTATGGTAGTAGATCGGGTCGTTCAGCCAGTCCGGCGCCTTGGCGTGTTCCTGGCCGGCCGGAACATAGGGCGTGTAGGCCCAGTCGGGCCGCGTCAGCTTGCCGAAGCCCTTGCCGTCGAAGCCGTCGTTGATCGGCGCGCCCGTCGTCCCGCCCCTGCGCGTGTAGGGATAATCGGCGACGCCGCGATAGGGACAGTGACCGCCCGGGCATTCGCGATACTGGATGACGTCGGCCGTGTGGTTCACGACGATGTCCATATAGACCTTCAGGCCTCGGGCGTGGGCCGCGTCGACCAGGGCCTTGAAGTCCGCCTTGGTCCCGAAGTGCGGATCGACATCCGTGAAGTCGGTGATCCAGTAGCCATGATACGCCGCCGACTCGCGGCCCGGATCGCCCTGCACGCTCTTGTTCTTGAAGATCGGCGCCAGCCAGATCGCCGTCGCGCCCAAGCCCTGGATATAGCCCAAGCGTTGGGTCACGCCCTTCAGATCGCCCCCATGGTAGAAGTCGGCGCGCGTGGGGTCGAAACCATCGACCAACGCCCCACGATCCGCGCCCCCGTGATCATTGGCCGCGTCGCCATTTTCGAAGCGATCGGGCAGGAGGAAATAGATCACCTCGTCCTGGGGCGGGCGCTGTCGGTAGTCGCCAGGCGCGGCGGACGCGGCCATCGTCAACGCGGTGGCGGCCGTCAAGGCCAGCATCAGGCGTCGCGTCCAGGACGACATGGCTCCCCTCCCCTAGGCCAACCTTAAGGCGTCGGCCCTTCATTGCAATTCTTTGCAAGAATTTGCAGAAGCGAAGCAAGCCTGTCAATCCGGCAGATTGGACCACTTTGCAGCCCTGGTGACCGCGCCCGCCACGAATTAGTGGAGCAATTTCGCCACACCCGAGCGGGATGAAGCATCTCAATCCAGTCGGTTTGCAATTTTTTGGGTTGATTACGATTGGGTAATTTGCAGTAGTTTTCATCAACGGCCCGATCGCATGACTCAAAGCGCAGAGCCGGACAGGGAGGGTGAGACTCATGACCACTGAATTTTCGCGCCGCCGCGCCTGGCTGATGACCGGCGGAGCCACGGGCCTCGCGCTGGCGTTCGCGCTCGGCGGCTCGGCGCACGCGCAAGCCAGCGCATCGAATGCCGCCAAGGACGACACCAAGGTCGAGGAGATCGTCGTCACCGGCATCCGCAAGGGCATCGAAGGCGCCATCACGCTGAAGAAGAGCTCCAGCTCGATCGTCGAAGCCGTCTCGGCCGAGGACATCGGCAAGCTGCCAGACGTGTCGATCGCCGAGTCCATCGCGCGCCTGCCCGGTCTGACCGCCCAGCGCCTCGACGGCCGGGCGCAGGTCATCTCCATCCGGGGCCTGGCGCCTGACTTCACCACCGCCCTGCTGAACGGCCGCGAGCAGGTCTCGACCGGCGACAACCGCGGGGTCGAGTTCGACCAGTATCCGTCGGAACTGCTGAGCGCCGTCGTGGTCTACAAGACCCCCGACGCCGGCCTGATCGGCCAGGGTCTGGCCGGTACCGCCGACATGCGCACGGTCCGCCCGCTGGCCTTCGGCAAGCGCGCCCTGGCCGTCGGTGCCCGCTACGAGTGGAACGACATCGGCGCGCTGAACGCCGGCACCAAGGCCCACGGCAACCGGGTCAGCATCTCGTACATCGACCAGTTCATGGACGGTAAGCTGGGCGTGGCCTTGGGCTTCGCCCACATGGAATCGCCCTATCAGGCCGAGCGCTTCAATTCGTGGGGCTATCCCACCGACGCCTCGGGCAAGAACCTGGTGATCGGCGGCGCCAAGCCCTACGTGCAGTCGAGCATGTTGAAGCGCGACGGGGTGATGGCCACCGTCGAGTTCGCCCCCACCGACCGCTTCACCTCGACGCTGGACGGGTTCTACTCGAAGTTCAAGAACCACCAGATCCAGCGCGGCGTCGAGCTGCCCCTGGTCTGGGGCGGCGTGCCGCTGACCAACGCCACGGCCTCGAACGGCGTGGTGACCAGCGGCGCGTTCAATGGCGTCAAGGGCGTGGTCCGTAACGACGGCAACAATCGCGACGCCACCATCAAGTCGCTGGGCTGGAACAACCAGTTCAAGGCCGGCGACGGCTGGACCCTGACCAGCGACCTGTCGTGGTCCAAGGTCGATCGCACCGACATGGTCCTGGAGTCCTATTCGGGCACCGGCCGCTCGGGCGCCGGCGCGACCGACAACATGACGTTCAACGTCAACGGCGATGGCGAGACGATCTTCAAGTCGACCCTGAACTACGCCGATCCCAACACGATCAAGCTGACCAGCCCGCAAGGCTGGGGCGGCGACATCATCAGCGGCGGCCAGGACGGCTATCTGAACCAGCCGCATATCGTCGACGAGCTGAAGGCCGCGCGCTTCGCCGTGACCCGCGCGCTGGACGACGGCCTGTCCAGCGTCGAGGCCGGCTTCAACTACAGCGAACGTACCAAGGACTTGGTGAACGACGAGTGGTTCCTGCGGGTCAAGGGCTCGCCGGCCAGCGTCGCGATCCCGTCGTCGGCCATCCTGGGCTCGACCTCCCTGGCTTTCGTCGGCCTCGGCAACGTCATCAGCTACGACCCGTTCGCGCTGGTGAAGTCGGGCGCCTATGACCTGGTCCGCAACCCCAACGCCGACGTGCTGGTCAAGAGCTGGGGCGTCGAGGAAAAGGTCGCCGTCGGCTATCTGAAGGCCAATATCGACGCCGAACTGGGCGGCGTGCCCGTGACCGGCAACTTCGGTTTCCAACTGGTCCACACCGACCAGAGCTCGACCGCCCTGGGCGCCAGCGGCACCGGAACGGGCGTCATCCAGACCAAGCTGTCGGGCGGCAAGAAGTATCTCGACTTCCTGCCCAGCATGAACCTGCAGTTCCGCCTGCCTAACGAACAGAGCCTGCGCTTCGCGGTCGCCCGCACCCTGGCCCGTCCCCGGATGGACCAGATGCGCGCCAGCACCAACTTCGGCTACGACCCCAGCAAGTCCTCCTCGACGAACATCAACTTCTCGCCGTGGAGCGGAAGCGGCGGCAATCCGGCGCTGCAGCCCTGGCGCGCCAACGCCTATGACGTGTCCTACGAGAAGTACTTCGGCCGCCAGGCCTATGTCTCGCTGGCCGCGTTCTACAAGGACCTGAAGACCTACGTTTACGACCAGAGCGTCATCTACGACTTCACCGGCTTCCCGACCGGCGGCAACCCCGCGCCGGTGCTGCGCCAGGGCCTGCTGACCACGCCGCAAAACGGCAAGGGCGGCTCGCTGAAGGGCGTCGAATTCGCCGCCTCGATGCCGTTCGCGCTGCTGACGCCGGTGCTAGACGGCTTCGGCGTCCAGTTCAGCGCCTCGTACACCAAGAGCTCGATCCAGCCGAACCCGGGCGATCCGTCCCAGCCGATCCCGGGCCTGTCCAAGACCGTGGCCAACCTGACCGGCTACTACGAGAAGAACGGCTTCTCGTTCCGCGTCAGCGACCGCTATCGCTCCAAGTTCCTGGGCGAGGTCACCGGCTTCGGCAACGGCCGCAACTACCGCCAGGTCAAGGGCGAGTCGGTGGTCGACAGCCAGATCGGCTACACCTTCAGCGATGGACCGATGAACGGCCTATCGCTGCTGGTCCAGGTCAACAACCTGACCAACGAGCCCTTCGTCACCTACCAGAACAACGATCCGCGCCAGGTCATCGACTATCAGACCTACGGCCGGACCTATCTGGTGGGCCTGAACTACAAGTTCTGACCGAGGTTCGGAAACCTACAGCGCGCCAGTCGGACCGACCGCCTAAATCGCCCCTGGCGCGCCGATCCCTTCCCCAAGCCTGACAAGGCCCCTGTCGGACCTGCCCGACGGGGGCCCTTTTTTGTCCACGTCACGGGGCCCGCGCGCCCGCCCCGCCCACGGGTATGGCGGTTCAAGCTCTTTTTAGGATTGAACCCCATAGTGGCGCTTCATCGTGGGGGAGCGCATCCATGTCGACCAAGTCCATTCGCCTGGCCGCCCTGCTGGCCAGCGCCGCCGCCGCGCTGGGCGCGTGCGCCACGCGCGACGAAGTCGCCGCTCTGCGCCAGCCGCCGCTGCCGCCCGCCATGGTGGCCAAGGCCTCGCCCGCCCGCGCCTTCTATCGCAACGTCGCCGTCCAGTCGGTCGAAGGCGCGCCGGAGTTCCGCTGGTTCGACGGCGGCGGCGTGGTCACCACCCGCCCGACCCGCGTCCAAGTCGTCCAGAGCCTCGGCGACCACCTGCGCAAGGCCGAGATGCTGGCTCCCAGCCGCCTCGACGCCGAGTACATGCTGTACACGACCTTCGAGGACCTCCGCGGTCCGAATGTCTGGCTGGGAACCGACAAGCTGGCCTCGGCCCGCGTGACCTTCCGCCTGGTGCGCTGGCGCACGGGCGAGGTGGTGCGCGAAAAGACCATCGACGCCGCCTATGAAGCCCGCTGGACCGGCGTGACGCCCGAGATCGCCCGCGCGGCCATCGCCGGCCCGCTGGGCGTCTCCCAGGACCGCGTGCTGGCCCTTCCAGGCGGCGCGATCGGCGGGATCGCGCTGGGCTATTACGTGAACCAGAACCTCGTCGTGTCGATCGCCGACGCGCCCTATGCCGGCCTGGCGGGCGCCGCCCAGGCCGCCACGATCGGCGGCCCCAACCGCTCGGACCCCGGCTACGCCGCCGCCTTCGCCAGCGCCGTCGCCGTCGGGACCGCGCGCGGCCGCTTCCAGGACCTGGAGGCCATGCTGGCCGGCGGCGCGATCAGCGCGGCCGGCGCCGCGTTGGGCCCTGCTCCGGTCGGTCGCGCGACCGCGTCCAGCGGCGAGATCACCACCGTCTTCAACGGTCGCGACCGGCGCCTGGCCGCCACGCGCGGCCTGATGGACCTGGCCTTCGACCTGTTCATGAACGATCTCGGCCGCGACGGGTCGGTGGTCTACAAGACCGCCGTCTCGTGCCGCGCGCTGAACGGCGAGTTCACCCACGGCCCCCACCTAACCGAGACCGCCACGGCCTACGCCGTCGATTGTCCGGGCGCGACCTACAACGACGCCAAGACCGCCAACGCCTATCCGCGCAAGTTCTAAAGCGCGTTAGGTTTAAGTGTGAGCGGTTAAGCCGCTTGAACACGCTCTAAATGTTTGAATTTAGAGCCTGTCCGCGCGCTCGACGGCCCGACGCTTGACGATGCGAAACAGCACGGGAAGCAGCTCCCAGCTGAAGGCGCCGACCGCGAAGCCGAACAGATAGGCCTCGCGCATCGGCGGCCACGGAATCAGCGGCAGCGCCGCCTTGACGAAAAAGGCGGCCAGGATCACCGCCGACACCGCGGCGCAGCCCAGTCTGAACAGGTGCTCGAACAGGTTGGCGCGCTCGGCCGCGCCCAGCGCGCCGATCTGCACCAGCCCATAGACGGCCACGCCGCCCAGCGCGCCCACGATCGCGCGCAGGCGATCAGGATCGATGTCCATCGCGGCCTCCTCCAGCCCGGGATCCTTGGGGTGACGGCGTCCGGACGTTCCACCTGCGTCGCGGCCACGACGGCGTCGCGAAACATCCTCGCCGTTAACAAATGTGCCTACGCGGCCGCCCGGAGTCGACGGGGCTTGGAAGGCCATACGTCCGAGTCTGACGCCGACGCGGCGCGATGATGAAATGTCGCGCCGAGGCCGGAACAAAATAAGAACACATGAGAGCGCGACGCTGCGGGAACGCGATCGGCTTTGTGGGAAGGTGGTAGGCCTGGAGGGAGTAAACAAAGTCCGCAACGTCAAGCGGTTGGCCCTGTCAAACCGGACCAGACGCGCCTAGCGTGGCTTGAAGCCCTGAGCAGACTGTCAAACCTTCAGAACCGCTCCAGATGCCCGTACCCCTCGCCTACTATCGCAAGCACCGCGCCGGGGTCGAACTGACCTGCAACGGCTGCATGAAGTGCTCTGTCTTGGATCTGGAGGCGGTGATTGCGGGACTTCGGGCCAGGGGGCGCGGCGGAGAGTTGACCGGGATCGTGGATGTGGGCAAGAAGCTTCGCCGCCCATGCGATCGGTGCGGGGCCGTGAACTGGTCAACCCGGCCTTGGATGCCGCCGCTTGCTAATCCAGGAATACCGGAGCGATGAGGGGCGGCGCCTCTGGCAAGGGCTTTACGCTCGCCGCCCCTTACGCGGTACTAGGTGCTGTGGGCCGGCGTCCCCACCGTCAAAAGGCGGCCGACCGTCAACGCGGGCTTTCCCGGTCGCTTAGGAGACTCGCGCCAATCGTCATCGGCGCTCACCACAGCCCGAACACTCTACCCCATCCTTCGCGGGGAGTGAATCCCTAGCCCTTTCCGCCATCGCGATATTGTGCGTCGTCTGGACAACCAGCGGCGCGCCATAGGACTAGGTCGGCCTCGTCAATCATGATGCGCCACGCCGATCCATCGACGGTCGGAAACGGGCCGTATCCTTTTGGAACGCCAGCTAGGGCCGCATAGCCGACCATCCTGACCGGTTCCCAACCTACTCGCTCGGCGGCTTGTTCGACGGTTAAGGCGCCACGCCAGGGTTTGGCCATTATCCCTCGCCTCCCTTGCGTTCGCGGCGATGGACGACATCCCTAAAGAAAAGCTGCATGTCGGCGTCGGCGCGGGCGATTTGCAAGGCCGCGTCGCTCTCGCGCTTCATGTCGTAAACCGCCCCTATCAGTTCATCACGGGACAGGTCTTCAATCCGACGCCCCCTGTAGAGCAAGACTGTCTCGCTCATCCCTCGCCCTCTCTGCGCTTGGTGCGCTCTCGGCGCTTGAGATGAAGCTCGATAGCCTCGCGGATAAACCCAAGGCTTTTTTCCCCCGGATTTAGCGCGGCCTTGATCCTGTCCTTCGTGCCCTTGGGGAGGAGGAGATTCAAGTTCTCGCCGATGAACTGCTTGGGCGCCATGCGGCCTTGGCTACCCTGTACATCGATCCCGGTCAAATCGCGTCCCAACTATGTACATTTTTCATTGACAATGAATGTACATTCTTTAGGCTGGATTGGCAAGCGGCGTTGGGCCGCCAGGGAGGGCAAGGTGATTAACTTCAAGTCCACGCCGGCCGACGCCGCCATCATCCGCAAGCTGGCCATTCGCGCTCGCGCCTTAGAGACCGAGCACGGTGGCCAGGCTCGCGATCAGATGGACTGGGTCATGGACTTCACGGCGACGCACCTGAACGGCAACCCGCTCGATCTGGAGAAGCTGCTCAAGGCCGACGATTTCAACTTCATGCACGACGCCTTCGGTATCTGCCGTCACCTTGACCGCGAGACCGGCGCTCTGGGCGACTTCTTTTCGCCGCGCTGCTCGCTTCCAGAAGCTGTGGCCGCCTAACAACCAACCAACAAGGCGGCTTCGGTCGCGGGAGAGGGTGAGATGAGCTACAAGAAGCAAGCCAAGCGCGCGACGGTGGCGAAAGTGTCCCGTCAGCAGTTGCATCGGCTGATCGCCGAGGCTGCTAAACGCGCCCGCGCCTAACCAGCCAACCCAGCTTATGCCGTAGGAGAGCGAGATGAGCGATGATCATTGGGTTTTGGACCCCGAACAGAGCGAACAGTTTGTAGTTGCCCTGGCCGACCCGGCAGAGCCGAACGCCGCCCTGCAAAATGCCGCCAGTGTCTTCACGTCGGACGATTTGGCTTTCGGTGAGCAATACCCCGTGCTCGGCCCGCACCACGAAGCCGGTAGACGGGTCGCTCAGGCCTTCATGGAGAAGTTCCAGGCCGAGCACTTCGAGCCGCTGATCAAGAGGTTCACGGACGAGTTCCGCGACCGCCTCTGGTCCGACGTCGAAACGTTCCTGCTGAGCGACGTGACGAGCAACCTGCACGGCTCCATGGACCGCGTAGTCGAAGGCAGTGTTCAGGCGATCCTGACCGGCGAGAAGTGGGCGCTCGACTTCTACCCGCTGGCACAACGCCACGACGGCGAGAAGGTCCGCGAGGCGGTCCTGACCCACTGCCGCGATCAGATCACCGATATGCGCGTCGCCGAACTGGAGGCCGAGGTCGAGAAGCTCAAGAAGGATCTCGAATGGGCGAAGCGCGACCGCTACTAACCCCCCCAACCCCAACAACCAACAAGGCGACTTCTGGCCGCACGGATGGTGAGATGAGCGATAAATACGCCGATGCAATAGCAGCCCTAGAGGATGCTGTTGACCGCGCCTGTCAGAAAGCAATCGACGATGGCGGACTGACCAACGACGAGATTGCTAAGGAACTTGAGCGTTTGGCTCAGGGTTGGCGAGACGCGATGTAACCCGGCTTCTTCATGGACCTGCCCGCCGGCTCGTTCGCCGAGAGCGGGACCTACGTCAACACCATGCTCTGCGTCATCGGGCGCAAGCGCCGGTGATCAACAACCAACAACCCACTTAGGCCGTAGGAGAGCGAGATGGCCATGACGAAGGCCGAAAAGGCACACATTGAAGAGCTGGAGACGCGTCTAGCGCTGCGCTTTACGATCGCGCCGATGCCTATTGATACGGATGTCGCCTTGGAAGTCGCCAAGGCCCAGGGGCGGCATCATGTCCAAGCGTGGACGGCGAATTCCTATAGCGGTTCGGTGACGCTCGGCTGGTTTACTAACCTCCATCACAGCCGGGAAGGGAATCCTCCGCAGGAGGGAGGTCGGCACTCCACCACGAGTTTGACTCGTGGTGGTCCCTGGTTCTTGAACAAGGCTGATGCTCTGCGTTGGGCTCGTACGGAGATGGAAAAGAAGTTCGCCACCGAACTGAGGAAACTCGATATCTGGATCGAGGCCGCTGAGGCCAACCGTTCTGCGACCGCCTAATTCCAACACCGGCTTAGGGCCGAGGGAGAGCGACACATGATCCGCTTAGTTGTGCGTGTTGACGATGGGGTAATGGCTGCAAACGTTGGGGGAGCGGTGCTTACGTCGATCCGCACCTTTGACGTTGATTTGCCAGAAGTCGAAGCTGTCCTGACTAATACCGGTCGTGGCTTTGACGGCACTTTTTGCCACGCCCAAATTGTCGGGGCTGAAGTGCTCCCCGCCCCTCCAGTCCAACAGGAAGGGTGAGAGACTTATGAGCGAGTTCAAGATTGCCTTCGGGCTTACATCGCGTGGTTTCGGGCGGGGCGAGTTCCTTGATCGATATGCCGCCGAGTGCAGCGTTCAGGATAGCAGCTTGGCGACCGAAAACTGCATCTGGCTTGGCGTTGACCGCACGAACAACGGCGAGGAATCGCATCGCATGCACCTGACGCAGGAGATGGCCGCAGCTCTGATCCCGGTCCTTCAGCGCTTCGTCGACACGGGCACCGTCACCGCTTGACTTCGGAGGAGCGTATGCGCGCCCCTCCACTACAACAGGAAGGGTGAGAGACCCATGAGCGAGAAGCTGACGAAGGCGCAGCGGGCTCTAATTATCCGCATGGGGTTTGCATCAAACGCCCTTCGCAACGGCGATGAGGGTTGCCCCAAGTGGTGGATTGAAGGCGGTGAGGGCGTGAAGGCTAACGTGGCCGAAAGTCTCGTTCGGCGCGGGTGGGTGAAGCTTACCGGTCGCTGGGGTGGTCATCCCGGAGTTCTCGGCTTTACCATTACCCCCGCCGGCCGCTCCGCTCTTAGTGAATAGGAGGAGATAAACCATGGACACTAGGCAAATGAGCGTTGTTCGCGCCATGGAGATCATCGCTAGCCATGGTCACGTCGTGACCAAGCCGCGCATTCCAGGCCTGTACCGCATTGATGGGGGCCAGGAGATAACGACGAACCAGCTTATCAGCATAGCAACCAGCTATGTGCCGTCCGACCGGTTTATAAACAGCCTCCTCCAGCCCTAGAACGCAAAAGGGCGCCCCCACCGAAGTGAGAGCGGCCCGTTGTAGGCTCAAGCCAATTATAGGGCTTTCAGGCTAATTTCCCTATAAACGGCCCAGAATGAGAAAGGGCCGCTGCCCCCGATGAGGAGCAACGGCCCGAGTTTTTTGCAAAATCTGCAATTTATTGTTTATCGGTCAGGCCACAGCGGGCCAGTCCGGTAGAGGTCGAATTCCCCAGGGACGGCCGGAAAAGGCCTCCTGGCGAGCGAAGGGCGGCTTGATCGGATAGGCGCCTGTCTCGGGATCTGCGAAGTTGGCGGTCTCCCACCATTTCGCCGCCGAGGCGTAGCCGCCTCCTCCGCCCAGGCGCACGGCGCGATAGATGACCTCGCGCGTGAGCGGGTGGACCCCGTCGAGCTCCATGCGCCAACGGAGGAAGAGGTCAGCCTTGTAGCGCTGACCGGGCTCACCTATCGCATAGGCCCAGTCATGGCCGATCGCCCCGATAGCCCAAGGGCCAATCGCTTGAAGGTCTTGCCCCGTTACTGCCGTGGCGAGCCACGGGATGCTGGCGAAATCCGTGACGTAACCCTTCGGGATGCGGATCCATCCGTCCTGGCGTTCGATGTGGATTTCGCGCTGTCCCACGAACAGCGGCCGGCGTTCCCGGTCCCGGCCCGGCATGGGGTAGAACGGGAGCGTTCCGAGCTTCGTCGTCCGGCTGATGATCAGGGGCTGATCGAGGGACATCGTCACGTTCCCCCGGGCGGATTGACGGGCGTGGCGGTCACGGCAGGGGCCGGCGTGCTGGCGGTAGGACGCGCCGGGCAGTCGCGCACCAGCTTGGCTTGGAAGCTTCCCGGCATCCCAGCCGCGCCCGTGACGAGGGTGGCCTCATCGTGGTGGGCGCAGTTCGGATCGGTCAGGAACTCATGGAAGGCGTTGTTCGTCGCCGCGCCGGAACCGGGGATTTGAAACCCGGCGCAGGCCGACAGCGACAGACACGCGACCGCAGCCGCGCCCAAAAGAAGGGCTCGATGCATGGTGGTTTCTCCTTGTGGGAGGTTTGCCCGGTACCGCCGGGCGCGGTGTTGTTCAGCCGACCCAGACGTTGCCGGGCTTCATGCCCTTGGCCTTCTTGGCCATGACAGCGGCGCAGGCCTCGGCCCGGGTGATCTTGCCATCGGCGTTGAAGTCGAGTCCGCGGTTCTGGATGTAGAGCTTGGGTCGGTTCGGATCGGCCTTGTCGAAGAGGACGTAGTCGTCGCCGCGCCCGATCATCCCGGGCCACAGGATGGCGCCATAGATGTCGCCGAGGTTCTTCAGGCGTCCCACCCAGGGCTTGAAGTAGCAGGTGACGTAGTCGAGCTGCGCTTCCGGCGTCATGGCAGCCAGGGCGGCCGTAGTCGTGCCCAGCGCCGCCGCCGTGGACGGCATGAACTGGATCAGGCCCACGGCCCCCGAGCCGGCGGCGTTTCGGATGTCGGCGCGGAAGGTCTCGCCGGTCTCGAAACTCATCGCCGCCATGAAGTCGGACGGGTCGGCGTTGTGCTGCGCTGCCAGGCGGATGACCCGCGCGCGGAAGTCGGCGCTCACGCGAGCGCCCCAAGCCATTTGCATTGTGGATGTCCTTTTTGGAGGATCAGGCGGCGCGGATGTCGGCGCCGTCGTCGCTGAAGCGGGCGCGAAGGCTCCGCATGTCCACCCACGCGAAGTCGACGATTTCACCGTCGGCCAAGGTCACGTCTAGGACGCCATAGCTCCAGCCCGTCGCGCCGCCATGGGTGGCGTAGTGCTCGACCTCGCCATAAGGCAGCGCGCAGCCGGCCGCGATCACAGCGATCTTGTCCGAGGGGCCGTTCTTCTTGGAGTGGTGGATCTGGAGCTGGTGGGTATGGCCGTGGATCAGGCTTTCGCACTGGTCAATCGCGGTAGCGCGAGCCGCGTTTACCCCGCCACGCGGCCGGCCGTTGACCATGGGGGCGTGCGTGAAGCCCACACCCTCGATGTAGAAAATCTCGCCGAACGAGCGCTCGCGCCAACCGAACTGCAGCAGCTGCTCGGCGTAACGGTGAGTGTGCGTCCCCTCGTTCTCCGGGTGCTGGTTCTCGAAGTCAAAGAGGCGCTGTTCGTGGTTGCCGCGCGCTTTCAGCTTCTTGGGCTTCCAATCCGGCGCCCTACCCCGCTCTTCGGCTTGGTGCATGGCTAGCTGATTGTCGAGGTCCGCCTTGATCCCAGGCTTCATCCGGCCGCCGAGCGTGTCGTTCTTGTCGTGGCGCGAGCACGAATCCATCGTGAGCGCGTCGCCGAGGCAGACGACATAGTCGTGCTTGTGCTCAGACCCATAGCGCATGATCCAGGTCGAGACCGCGAGACGATGGGGGTGGCGCGGGTCGTTGTGTCTGTCGGGGATGACGAGCACGCGCCTAGGGTTAGAGGGGCCCAGCGCAGGGCGCGGTGACGGCGCCGGAAGGAGATCGCGCTTGGCGATCGGCTGCTGATAGACGGCGCGGCGATAGACCGACCAATCCGGCTCTATGCCGCATCCTTTGGCTCGATCGAGAAGGCCCTTGAAGGATTGCCAGGAAATGCCCGTTCCATCTTCCTTCACCCAGCGAGAAGCCGCCTCGTGAACAGCGGTGCGATTTCCCGGCCCCGGAACCCAGGACGGCGTGCAACCCTCTCGCAAGCATTGCTCAACGAGATCGCACGCGGCCCGGTACTTCTCGAAGCGGGCCGTCGTCACGCGCCGCCCTCCGGGTGCTGTTCCTGGCGGGTCGGGAAGACCCAGCGTGTGGCGTCGCGCGCAAGAAGAGTCAGGGCGCCGGTCAGGGTCGCCAGGAGCTCCCGGTTTCCGGCCGGCATGGGGAAATACACGAGAGTGCCGATGCAGAGCACCAGAGCGCCGATGATTAGCACCGCGACGACGTAGCGCGCGGGGCGGTCTTGGATCTTGGTCATCCGGTAGTCCTCCGGCTGGTTTGCTTCGGCGGCTGCCTCATGAGCGCGTTGCGGATTGAGTGGATGTCTCGGGACAGGTCCCCGATCGACCGCTCCGTCGCTTCCTTCAAGGCGCCAAGGCGTGCCGTCATCGCTGCGAGCTGTGTCGCGCAGCTATCGTCGTGAGGACGGGCCTCCAGCATCTTGACCTTCGCAAAGAGGCCGCCGAGCAGGAAGGCGATGGTCGCCGTCTGCACCAACACAAAGCCCGCGAGGCTTGCAAGCGCGATCCAGTTGCCGCCGTTCATAGGCGCGCACCTGCGCAGACCGCCCGCAAGCGGTCGGGATCAATGTCCATCAGGACCTCCAGATTTTAGGAAAGTCAGAAGGGCGTTGCCCCGCGCCCGGAAGGATCGGGATAAGTCCTTACCCCATCGGAAGAAGTGGGGGTGTGTGGGGGCGGCCGGCGCTCGGCCGGCTCCTATCGCCGGACGAACGTCCCATCGACTTGCAGCATTTCATTTTGGTGAGGGTCGGAGAAGCCCTCAGTAAGGGCGACACATCGGAACCCAAGACCCTCAAGAATGCTGAACAGTTGGGAGCCTGATGGTCCGCCCTCATAAAGTTCAGACAGAGAGATTTCGACGTTTATCACCTCGGTCACGTCGAGGACGCGGCCAGCGCCGGCCAATACCTCTGCCTCATAGCCTTGGGTGT